>Ga0209023_10003854_pt1 | contig 17576 bp, 15 predicted proteins | sample LakOneMetagenome_FD_187468 | JGI IMG/M metagenome (GOLD analysis project Ga0209023, IMG submission 187468) | Freshwater and sediment microbial communities from Lake Erie, Canada (SPAdes) (version 2) | ecosystem: Environmental > Aquatic > Freshwater > Lentic | place: Lake Erie, Canada... | reverse complement strand
TTCCGATCTGTTCCATCGTGTCCTTGTTCAGCCAGATGGCGGGTTGGTCATCAGGCCGGAGGAGCGGCTTGTACTTCGCCGGTGCTTTCTGCACGTTGACGAAGTAGTCCTTCGAGGCCTTCAGCAGATCGGGCCGCGTGAGCAGGTCGACGATCGTCATCGCATAGGCTTTGGCGCCCTGCGTCGCACCCTTGTGCGCCACGGGCGTCGCCATGGCGATGCCGCTGGTCCAGTGATGACCGATGGCGCCAGGCACGTTCGACGGGAACGACAGGGTGATGGTTGGCACCGACCACATGATGTCGCCGATGTCGTCTGAGGGGCCGCCGGTCTGCTGCTCGGGCGGAATCGATTCACGACCGCGCAACGGACGGAGTTCGGTGGCCAGCCCGCGCTCGTCCGCACCCATCCCGCGCTGCAGCGCCTTGGCGAACTGCTGATCCGCGTCGCTCCATTGCGGCAGGCCGACCGCCTTGATGTTCTCGTACATCGCTTCGGCCATCGGCCGGTTGCCGTGTTGCGGCCACGCTGAACCGAGCACGCGCGAACTCCACGTGGTACCGGTCATCTCGGACGCGGCCTTGGCCATCGTATCGCCCAGGTCCCAGAGCTCCTTGATGTGGTCGTAGTCGGTCTCGCGGAAGTAGTACCAGACTGACGCATCGGGCGGCACGACGTTCGGTTGGGCGCCGCCGTTGGTGATGACGTAGTGCGAGCGCTGCTGTGTACGCAGATGTTCGCGCTTGAAGTTCCACGCGATGTCCATCAGCTCGACCGCATCGAGCGCGCTCTTGCCGAGCCACGGTGCCGCTGCTGCGTGTGAGCTCGAGCCCTTGAACGAGTACTCGACCGACACCATGCCGCTGCCGCCGCCTTCGCCCCAGCTCGTGCCAATGTCACTGCCGACATGCACGAAGAGCACGGCGTCGACATCCTTGAAGATGCCGGCTCGCACGAAGTGCGCCTTGGAACCGAGCGCTTCTTCAGCGACACCCGGCCAGAGCAGCAAGGTGCCCGGCAACTTGTCGCGCTCCATCACCTTCTTCACCGAGAGCGCCGCGGTCATGATCAGCGCCTGACCGGCGTTGTGTCCTTCACCGTGCCCAGGCGCGCCGGGAACGAGTTCCTTGCGCGTGATGACGCCAGGCGTCTGGTTGGTGCTGGGCAGACCATCGATGTCGGTGCCGAGCGCGATGATGGGATGGCCCGACCCGAAGCGCGCGACCCACGAGGTCGGCACGCCTGCGACCGAACGCTGCACGTCGAAGCCTTCGCGCACGAGCACGTCGGTCAGCCGCCGCTGCGTTTCGGTTTCCTGGAAGCCGAGTTCGCTGTAGCTGAAGATCTGATCGACGAGTTGCTGCGTGAACACGCGGCGCGATTCGACGTCGGTGGCAACTTCCTTCTTGAGCGATTCGGTCTTCGCGCTTGGCGGATCGAGCGGCACCGACGGCGTCTGCGGCGTCGCGGCCCCTCCGCCACGCTGCGCATGGACGGCTGTACCCCCAAGGGCCGCGACCGTGAGCAGCAGCGGCACCACACGTCTGGTGAACATCATTTTCAGTCCCTCTCTCATGGTGTCCTGGCGAAGGTCTTCACCGCCGGAACGTCTCGGATGAAGGTGCCAGTGTAATCGCTCCAGACCATGTCGGCGTGGCGCCGCGCGCCGAAAAACGCGCAAAATCCTCATCAAATCGCGTGATCGCGGGTAATGAGGCGTTCTGGCCGAACAGGAATGTCGCCCGCGTTGTGAAAGCCCTACAGAATTGCCATTCGCTATAATCGCGACACGGTCATGTCACAACTTCACCTCGGCTTCTGGATGACGGCAGTGGCGCTCACGAGCGCGCTTGCCGTGGGCTCGCTGCAGGCATCCGCAGAAGATCCGCGCACGATCCTCGACCGCGTCTACTCGGTGCCGCAGTCCGAGCGCGGACAAGCGCTGTTCATGAAGCACTGCATCTCCTGCCATCAGCAGATTGAGTTTGCAGAGCCCAGCTTCAGCGCCACCTTCGAAGGCCAGACGCTTGGTGATGTGTACGGCTTCATCACATCGTCGATGCCCGAAGGCAACGCGGGCAGTCTGAAGCCGGAAGAGTACGCGGCGGTCGTCGCCTACTTCCTGCGCATGGGCGGATTTCCGGTGGGTGCCGACGACATGCCGGCCGACAAGGCCGTGCTCTCGAAGATCGGCATCGTTCCCAATCCCAAGTAGCGTACGCAGGCGACGCGCATGCAGAGCGCGTCTTCATGCCGTTGGCGCGCGGTCAGCGTCGCGAACAACGAGCCGCTGCAGAACTCACACGTCCCCAGATGCCATGACTCGTTCAGCACACTCACTCGCGATTCGTCCCATCGAGCCTGAGGACGCCGAGGCTGCCGCACGCCTCAGTGGTGTCCTTGGCTATCCCGCAGACACGGAGACGATGGGCGCGCGGATTGCGCGGTTGACCGGCTCACGCGACCACGGCGTGTTCGTCGCCTGTGCGGGCGACGAGGTGATCGGCTGGATTCACGTGTCGGCCGTCGAGCACATGCAGTCAGCGCCGCGTGCCGAGATCGGCGGGCTCGTGGTGGCAGACGCCTGGCGGAGCGGCGGCGTCGGCGCGCGTCTCGTGGCACGCGCAGAGGCGTGGGCACGCGATGCCGGGTTCGCCGAGTTGCTGGTGCGCTCGCAGATTGCGCGCGAAGCGGCGCATCGCTTCTATCTGCGCGAAGGCTTCGCTCGCACGAAGACGTCCGCCGTATTCTCCAAGGCGCTGACTCTGCCCGTCGCCTGAGACCGCACAGTCCGGATTACCGCGGCGCCGGCTTCGACAGATACGCGGTCGATGCGGCCTGATCTCTGAGCGGCGTCACCTTGTCGGGATCGATACGCACCATCAGGTAGTTGATGTGATCGTCGATCTTCGTGAACCAGTGCCCGGTGCCGGCGGGAATCACCACCACGTCGCCGGCCTTCAGCTGGTGTGCGACGCCGTTGGTGATATCCGAGCCGTTGTTGCCGGGGCCGTTGAACTCGATCACGGTGCGCAGCGTCGCCGGACGCCGCTGCCGATTGACGATGTCGGGACCGAGCATGAGCGTGGCCGAGCCAGAGATGATGTGGTACACCTCGCTCACCTGATCGTGTTCGGCCACTGAGTTCGGTTCCGGCTTGTCCAACTTCGTGCGATAGACCATGCCGATACCGATGTGCGCCTTGCCAATCTCGATGTCGCGCACCTGTTGATCGACGAGCTTCTCGGCAATCGCCTTCTTCGTGTACGCCTCGAGCTCAGCCAGCGGAATCATGGTGCCCGGGCACATGACACACGTGGGCTGCGGGTCGGTCGGGTTGATGCGTGCCTGTGCGGCCATGCCGGCCGCGACGCAGCCCGCTGCGCCAAGTGTGAGGAGAATGGTCTTCGCCGGCGTGCTCAGGGTCATGGTCCCTCGCTTCCTTTCACAGTGTCATCGATGCGATGTGCGCGCGGTCCGGGTGCGCCGTGCGAGGGAATGGTGCACGGCTTGCGCGAGCTTCGCAACTGAAACAGCGATGAATCTGGAGGGCGGGCGCGGCGGCCGTGGTGGCGACGTGATGGTGACCGGAGGGTTGGGAGAGTGGCTCGCCAGTGCGTCGACGCCACCTGAGGGCAGGTGTGTCGACGCACCGGCGAGCGGTCTGTTGCTGAAGCGTTATTCCTTGCGTCTGGCGGTGACCTGAATGCTCTCGCCGTACTTCTCCTGGTGCAGACGTGCCGAGTCCGGCACCCATCCTTCGCGGCGAATGCGACCCGCAATGGTGTCGAGCAATGGTTCGATCGTATCGATCTCATCGTCGCTCCACCGGGCGATCTGCGCGAACGTCGTGACGCCAAGCTTGTTCAGACGTTTCGCCAGCACTGGTCCGATGCCGTAGACCTTCTTGAGGTCGTCGCGAACCACGGGGGCCGCCGGCGCCGGCGCCACGACTGCGACTGGCCGTGCCAACGCATCTCGCAGGAGCCCCTCGAGCCGTGCGATTTCGGACTCGCGCGTCGACTGCTCGGCGGTCAGGCTGTCGGTCAGCCTGGCGATTGTCGCGTCGCGTTCCTGCAACTGCGTCTCGAGCTCGCGCACGCGGACCACACCTGACAGATCCGGCAGATCGGAGCGGCGCAGGTATCCACTCAGGTCGGGAAACGCAGGGATCTGCGGAATGTCCGACTTGAATGCGACGTGCGAGAGGTCCGGTGTGGGCGGCAGATCCGACTTGCGCACGAAGCCCGTCAGGTCGACAGGTGGCGGCACCGCGGGCAGATCCGAGAGACGCGCGAAGCCGGAGAGATCCGGAGCATCTGGCAGCTCGCCCCTTTTCACGTAGTCGCTGAGATCGGGCGTGGGGATGTCCGACTTCAATGCGAGTGGCGAGAGTGCCGCTGCCGTGATGAAACCACCGACGTTCGGGATGTCGGCCTTCTTTGCGAAGTCACCGAAGTCCGGCAGCACCGGTATCGCGGGAATCTCACGTCGGGTCGCAAACTCCGAGAGATCAGGAAGGACAGGAATCTCCGACTTGCGCGCGAAGTCGCTCAGGTCAGGCGCGACCAGATCGGTCTTGCGCGCGAACGCCTCGAGTTCCGCCGCGGTGACGAAGCCGCTCACGTCAGGCAAGTCGGTCTTCCAGGCCACACCACTCAGGTCGGGCGCCGGCGGCACGTGTGGAATCTCGGTCTTCAGCGCGAAGCCTGACAGGTCCGGAAGTGCCGGCACGTCCGCCTTCAACGCGAAGCCGGAGAGATCCGGAACGACAGGCAGCTCTGTCTTCAATGCGAACCCAGACAGGTCCGGCGCTGACGGCAGCTCCGTCTTCAAGGCAAAGGGCGAGAGGTCTGGCAGCGTCGGCAACTCGGTCTTCAACGCGAAGCCAGAGAGGTCAGGCAGCGCAGGAATCTCGCTCTTGTGTGCGAAGCCCGAGACGTCGGGCACCTGCGGCAGGTCGGCCTTGAGCGCGTACGGCGAGAGGTCGGGCGCCGCTGGCACCTGCGGAAGCTCTGTCTTCAGCGCGAAGCCCGAAAGGTCGGGTGCGGCGGGCAGATCGGCCTTGCGTGCGAAGGTCGAGAAATCGGGCAGCACCGGCAGGTCGGCTTTGCGCGCGAAGGCCGCGAAGTCTGGCAGCGCGGGCAGGTCGGTCTTGAGCGCAAAGCGCGTGAGGTCCGGTGCCGCCGGCAGATCCGTCTTCCGCGCGTACCCGGACAGATCCGGCAGAGCGGGGATGTCCGTCTTCTTTGCGTATCCGGACAGATCGGGAAGCTTGGGAATGTCGGTCAGGCGCGCGTAGCCGGTCAGGTCCGGCGCCTTGATGTCGGACTTGAGTGCGAGCGGGGCGAGGGCTGCGGCAGTCAGGAAGCCGCTGACGCTCGGGATATCCGCGAGTTTCGCGAATCCGGAGACGTTGGGGATGTCCGACTTGTGCGCAAAGCCGCTCAAGTCGGGCGGCGCCGGAATCTTCGGAATGTCCTTCTTCAACGCAAAGCCAGACAGGTCAGGAGCAGCCGGCACATCGGCCTTGAGCGCCAGTGGCGCCAGCGCGGTTGCCGTGAGGAACCGACTGACGTCGGGCAATTCGCTCTTCAGCGCGTGACCTGACAGATCGGGAATGGTTGGAATATCAACCTTTCTGGCAAAGCCGGAAAGGTCTGGCATCTTCGGCAGGTCGGTGTGGCGCGCGAAGAGCGAGAAGTCGGGCAGTTCCGACTTGACGGCAAACGTCGACATCGACTGTTTGAGGAACCACGCCACCAGGCCACCCAGGCCAAAGGTCGCGACGAGGCAGGGCCATATCTGAGCGATTACGAACGCCACGGTCTGTTCTCCTAACGAGCGATGATGTCGACGCGACGATTGCGGGCGCGCCCTTCTGGTGTGGTGTTGGGGGCCACTGGGCGATCGGGCCCGAAACCTTCGGCATGCAGACGAGACTGAGCAACGCCGTGTTCACCGAGCCACTGCACGACGGCGCGCGCGCGTGCCTCGCTGAGCGTGCGGTTGGCGACGGCATCGCCGACGTTGTCCGTGTGCCCCTCGACCGTGGCCGAGAGCTGCGGCGCGCGCTTCAGCACGCTTGCGACCTCGTCGAGCACGGGGATGCTGACGGGAAGCAGCACGTCCTTCGCGGTCTCGAACTGAATGCGCTTGTCGAGGAGGAGCTTGGAGATCTGCGCCTGCGCGTCCGAGGCCGCTGAGGGGGTCGGTGTTGACGGCACGGCGGGCGCAGACGGCGCGCTGGCTGCTGGTGCCGGCGGCGCAATCGTGATGCGGTTGTCGACCGTTCGTACCCCGGGAAGTGCGGATGCGATCAGCCCGGCTCGCGCTCGCATTTCCTGCGTCGGGACGACGCCCGTGAGCGTGATTTCGCGACCGTCGGCACTGACGTCAACGCCAGTCACCGCCGCTGTGGATTCGGCCGTCGCGACAATCGATTGGAGCCGCGATTGAATGGCCGGACCGTCGGCCGTCACACAGTGATAACAGAGAAAGGGAAATGCGACGAGACCTGCAAAGATACCGAGCGAACGAATCATACGCGGCCGCCTGCCGTCGGCCAGTGTCTAGCGCGCGCGTCCCAACCCAAGGCCGAGCACGACGAGCATGCCAAGCAGGAACGCGCTAATGAGAAGCAGACAGATTTCAACGTTCAGAAAACGCACGCGTCTTCCTCCTAGTGGTGCAACTGAAGGTTGAATTCTAGTCGCAGATCTCGGTGAAAACGCTAGTAAATACGAGCGTTTTCGCCAAGTTCTAACTATCTGGCCGAGCTAGATATTCGTGCAGGAGTGCGGCCTAATGTGAATACAGCCCGGCTGTATCTACACGAGAGATGACGCAGCTGAGCGCTGACGTCATCAATTCAGGCGCATTAGTTTGTGTCGCGCGAACTAACTCGGCGACGCCTTAGTGTCAGACGGGAGATGACACGACTGGCTGTGCTGCAAGCGGACGAGGTTTGCGGCGAAACATGATCCCGATGACGAGTCCAAGCACAGCCCCAATGCCTCCACCGACAGACTGACCAATCAGTAGCTTCGATGTGGCGTAGCGGATGACTTCCGGAATCTGCACGACGGCCTGAATCTGCGCGCCCTGCGGAAGTCCGCCCGGTGAGGTGTACCAGGACAGCATGGGCGGCACGATGAACGAGGCCGCGGTCACGCCGATGAGTGCGCCGGCCAGCATGAGGATGATCGCCGTCTTCATTGGGGCAGTATACCCGTGCGCGGCCAGCCCTGACGTGGATGCGCCAGGCTGCACCCACGACCGTGCCGACACATCAGCGAGCGTCGCAGTGTCATGGGTGCGCCTGTGGTTCCCTGAGCGGGAACGACGCAGTGCGGGAGAACTACTTCGTGACGTGATCGACGGCGTCGCCGGCGACATCGGCAATCTTGCCGCCGACCTTCTTCGCGCCCGACAGCGCATCGCCCGCGACATCCTTCACGACGCCTGCGGCATCGCCAGTCTTGTCTGCGGCCTTGCCGGCGAGATCCGCTGCGAGATGACCGGCTGCGCCGCTCACATCCTTGGTCTTGTCCCAGGCCTGACCCGCGACGTCCGCGGTCTTGCTGCCGGCGGCGTGCGCGGCATCGGAAACGGCGCCAGCGGCGTCCTTGGCGAGATCCTTGGCTTTGTCGAAGAGACTCATCGTGTGCTCCTGAACGGAAGTGCGTGCGGTATGCGCGCGTCGTGAACGAACTACCGCATGCTATCCCGGCTGCGTCGAGGCTCCAACGCGACCGTTGCGCGTCCAACTACCCGCGCCGTCGATCGCATGTTGAGATCACTCAGCAGCCGCAGACGGAATCTCTCCGTGCGGCGCGCTCATGAATGGTACCTAGCGTGCGGCGTTGGCTGCGCGAGTTACCTCAGTGAAGTCGAGATAGTCGTGACCGGCCACGGTGGACAGATGCGCGGAGACTTCATAGCCGTTGGCGCGCGTCGACTTCACCTCACGCGTCGTCACGGCAACGCTCGCGGGAGCCGGACCGCTGCGGAGCGCTTCGTCGATGGCGCGGCCCGCCATGCTGGGCAGCGGTTCGAGCCCCATCAACTTCAGGATAGTCGGCGCAATGTCGACGTTAGAGGTCGGCACGCGGCTGCGCGTTCGCTCGCGGACGTCCGGACCGACAGCAATCAGCGTGTTGTGGATGTCGTAGCGGCTCGACGTGCCGTGTCCGGCCACACCAGCCTGCGTCGTCTTGCCGGGGAATCCGGCGGCGTTGGTCTCCGCGTTCCAGTTGGCCGACACGAGGATGTCTGTCGCACGAGCGTGATCGCCGCGAGCGACCGAGAGCGACAGCGTGCCAGGGACCGCGCCCTGCAGCGCCCCGGGTGACGCTGCACGCGTGAAGATGGCGCCCACCTCAGGTCGCTGCTGCAGCATCGCCACGATGGCAGCAATGCGCGCCGGATCCCTGGGCGTGCGGATGTTGATCGCACCTTCCGTCACCACGATGTCCGGCGTGCCGTCGGGCATTGGCTTCGAAAAGGGCGCCACGAGTTGTGCGAGCTTCAGCTCACCGGTGTGCGTGGAGAAGCCGTGGTCCGAGGTGACGATGATGTTCGTGCGATCGAGCAGACCGCGCGTGCGCAGGGTGTCTTCGATACGACCGATCTGCTCGTCGATGAGGTGCAGCGCACGTCTGGTCGTCTCCGTGCCGACGCCTTGCGCATGTGCCGTCGCGTCGGGATCGCCAAACCAGATGGCCGCAACATCCGAGTGCAACTCGCCGAGTCCGAATGTCAGATACGCATTCACCGCCCACGCCGTTCGCACATTGTTCGGCACGGCCTCGGCCGGGCCCGGACCGAGTGCGGCGACCACTGTGGCTTCGAGTGCAGCGGGCCGGATGTACTCCGGATTGATCACGGCGCCGTTGTTGACGGGATGATTCAGCAGCATCGCTGAACCGCTTGAACCCGCACTGAAGACGTCGAAGCGCTTGCCGGCACGCTGCAGCGCGTCACCAAGCGTTGGTGCGGTGAGCAGCCGACCCTCGGCCTTCAACATCGCGTCGAGTTGTTCCCACTCGGACGTGTTGATACCGCGTGTCGGGAACGTGCGCTCCGAGTAGATGGTGTTGCCGAGGAGCCCGTGGGTCTCTGGATACGCACCGGTCGACAGAGACGACGAGTTGACGCGTGTGACGGTTGGAAAGACCGAGTGATTCTCTTCGAACCACACACCGCGCTGGCTGAGGGCGTACAACCGTGGCATCAACTCGGGCGTAACGTAGTCGGGCCGCAAGCCGTCCATCACCAACAGCAGTTGCGCGTGCGGCGCCTGAGCGGCGCCTCGCTCGAGAGACAGCACACTCAGCACTGCGGCAAGCAGCATCCACACACGTCGTGACGTCATCACCATTGGCGAATCCTCATCCTTCAAGTCAGACACAGGATATCGTCGCGACGTCACCTCTGTGCAAACACGACAAACGTGTCGGCCGGAATGAATGGCGTCTGGTGACCATTGCCGTACGCACGCGAGCGAGGACGCCTGGTCCTGGCTCGGTGCGGCGGTTGTGAGAAAGGAGACTCTGCCTGTGGGCGCGTGTGACGCGCGCGGGTCAGCGGGCTGCGGGTCCCTGGAAGAGGCCGCCGTCTTGCTCGTGCAGACGTTCGACCATCTTGCGCGCACGGTCCTTCTCGTCGAGTGACAACTGCCACAGCGCGAAGAGCGATGGTCCCGTGATGATGTTGGCGCGCAGTCGCTGCAGCAACTCGAGCGCTTCGGGGCCGGCGGCAGCGGGACGCTCGGAGGGCCGCAGCGTTGGGGCCGGATTGACCAGGAGGACCACGCGGTCGTTGGCTTCGGCGGTCTCGTTCAGATGACGGAAGACGTGCGTCAGCTCAGGGCTACGCTTCTGCACGGCGTCGGTCGACGTCGCGACGTGAATCAGCAGGCGGCGGCGCTCTGGCAACACCACGATCAACGGTGCCGACGAGTCCTCAGGACGAATGACTTCGAATCCCAGTGATGTGAACGTATCCGCGACGGATCGCCCAAGGCCGTCGCCGGCGCGCCACAGGAGCTGACCGAAGCGCTCCATCTCCTTGAGATCCGCTGACAGACGCTGAATTTCCTGCAGGCGCGTCTGATATCCGGGTGGCATCTCGGAATGCAGCCAATCGGGCATCGCGTCACGTCCCAGCACCGCACTCGCACTCATCATCGGCTCCTCTGGATCTTCACGGTTCGACACATTCTGCAACCTCAGCCTTGTCACTGCAAGCAGTTTACGGTCGCCGAGCGTGTCTCATTTTGCCGCGTTACTGCCCAGCTTTGCTCGATTTGTCAGCGGGCGCGAATCGAGGGCGCCGTCCGCGCGGGTTTCGGGCAAGGCCGGCACCGCGCGTGGTCGCGAAAGGGAATGTTCGATGAGCGGTGCGAGAGTGCGCGACGTTCAGGCTGGTCGGCCCGGATCTACCTGCTCGGCGAAGTGACAGGCACTGAAGTGCCCTGGCGCGATCTCGCGAAGCAGCGGCTCTTCCTGGCTGCAGCGCGGCTGCGCCATGTAGCACCGCGTGTGAAACCGGCAGCCTGAGGGTGGGTTGGCCGGGCTCGGCACATCTCCGGTGAGGACGATGCGATTGCGGCGTCGATCGGGATCGGGAATAGGAATCGCCGACAGCAGCGACACCGTGTACGGATGCCGCGGGTGTTCATAGAGCGCGGTGCTGGTCGCAAGCTCGACGATCGTGCCGAGGTACATCACGGCGACGCGATCGCTGATGTGTTTGACGACCGACAGATCGTGCGCCACGAAGATGTAGGTCAACTGCAACTGCCGCTGCAGATCGCGCAGCAGGTTCACGACCTGCGCCTGAATCGACACGTCGAGTGCCGACACGGGTTCATCAGCGACGATGAGTCGCGGCTCGACGGCGAGCGCGCGAGCGATGCCGATGCGTTGCCGCTGTCCACCCGAGAACTCGTGCGGATATCGCGCGGCATGCGTCGGCGACAGACCCACCATGGACAGCAGGTCTGCGACGCGCCTGTTGACGGCGTCGCCGCTTGCGAGGCCGTGTGTAGTGACAGCCTCGCGCAGCATGCTGCCGACGGTGAGTCGCGGGTTCAGGCTGGAATACGGATCCTGAAAGACAATCTGCATGCGGCGCCGCAGGGGTCGCAGCTGCGAGCGCGACAAGCCGACAAGTTCCTGCCCTTCGAACTGCACGCTGCCACTCGTTGGCTGCAACAACTGCAGGATGCAGCGGCCAGCGGTGGTCTTGCCGCAGCCGCTCTCGCCGACCAGACCCAGCACTTCACCGGCACGCACGTCGAACGAGATGCCGTCCAGTGCCTTCACGTGGCCTACCGTGCGCGAGAGCAGTCCCTTCTTGATCGGGAAGTATTTCTTGAGGTCGCGCACCTGCAGCAGCGGTGTGCCCGTCGACATGCCCGTCTCCTCGCCGCTAGACATCGGCAGGCACCGGGTTGAGCGCGCCCGACGCGATCTCGGCCGCCCGCAGACATCGCGAGAGATGGTCGGCTTCCACGACGACGAGATCGGGATCTGTGAGGCAGCGGTTCTGCGCGACGGGGCAACGCGGATGGAAACGACACCCGACAGGAAAACGTGCGGGGTTTGGCACGGTGCCCGGAATGACGCGCAACCGATCCTGCACGGCTCCGAGCTTGGGCAGCGACGCCTGCAGACCGGCAGTGTAGGGATGCAGCGGTCGCCTGAACGCTGACCGCACGTCGCAGTACTCGACGACGCGACCGGCGTACATCACGGCGACGTGGTCCGCGGTTTCCGCCACCACGCCAAGATCGTGCGTGATGAGGATGACGGCCATGCCGAGTTCGTGCTGCAGCTTGCGCAGCAGTTCGAGAATCTGCGCCTGGATGGTAACGTCCAGCGCCGTCGTGGGTTCATCGGCAATGAGCACTGACGGTCGGCAGGCGAGCGCCATGGCAATCATCACGCGCTGACGCATACCGCCGGACATCTGATGCGGATACTCGTCGACGCGCTGTTCGGGCGACGGAATGCCGACCAGCGCCAGCATCTCGATTGCACGCGCTCTCGCGGCGTGACGCCCGAGCCGCTCGTGCAGCATCAGCGTTTCCATGATCTGCTCGCCGCACGAGAAGACCGGATTGAGCGAGGTCATCGGCTCCTGGAAGATCATCGAGATCTCCTTGCCGCGAATCGCACGCATCTCGGTCTCGCTGACGTCAAGCAGATTGCGTCCATTGAAGAGCACTTTGCCGCCGACGATGCGACCTGGAGGTTGCGCAATCAACCTGAGGATCGACAGCGCGGTGACGCTCTTGCCGCTGCCGGACTCCCCGACCACTGCGAGCGTCTTGCCCGCATGCACGTCGAACGACACATCATCGACGGCGCGCACGACGCCGGCATCGCCGAAGAAGTGCGTCTGCAGGTGCTGCACGCTGAGCAGTGGCTGTTCGCTCATGACTTGCCACCGGCAATGCGTCTCGGGTCGAGCGCGTCGCGCAAACCGTCTCCGAGGAAGTTGAAGGCCATGACGGTCAGGAAGATCGCCAGGCCCGGCACGTACAGCAGCCACGGAAATGACGTGAGCGCGCGCAGGCTCCGCGCCTGATTCAGCATATTGCCCCACGACGCCGCGGGTTCCTGTACGCCGACGCCGAGAAACGACAGCACGACTTCGCCCAGGATGTACCCGGGCACCGAGATCGTTGCGGCCACGATAACGAACGACCAGGTGTTCGGCAGGATGTGTCGCGTGATGATCCGGAACCGGCTGATGCCGAGCGCTTCGGCGGCGGTCACGTACTCGTTCCGACGAATTGACAACACGAGTCCGCGGATGACACGCGCGAGCCCCGCCCAGCCGATGAACGCCAGGATGGCGACGATGCCGAGATAGACCTGCTGGCTGGGCAGGTCGATGGGGAAGACGGCGCGCAGCGCGATGATGAGATACAGCGACGGGATGCTGAGGAGCAGTTCCGTGCTCCGCATGATCACCGTGTCGGTGGCGCCGCCGAAATACCCCGAGATGCCGCCGAGCAGCAGCCCCAGCGAAAACGAGATGACGATGCCAATCAAGCCAACGGTGAGCGAGATCTGCCCGCCGAAGAGCAGCCGCGAGAACTCATCGCGTCCGAACGAGTCGGTGCCAAAGAGATAGATGCGGCCGTTGTCCACACCGAACAGGTGCACGCTGCCAGGGATGACGCCGAGGATCTTGTAGCTCGAGGCTCGCACGAAGAAGCGTACCGGCCGCTCCTCGCCGGCCACCTCGTCGTACTTGAAGGCCGACGGATTGGTGAGCTTCATCTGCCGCACGAAGGGGCGCAGATGAAAGGTGCCGCCGCTGTCGCGCCAGTGCAGTTCGTGTGGCGGATGGAAGTAGCTGCGCCGGTCCATTTCGTCTTCCGTGTACGGAGCGACGAAAGGCGCCACGATGGCCAGCAGATAGAAGAGCAGCAGGATCGCGCCGCCGACAATCGCCACCGGACTCTTCTTGAGCTGACGCCAGAAGATGCGCGTCGGAGATTCGGGCGGTGTCGCCGAATCCGCTCGCGAGACGTCGTCCGCGAGGACGAGCGGCGCCAGCGGGTCGTCGAGCACCGAGCGCGGTGACTGCGTCGCGCCCGTCGATGGGACTGGGCGAGGGTCAGTCATAGCTGATACGCGGGTCGGCAATCGCCAGAAGGATGTCGGCCACGAGGTTGCCGAGGATCAGCACCACCGACGCCATCAGCACGGAGCCCATGACGAGGTACTGGTCCTGCGTCAGGATCGCGTCGAGCGTGATGCGCCCGAGACCTGGCCACGAGAAGATGATCTCGGCGACGAACGAGCCCGAGACGAGTGCCCCGAGCGTGTAGCCGAAAAGCGTGATCATCGGGTTGAGCGCATTTCGGAGCGCGTGCTTGTAGATCACCACGCCCTCATCGAGGCCCTTGGACCGCGCGGTCGTCACGTAATCGAGACGGAGCACGTCGAGGAGACTGCCGCGCATCTGCCGCATACGACCGGCGAGCGGCACGAGACCGACGACGAGTGCGGGCAGCGCGAGATGCCACGCGAGGTCACGCGCCTTGCCGAGCGCCGAGAGTTCGTCGTAGTTGATGGAGTGCATGCCGCCGACGGGGAACCAGCCGGTGCGCGCCGCCACCATCAAGAGCAGCAGACCCGAGAGAATCTCCGGCACCGAGAGCCAGACGAACGCGATGAGCGAGAGCGTCTTGTCCACCCACGAGTACTGGCGCACCGCCGCGAGGACGCCGAGCGGCACCGCGAGACCCCACGTGACCAGTGCGGCCGCACCGGCGAGCAGGAGCGTGTTGGCCAGTCCCTCGCGAATCACGGTGAAGACCGGCTGGTGGCGAGAGAACGACTCGCCAAAGTCGAAGTGCAGGACGATGTTGCGCAGGTAGAGGCCGTACTGCACGTACCACGGCTGATCGAGGCCGAAGTTGCGGCGCATGGCGTCGATCGTGGCCGGCGAGATGGCGGGGTTCTCGGCCATCTGGTTCAGGAAGTCGCCCGGTGCCATCTGCAGCAGGATGAACGACAGCGCCGAGATGCCGACAAGCAGCGGAATGGTCTGCAGCAGACGGCGCAGCACATACGTCTTCATGCGCGCGTCTCCACTCTCATCTGCCTTGTTGCCACAATGTCAGCCGCGTCAGTGTTGCTTGACGAAGACGCGGTCGATGTTCCAGAGCAGGCGGTGCGGAATGACCGACGGCTTCGCGTTGCCGAAGCCGTTACGCATCGGCAGCTTCGCGTTCATCGTCGGCAGCCAGATCAGCCAGGACATCTGGTTGACGATGTTCTGCACCTCGGTCCAGGCCTGACGTCGCACGGTCATGTCCGACACTGATACGAGGGTGTCCATCAGCTTGTCGATGTGCGCTTCTTCGGGCGTCGCCGGCGTGGGCTCGCTGATATGCCAGTTGTGGGTGCGTCCGCTCGAGCGCCAGGTGTTCTGCCCCATGGCGGGATCCGGGGGCACACCGGTCTGCAGGCCCAGCAGCACGGCTTCGTACTGCTTGTCGTCCCGGATGTTGGTGATGAGCGTGTTGAAATCGACCGGCACGAGCGTCACCTTGATGCCAACCTTCGCCAGGTCGTCTCGGATGAAGTTCGCCATCCCGACACGCATCTTGTTGTCGCTATTGGTCTTGATGCTGAAGCTCACGGGCTGGCCGTGCGTGTCCTCGAGGATGCCGTCGCCGTTGCTGTCCTTGAATCCGAGGCTCGCCAGCTGACGCTTCGCTTCGTCGGGGTTGTAGTCGTACTTGACGACGTCTGGCGTGTACCACGCCTTGGCGCCAGCCGTGGACTGCGACCAGTTCTTCACGGCATCGCCGAAGAAGATGCTCGGGATCATCGCGTCGCGATCGACCGCCATCGACACGGCGCGCCGGAACACCGGGTTGTTGAAGTAGGCGAACTTGCCGGGGTCGACATACGGGTCGCCGACCTTCTTGCCGTTCTCGGTCTTGTGCGCCGTATTCAGGTTGAAGAAGAAGAAATTGGTGCTGAGCGAGGGACCGAGGTCGTACAGCGTGTAGTTGTTCTGCTGCTGATTCTCGGCGTACCACTGATAGTTCTCGGGCTTGACGTTGTCGAGTCCGTCGATCTGGCCGGCGCGGAACTTCAGATCGGCGGCGTCCTGGTCAGGCAGCACGAGGAAGACGACTTCATCGAGATACGGCAACCGGTTCTTCTGCGTGTCGACGCCGTACCAGTAGGGATTGGGCTCGACCACGGTCTTCTCACCGGGCACGTACTGCTTCAGACGCCACGGGCCGCTCGTCACCAGTTGCTCGGGCGGGGTGTTGACGCTGTAGGCCGAGGCGAACGCGCCGCTCTTGAACGGCGCCTCGAGCACGTGCTTGGGCAGGATGTTCACGGAGCCGACGGACGCCGACGTCATCGCGTTTGGCGCCGGCAACTTCACGACGATGGTGTAGTCGTCTGGCGCGCTGATGTCCCACTTCCTGGTGCCGGTGATAAGCAGGTCCTGCACCGACGGGTGAAGCGTGTCGTCGTAGGCGACCTGGAAACTGAAGAGCACATCCGCGGACGTGATGGGGTGTCCGTCGGAGAACGCCGCTCCCTTGCGCAGGTGGTAGGTCCAGGTCAGACCGTCGCTTGCCACGTCCCAAGTCTTGGCCAGCGCTGGCACTTCTTCCTGCGTCTCGTTGTCGAAGTCGATCAGGGCCGTAAAGAGGAGCCGCGTGACGTCGGTGGACGACGTTTCGCCGGCCATCATGGCGTTGAAGGTCTTGGGACCCGTGGTCTGACCGAGCACGAAGCGGCCACCGTAGGTGCCAATCTCCGGCGTCCGATCGACGCGGGGTTCTTCGGGCAATGGCTTCGGCTCGCGGACGACGGCCTTCTGCGTCTGCGTTTGCGACGCTGGCGCGTTGCCGCCCCCTCCGCACGCAGCCACGGCGCCAATTGCCAGCGCAAGGGTTGCCCCCGTCAGCGTGCGCGTCCAAGTTCCGAGTGCCATCCAGCCTCCAGCCCTAATCAGTGACGAACGCATGAATCTGTCTGGCGAGCCGTGGCTCGCCAGGGACGTGTGCGTGTCGCAATGTGCCGCCACGAGTCGTCGCGTGATGCAGTCGCGAGTATAGCGCGGCGATTTCTCCCTCAATATCGGCCGCTCGACGTCTGCCGTGTGCAGGCACGGCAGCCTCGCAGCCATCATCCAGATGACCCGCCCGCCCGTAGGTACTGGTGACCGCCGTTTCATGCGCAGGCCGGTGTACCTACCCAGGACGTCTCCCGTGTTCCACGAGTCGGCACACGTGCAGCGCTGTCTGGCGACGTGCCATGTGCGTGATGGTCTGGCAGATGGGGATGACCGACGCCGAACATGACGCACTGCGCGAGAACAGCGGACTCTACGCGGTCGAGGCCCTCGTGCCGGAGCTGCGCGCCGCGTTCGAGACACACCTCTCGACGTGCGACAGGTGCGCCGTAGAGGTCCGCGAGGCTCGCGACGGCGTGCGCATTCTCGCGTCACAGCTCCCGCAGCCGCAGCCTCCGGGGTACGTGCGGGCGAGGGTGCTCCGCGCCGTGGCTGCGACCGTGCGTCAGGCCGTGCATACCGTGCCGTTTGCGTCCGGAGCCGCAGACACGAACAATAGAGTCGCCATGGCAGACAGTCCTTCCCCGAAATCCCGCGCCTTCTGGGCCGGGTGGATCATCGCCGCCGCCTCGCTGCTCGTCGCTGCTGCAGCCGGCGTCTACGCGGCCAACCTGAAACAGCAATTAGACGATGTGGAGTTGCGGCTGGTGGATGCGGTGATGAAGCTGCAGGTGGCTGACCAGCAGGTCGTCGCCGCCGCGACGCAGGCCAATGCCGTGCGGTCGAACCTGGCGCTGCTCTCGGCGTCCGACGCGCAGGACGTGAACCTCTCCGGGAAGGGACCCGCGCCCGATGCGACGGGGCGCGTCTTTCTCAGCAAGTCGCGCGGACTGTTGTTCTCCGCGACGAAGCTGCCGGCCGTGCCCGACGACCGCACCTATCAACTCTGGTGTCTGACGAAGGGGACGCCGGTCAGTGCCGGCGTCGTGCGTCCGGATAGA
>Ga0209023_10003853_pt1 | contig 17576 bp, 16 predicted proteins | sample LakOneMetagenome_FD_187468 | JGI IMG/M metagenome (GOLD analysis project Ga0209023, IMG submission 187468) | Freshwater and sediment microbial communities from Lake Erie, Canada (SPAdes) (version 2) | ecosystem: Environmental > Aquatic > Freshwater > Lentic | place: Lake Erie, Canada... | reverse complement strand
CTCGACAACCTCCACCTGACGGTCGCCAAGGCCTACCTCACCAAACTTCTCGGTAATGCGCGCGCGGTCCGCTGGCTGGCGCAGCAGAAGCCCGAATACCTCAGCGAGTTTCAAGCGATTGCAGAGTTGACGAGCCTGCCGACGCAGATCGACGGCGCGGCCGAAACGTAGGGGACCGGGACCCTTTGAGCGCCGGGACCGCCGGAGACGCCATCGTGTGGGATGGATCAAGGGCGGTGGCGGGGATGGCGGCGAACCCGTCAGGAGCCCGCTAGGCCGGCCGTCATATGGCCGGCCGACCGCCGTCGGCGATCCATGCTCATGCCTTTCGGGGCGGCCCCTGCGCAAACAGGCCGGACAGATGACCGCACCCCGACAAATCTCAACACCAACCCGCCTTCACACTTGAAGCGCGCGGCCCGACACGACGACAAGGCTCACCGTCCGTATTCCTATCTGCGCGAGCCGCCGAACAAGTTGTATAGCGCCCCGAAGCCGAGGGCGACGAACCAGCCGGTCGCGAACGCCCAAACGACGCCGGCGATGAGCAATCCCGGCCGGGTCCAGTCCATGCCCGGATACAGCGCCGAAAGCAGGTGGATGGACTCCAGTCCGGAGATCACATTTGCCACCGCACAGAGGGCAAAGCTAATCGCCAGGAAGCACGACAGGCTGAGCCCGAGTCGCACGATGGGGATGTCTTGCCCGCGCCCGGGAGTGTGCTTGGCGTTCGGATAGCTGTCGGCGGGGTGGTGGTCAGTCGTTGACATGGCTGGCTCCTCTCGTACGGGAATGAACCCTTGTTTGGCCGGTCAGCCTGTCTGATGGCTGTGAAACTAGGAACGCGGCCAAGGCCCGCTAGTTACAATGGGACCGCCTGGCTCGCCCAAGGTTGACTTGCCGATGGCGCTTCGCCTCCCGGCGCCGCGAGCAATTAGGCTCAGGTAGTCGGACTTGAAGGAACGCTGCCATGCCGGAGGATCAAGTTGGGCTCGGTGATCTCGACGCCGTGCTGAACAGAAGGTGCTTCTGCATAACGTTGGACAGCGACCGACTGCACACCGCGATCCAAGCGGAAGCGGAGAACCCGGTCCTTGCGGCTTCCCTCCTCGCGGCGCGGCCTCATGTCTTCGCCAACGCGCCCGTGTTCCTCTCAAGTTCCGATTTCGCAGCCATGCTCGACGTGGTCGCCGCAGTCGAAGCCGCCGCCGAGCTCGCGGCCTACCAGGCAGCGGTGCTGGCATGGGCCCCCGAAATCGCACGACCTGACTTTGGTCCGCGCGGGGTCTTCATGGGATACGACTTCCATGTAACCGAGGCGGGCCCGAAGCTTATCGAGGTCAACACCAACGCTGGCGGAGCATTCTTGAACGCTTTGCTGGCCCGCGCGCAAACCAACTGTTGCCGCGAAGCCCAAGAGGCCGCGCACGCGTCCCTGCTCGAAGCGTTTGACCCTACCGTGTGGGAAATGTTCTTGGCTGAGTGGGGACGACAGGGTCGCGCCGGCGAACCACGGACAGTCGCCATCGTCGATGACGGACCGCACGAACAGTATCTCTTTCCCGAGTTCCTCCTGGCACAACGCTTTTTCGCGCGACATGGACTTGAGGCGTGGATCGTCGATCCAGTCCAGATGGACTTTGTCGGCGGACAGCTGTTGTTCGATGGCCAGAAGGTGGACCTCGTCTACAATCGACTGGTCGATTTCTCCTTGAGCGCCCCTGGCCATGAAGCGCTCTGCGCCGCCTATCGGGCCGGCGCCGTCGTTGTGACTCCCAACCCTCGCAACCACGCCCTCTTCGCAGACAAGCGAAACCTGACTCTGTTGTCCGACCCATCCGAGACCGGCAGCTGGGGCCTGTCGCAGGATCACCTGCGCAGCCTTTCGGCCATTCCACGAACCACCCTCGTCACGATCGACAATGCTGACGCCCTTTGGGCGGGCCGCAAGAAGCTTTTCTTCAAGCCTGCGCGCGGCCATGGAGGCAAGGCAGTGTATCGCGGGGATAAGATCACGCGGGGGGTCTGGGGCCAGATTCAGCAAGGCGGCGCCTACATTGCCCAAGAATTGGCCCCGCCGAGCGAGCGGCTCATCTTGCTGGATGGAGAGATACGGTCCCTCAAGCTGGACGTCCGACTCTACACCTACAATGGTGCATCGCTCTTAGCTGCAGCGCGCGTCTATCAAGGGCAGACCACCAATTTCCGAACCCCGGGCGGAGGCTTTGCACCCGTGTTTACCGTCTGATGGATATTCGTCTCAGACGAGACGCAGGCACGACCCGTTACACCCATGGGCCGCCGCCAGTCCCCACTACAAACGGATCGCCCGTAGCCTCAGCGCATTCCCGATCACGCTGACCGACGACAAAGCCATCGCGGCCGCGGCGATGCCTGGCGTTAGCAGCCAGCCAAACACCGGATAGAGCACCCCGGCTGCCACGGGCACGCCGACAAGGTTGTAGACGAAAGCCAGGACGAGGTTCTGGCGGATATTGCTCATTACCGCCCGCGACAGTCGCCGAGCCTTGACCAGGCCGCCCAGGTCGCCGCGGAGAAGGGTGATATGAGCGCTTTCGATGGCGACGTCGGCGCCTGCTCCCATCGCGATGCCGACATCGGCGGCGGCCAGGGCGGGAGCATCGTTCACGCCGTCGCCAGCCATTGCGACAATCCGGCCCTCGCCCCGCAGACGCTCGACCAGCGCCAGTTTGCCGTCCGGCGCGACTTCCGCTTCCACGTCCGCGATTCCGAGGCGGGTGGCGACGGCCAGAGCGGTGACGCGGTTGTCGCCGGTGACCATAACCACCCGAAGTCCGGCCTCCTTGAGCGCCGCCAAAGCGCCCGACGTTGTCGCCTTGATCGGATCGGCGATCGACAGCACCGCCACGGCCTTACCGTCGGCGGCCACGAAGATCGCAGTGGAGCCGTCGGCGCGTAGCGCGTCGGCTTCCCCGGCCAGTTTTCCGACGTCCACGCCGTTGTCCGCAAGGAACCGGGCGCTGCCTACCGCGACAGAGCGGCCATCGACCAGGCCGCTGACGCCCTTGCCGACGGGGGACAAGAACTCGGTCGGCTCGACCAATGCCAGACCTTCCGCGACGGCGGCGGCGATGATGGCCTCGCCCAGCGGGTGTTCGCTGCCGCGCTCCAGGCTCGCGGCCAGACGGAGCACCTCAGCGCGATCGACGTCGGGGGCCAGGTGGATGGCCGCGAGCGCCGGCTTGCCCTCGGTAAGGGTGCCGGTCTTGTCGACCAACAAGGTGTCGACCTTTTCGAAGCGCTCCAACGCCTCCGCGTTTCGCACGAGAATCCCGGCATGCGCGCCGCGGCCGACGCCGACCATGATCGACATCGGAGTGGCCAAGCCCAGTGCACAGGGACAGGCGATGATCAGCACCGAGACTGCGGCGACGAGCGCGTGCGCCAGCCGGGGCTCGGGACCGACGGTCGCCCAAACCGAAAACGCCACCAGCGCGACGGCGATCACGGCAGGAACGAACCACGCCGACACGGTGTCGGCGAGCTTCTGAATGGGGGCGCGGCTACGCTGCGCCTGGGCGACCATCTGGACGATGCGCGACAGCATGGTGTCGGCGCCGACGCGCTCGGCGCGCATGACGAAGGAGCCGGTGCGATTGATCGCCCCTGCCACTACGGGCGATCCGGGCTGCTTTTCCACAGGCATGGGCTCGCCGGTGACCAGGGCCTCATCGACTGTAGCGCGGCCGTCAACGACCGTTCCGTCGACGGCGATCTGCTCGCCGGGGCGCACTCGTAGCTGGTCGCCAATCCCGATCAACGCGGCGGGCACATCCTCGTCTGTTCCGTCCGCACGAACGCGACGCGCCATCTTGGGTGCGAGATCCAGCAATGCTCGGATGGCGCCGGACGTCTTCTCGCGAGCCCGCAGTTCGAGCATCTGACCCAACAGGACCAGGACCACGATCACGGCTGCAGCTTCGAAGTAGAGCGGAGCGGAGCCGTCCGGCGTGCGGAAGGCGGCCGGAACCAGGTCCGGCAACAGCGTGGCCAGGGTGCTAAAGATCCAAGCCACGCCGGTGCCGAGCGCGATCAGGGTGAACATGTTGAGCCGCAGTGTCCGGACCGATGTCCAGCCGCGCTCAAAGAACGGAAATCCGGCCCAGAGCACGACCGGCGTCGCCAAGCCCAGCTGGATCCAGCCGCCCGCCTCGGGCCCCCATGGGAAGTGCAGGCCCAGTGCGTGGCCGCCCATCTCGATGACCAGCAGCGGCAGGGTGAGGATCGCGCCGATCCAGAAACGGCGGGTGAAATCGACCAATTCCGGATTGGGCCCGTCCTCGGCGGTGACGAGATCAGGCTCCAACGCCATTCCGCATATCGGGCAGGACCCTGGCCCCACCTGGCGAACCTCGGGGTGCATGGGGCAGGTGTAGATCGTTCCCTCGGGTGTGGCCGGCACCGTCTTCTCGGCGCCGGCGAGGTAGCGCTGGGGGTCGGCGTCGAATTTCGTCTGGCAGCCAGCTGAGCAGAAATAATGATTGTGGCCAGCGTGTTGGGTGTGGCGGGCCGTGGCGGGGTCGACGGTCATCCCACAGACCGGATCAACTGCGGTCGCGGCGCGCTCCGCTCTGGCGACCGCCTTGCCGGCGCAGCAGCAGCCGGCTTTGGGGGCGGCTGTAGGGTGATCGTGATCCGGCTGGGCGGTCATGGCGGCTTCCTGGGAGGTCTATCGAGGAGGCTCATTTATACCCCCGTGGGGCATCCTACAAGATACCCCCGGCCCGTATATTGAAAATGCGCGGCAAGCCTATATGTTCCGCTTGCCCAAGGAGCAGCCCGTTGAAGCGAGACAACAAGTCAAAGTTGCTGAACCGCCTGAGTCGGCTTGAAGGCCAGGTGCGCGGGATTGCTCGCATGGTCGAAGAAGAGCGGTACTGCATCGACGTGCTGACGCAGCTCCGGGCGGTGCGCGCCGCCGTGAACCGGGTCGAGACCGAGATGCTGAAAGACCACGTCGATCACTGCGTTGAGAGCGCATTCCTCAGCGGCGACCCTGGTGAACAGCGCAAGAAGGCCAACGAGCTCATCGAGCTTTTGGAGCGCGCCAGCCGGTAGGCGATATTGCATGACGAAGGTGCCGCCCCTGCGTCCAAGCTTGGTGAAACCCGGGAATACGCGCGGATGGACTGTGGAAGCGCCCTCTCGGTGTCCAGCCCTCGGCTCACACCCTGGAACATTCATCTTCCTGGGCAATTGATTTGGTACATTCGCGCCGGAATTCGGTGACCGTTCCTGAAAGAGCCAGCATGCAGCGCGAGAACTCGCGGCACCGAACCTGGATGCGCGCGGTGCAGGCCCTCGCATTGAGTTGCTGTACGACAGCCATCCTCTATGGATTGCCTGCGCGCGCGCAGCCGCTCTCTGACGCCGGCAAGGCTGAAACTGGTGCGTCAATGGACATCTCCATGGCGCCGGCGCCTTGTCCGTCCGACCAACACTGGGACACGGCGATGGGCATGTGCATGGCTGGCAACGCCCCGGCCAAAGCCAGGCTAACGTTCCAGGCGAATCAGTTCGCGGTCTATTCCGATACCTCGGGTCCGCGCGGAGCCTCGCGCTTCACCGGGCCCGGCTACTGGATGCTGACCTACGAGAACGCCCTGACCTCCAGCAACACGCTCAGCGTCGGCGTCATGGGAACCTTGGAGCAGATCACGGTCGGTGAGCCGGGAACGCCTCAGCTGCTCCAGACCGAGAACATCGACAACATGCACCCCCACGACAACATTCTGGCTATCGAGGTGAGGGATTCCGTGGCTCTGAGCGGCGACCAGCGCGTCACGTTCCTGTTCGCGCCCCGAGGCCGCGCGGCGATCGGCCCTGTCCCCTTCATGCACAGAGACTCCGCCGAAGGAAATCCAGACGCGCCCCTCGGGCACGGTCTTCAGGATGGCTTTCACGACGTCTCGACGGTTGTCGGTATCGAATACGAGACCGGCCCCCTGTCGCTCGCGGCGACGGCGTTCAGCGGGCGGGAGATCAGCGCGCCCTTCCCCATGTATCGCCCTGACTCCTATGGTCTGCGCGTGACCTACGACCTGAGCGACCACCTTCGGCTGGGCGCCTCTTACGGCAACGCGCTGTCGTCCGACGATGCCGGGGGCTGGGACCACAACCAGTTCTTCACCGGCTGGCTGACGACCACCCATCCGATCCACACCGGCAGCTTGAAGACCTCGCTCGTCTGGGGCTCGGAGAGGGCCGCAGACGGCGCGGTGCTTTCCAGCGTCCTCGGCGAAGGCGTCTACCAGGCCGGACCGAACGCGATCTACGGCCGCGCCGAGGTTCTCGAAGTGACGCCGGAGCAACTGGACCTGTCCCTTCCAGGGCCCGCGACCAACCCACGTTGGGTGGGCGCTCTCACGGCCGGTTATGAACGGACCGTGCTGGGGCGCGGTGATCGGCGGTTGATCGTCGGCGGATCCTATACTTACGATCTGGTCCCCGCCGACTTCGAGCCCGCCTACGGATCCCATCCGGGCGGCTTCAAGCTTTACCTGCGGCTGAAGTTCGAGCGCGGCGTTACCTTTCCCTGAGGCGATCAGGCTCCCGCTCAAGCGGGCAGTGGCGCCTTGTCCACTCGACCGGTCGTCTTCTCTCCAAGGCGCTTGGCCCAGGGTTGAATGATCCGTTGCAGCGGCATGTCGACGGCGAAATGGAACGCCACGGCGAAGGCGACGGCTGCGCCGACGCCGCCAAACCATAGCGCCCATTGGGCGGCGATCCCGAGGCCAAGCCGGGCACTGACGAGATCAGCGGCTCCGAACCAGGCGATCCGCACCACCTCGTTGGTGATGAACATCGAAAACGAGACCAGCGCCGCAGTCTCAATCAGCTTCGACTTGCGAACCACAGGAATCGCACCGGCCGCGAGAATGACGAGAGCAATAAGGGTGATCGAGATCAGGGCGTGTTTGCCGTCGTTCTGAACGAGCGCCAGCGCCACAGCCGACAATGCGCCAACCCAGCCCGCCAGCCGTGCGGGGATGAAGACCTTGCTGGCGAAATGGGCCAGGCCCATCCCCAGCAGGAACAGGGGGAAAGCGCGAGCGAAGCCGAGACTAAGCGGCATCTGGTAGACGGGCAGATCGACGATCGTCCAGGCGGCTGCATTCGCGGCGGCGTAGAACCCGATGACCAAGCCCAAAGCGGTCCACGGTCCCACCTTGACCATGCGCCGGGCAATCCACGGAAACAGGACGTAGCAGCCCAGCAGTGCGGATACCGACCAGGTCGGCGCGTTCCAGCCGAGGCCCCCTGGGACACCGTAGGATTGCAGTAGGAAAAACTGGGCGGTGAACTGGCCCCAGTCGAACCACTCGGGGTGGCTCGGCGCGACACCAATCGCGGTCGCGGCAAGCACCAGCGCCGCAAGGCCCGTGACCATGATCAAATGCGCTGGAATCACACGCGCAAAGCGCTTGCGAACGAACCCCGCATGCGACATCTGCCCGCTCGCAACCCGCTCGGCATAGACGCGGGCGAGGACGTAGCCTGAATCGATCAGGAAGAAGTTGGTCAGGAGAAAGCCGCCGCGTTCGAACACAGCATGAAACTGTTCCAGGGGCACGGGAGCCGAGCCTTGGAAGTGGTGCAGGATGATCATGAAGGCGACGATGAAGCGCAACGCATCGAGCCAACCGCCGCGCTGAATCGCCGGCGAACCAGTGCTAGTGGTAATCCCGAACCAGGACACAGCTTGGTCCCTTCCCAGCCTGACGCCGTCTCCTTCAAGATTTGGGCCGCGAGCATGGATCTGCTGACTAGTGGCGCCTCGGCTCGCCGTTCGTGGCCTGTTTTCTCCTCTGGCGACGCAGCAGCAGGTAGCCTGCTGGAATGACCAGCATCGACAGCAGAGGCGCGGTCAGCATACCGCCGATCATCGGGGCGGCGATGCGGCTCATTACTTCCGACCCGGCCCCGTGTCCGATCAGGATGGGGAACAGGCCAGCGAGGATGACCGCCACGGTCATGGCCTTGGGGCGCACGCGAAGCAGCGCGCCTTCCCGCACGGCGGATTCGGTCTCGTCCTCCGATGGTGTTGCTCCCCGGTCCGCGAGCGCGTGCTTGAGATAGATCAGCATCACCACGCCAAACTCGGCCGAAACCCCGGCCAGGGCGATGAAGCCGACGCCGGTGGCGACCGACTGATTGTAGCCGAGCAGATACAGGAGCCAGACGCCGCCGGTCAGGGCAAACGGCAAGGTGGCCATGATCAGGGCCGCCTCGTCGAAGCGGCGGAAGATCACATAGAGCAGCAGGAAGATGATCAGCAGGGTGGCGGGCACGACCAGCGCCAGCCGGTTCAACGCGCGCTGCAGATATTCGAACTGGCCGGAATAGGCGACCGAGACGCCGGGCGGCAGGCGGACCTGCCGTGACACCGCTCCGCGCAGGTCTCCCACCACCGAGGCCAGGTCGCGACCGCGGACATCGACATAGACCCAGGTCGAAGGCCGTGCGTTTTCGGTCTTCAGCATCGGCGGTCCGTCGGCGATCTGAACGCTGGCGACGGTTCCAAGTGTGATCTGCTGGCCAGATGGCGTCAGAATGGGCAGGGCGCGCAGACTTTCAAGGTTGTCACGGATTTCCCGGGGATAGCGGACGCTGATGGGGTAACGCGCCACGCCTTCGACGGTCTGGCCGACGGTTTCACCGCCGACGGCGCCGGCGATGATCTCCTGTACGTCGGCGATGTTCAGGCCGAAGCGGGCAGCGGCGGCGCGGTCGATGGCGACATCGACGTACCGGCCGCCGGTCAGCCGCTCGGCGAGGGCGGAACTGACGCCCGGCACGCGCTTGGCGACGGCTTCGACCTCCCGGGCGACCCGGTCGAGGTCCGCGAGATTCGAACCTGACACCTTCACGCCGACCGGGCTCTTGATCCCCGTCGCCAGCATGTCGATGCGATTTCGGATTGGGGGAACCCAGACGTTTGACAGGCCCGGCACCTGCACCACCCGGTCCAGTTCCTCGATCAGTTTCTCCGGGGTCATGCCCGGCCGCCACTCGTTGCGGGGTCGAAACTGGATGGTGGTTTCGAACATCTCCAGCGGCGCCGGGTCGGTCGCGGAATCCGCGCGCCCGGCCTTGCCGAACACGGTCTTCACCTCCGGAACGGTCTTGATCAGGCGGTCTGTTTGCTGGAGCAGCTCCGACGCCTTGGCCGCCGAAATCCCTGGCAGGGCGGAGGGCATGTAGAGCAGGTCGCCTTCGTCCATGGGCGGTATGAACTCGCCGCCTAGCTGGGACAACGGCCAGGCCGTGGTTGCGAACAAGGCAGCGGCGATGAGCAGGGTCGTCCTGGGCCGGCTGAGAACCCAGCCCAGCGCCGGCTGGTAGATGGCGGTGAGGCCGCGATTGAGCGGGTTGCTGTTCTCGGCGGGAATGCGTCCCCGGATCAGCAGCCCCATCAGCACCGGCACCAGGGTGACCGACAGGATCGCGGCCCCGGCCATGGCGTAGGTCTTGGTGAAGGCCAGCGGCGAGAACAGCCGCCCCTCCTGCGCCTGGAGGGTGAAGACAGGGATGAACGACAGGGTGATGATGATCAGGCTGAAGAACAGCGCCGGCCCAACCTCGGCCGCCGCGTCAGTGATCACCCGCCAGCGTTCGGTCCCCACGAGGTCTTGCTTGGGATGGGCGTGTTCCCATCGCTCGATGTGCTTGTGGGCGTTCTCAATCATGACCACGGCGGCATCGACCATGGCCCCGATGGCGATGGCGATCCCCCCAAGCGACATGATGTCGGCGTTGACGCCCTGGACGCGCATGATGACCAAGGCGATCAGCACGCCCAGCGGCAGGGTCACTATGGCGACCAGGGCGGAGCGGGCGTGCCAGAGGAACAGTCCGCAGACCAGCGCGACGATGAGGAACTCCTCCAGCAGCTTGGTCGTCAGGTTGGAGATCGCCCGGTCGATAAGCTGGGATCGGTCGTAGGTGGTGACCACCTCGACGCCGGGGGGCAGGCTGCGCTTCAGCTCCGCCAGCTTGGCTTTCACCGCCTGGATGGCTGCGCGAGCGTTCTCGCCGGAGCGCAGGATGATCACGCCGCCGGCGACCTCGCCCTGCCCGTTGAGTTCGGCGACGCCTCGCCGCATCTCCGGGCCGATCTGGACGAATGCGACGTCGCCCAGCCGCACCGGCACGCCGCCCACTGTCCGAAGGGGGATGGCGCGGAAATCGTCGAGGGTTTTCAGGTAGCCGCTCGAGCGGACCATGTACTCGGCCTCGGCCAGTTCGATAACCGATCCGCCGACTTCCTGGTTCGCCCGCCGGATGGCGTCCACGGCCTGCTGGTGGGTGACGCCGTAGGCAGCGAGTCTGACCGGATCGAGGACCACCTGGTACTGCTTGACCATGCCCCCGATGCTGGCGACCTCGGCCACGCCGGGCACGGTCTTCAGTTCGTAGCGGAGGAACCAGTCCTGGATGCTACGGAGCTGCGCCAGGTCGTGGCGGCCGGAACGGTCGACCAGGGCGTATTCGTAGATCCAGCCCACGCCGGTCGCGTCCGGACCGAGCGAGGGCCTTGCCGTCTCGGGCAGGCGGCCCTGTACCTGGTTCAAGTATTCCAGCACCCGCGAGCGGGCCCAGTAGAGGTCGGTCCCATCCTCGAACAGCACATAGACGAAGCTGTCGCCGAAGAAGGAGTAGCCGCGAACGGTCTTGGCGCCTGGCACCGAGAGCATTGTCGTGGCCAGGGGATAGGTGACCTGGTTCTCGACGATCTGGGGCGCCTGACCCGGATAGCTGGTGCGGATGATGACCTGGACATCGGAGAGATCGGGCAGGGCGTCGACCGGCGTGGAGCGCACGGCCCACACGCCCGCAGCGACGACGACCAGCGCGCCCAGCAAGACGAAGAAGCGGTTGGCCGCGGACCAGCGGATGAGGGCGGCGATCATCGCGCCGCCTCCACCGGCCGTGCGGCCACCCCCGACAGGCTGGCCTCGGAATCGATCAGGAATTGGCCAGAGGCGACGATCCGGTCACCCTCGGTAAGGCCAGCAAGAATTTCGGTCTGGCCGCCCGCCTCCTGGCCTGTCCGGACCTCGGCGGGCTGAAATCGGCCGCCGGGAAGCGCGAGCATCACCAGGGTCCGCACTCCGGTGCGGATGACCGCCTCCGACGGGACGATCAGCGCCGGCCGCTGCGCACCGCCAAACTGGACAGTGGCGAACATGCCGGGCCGCAGCAGGCCGCCGCGATTGGAGAGCTCGATCCGTGCGGTCAGGGTCCGGCTGGCGCCTTCGGCTTCCGGCAGGATGGCGGAGACCCGCCCCGCGAAGGTCTGTCCCGGAAACGCGACCAAGGTGGCCGTCACCGTTTCACCGAGGCGAACCTGACCGGCCAGGGCCTCGGGCAGGGCCGCGTTGAGCCACACGGTGGACAGGCCGTTCACTTCGGCTAGCGTCTGACCCGCGCTTACCGTCATTCCAGAACGGACGCCGAGTGTGCGAATGACGCCGCCCACCGGGGTCGAAATGACCTGGACCGTCTGGGGCCGACCGCTGCGCTCGACCGCCGCGATCATGCCGGGTGGCATGCCCAGCAGGGTCAACCGCTGGCGAGCGGCGCTGATCAGGGCCGCGTCGCCGGTACGCCGGACCGCCAGGTACTCGGACTGCGCCCCACCCCATTCGGGGATCAGCACATCGGCCAGTGGCGCGCCGGCTCGAACCATGTCGCCGGGGGCCCGGCCATAGACGCGCTGCACGAAGCCGCTCGCCCTGGCCTGGACGATGGCCACATCGCGCTGGTTGTAGTCGACCGTCCCGGTGGTGGTGACCCCGCCGGGGAGTTGACCCTGGCGTACCGACACGATGCGCACGCCCAGGTTCTGCAAACGCGCGGGATCGATGCGCACGCCGGCTTCGGCGCCCGCTTCGTCGGCGTACTTCGGAATAAGCTCCATGTTCATCGAGGACTTGCCCGGCCCCGGGTAGCGCTCCATCGGAAGCATCGGGTCGTACCAGTAGAGTATCTGGCGCCCACCGGGGGCCGCCGCCGGGGAGGCAGCCCGTGCCGGCTTCTCTGTGAGGCGAGCGATTCCGTAGCCGGCCAAGCCGGCGAACAGGATCAGGGCGCCGGCGACGAGCGTCATGGCGGCGCGGCGGCTGAGACGGGAAGCCTTCATTGGTCGTCGTTCCCATAGGTGATGTTGAGGCGCACGGCGTCGCGAGCGACTTCGGCCTCGCGGTCCAGGGCATCGAGCTTGGCGTCGACAAGGGCGGTGAACGCGTCGAGCACGGCGCTCAGTCCGGCCGTTCCGGCGCCGAAGCTGGCTGTCTCCAGATCGGCGCGCCGCTGGGCCAGCGGCACGAGCACGTCGCGCGCCCGCATCATCCGGTCGTGGTGCATGAGGTGATCGGCCAAGCCGGCTTCGAGTTCGGCCGTGAGCTTGCGCCGCGCCGCCTCGCGCTCGACGCGAACGCGGGTGGCGTCGTTGGCGCGGGCGGCGATGATCGGGTCCTGCCGGTTTTGCGAGAACAGCGGCAGGCTGACCGTCACCTCGGCAGAGACCATATCACCGAACATGGGATCGCGGTGCTGGTAGGAGAGACCCCAGCTCCAGTCGGGCTGCTTGTCGGCTTGCGCCACGCGAACCGCGGCGTCGGCCTGCCGTCCTGAAGCCAGATAAGCCAGCAGCACCGGATGACGGTCCAGGCCGGCACGTAGCGTCGCGCCGTCGATGCCGAGAACGGGAGGATCGCCCTGGACATCGGCCTGCGCATCACCGGTCCATCGAGCGAGTTCCGCCCGCGCTCTGGCCGCGAGCGCCACCAGATCGCTGCGCTTGTCGGCCAGCATCGCCCGCCATTGTTGCGGCGCGAGCGTCTCCCCCGGCCGGCTGGCGCCCGCGGTCACCGCCGACGGGGCAGCGTCAAGGATTGGTGCGAGCGTCTCCGACAGGGCGTCCAGCGCCGCCAGTCGGCGCTTGGCATAGTAGAGGTCCAGCCAGGCCATTGCCGTGGCCAGCCGCACCTCGCGAGCCTCTATGACCACCTGCGCCTGGGCTACCCCGATGCTGGCGCTGGCCTCAGCGGTCTGTGCCCGGCGCTTCGCCCCGCTGGGGACATCCTGCTCTATCCCGATGCGCCCCATGGTCATCTCATCGGCGCCCAACCGTCCGGCCAAGGGGCCGCTCACCGGCACGTTGTCGAGCCCCAGCGTGAGCCTGGGGTCAGGCAGTGAGCCGGCGGACCGCGAGGCGGAGCGCGCAGCGTCCACCCGCAGGCCGCCGGCCTCCAGATCGGGCGCGCTCGCCCCGGCGCTGGCGAGCGCCTGGTCGAAGGTCATGGGTTCGGCGTGAGCCGATACCGCCACCGCGCTGGCGAACAGCAACGGCAGCCATCGTGAGGGAGACATGCTCCGACTCCTTGATGAAGCGCATGTGCGCGGGAGGCAGCCGAGACAGTTCTCGGCCGTCTATCATCGTTGGGTCAGACGTAGATCGGTGGTCTCAGCGTTCGTTCAGCAAACCGAGAGCTCATGGCGGGCCTGGCGGCGTCAAAGTGATCGGCACCCTGCCCAGTCTCCACAAACGCAACTGGCAGCTGGACCGGTAGGACGGTCGCTGCCGCCTGACAGGACATTCCTGACTTGCAGGCGAGTCCATTGTCGCCGTCTGGATCACAGCACGGCGCCGGGGCGCCCGAATCAGCCGTCATCATCGCAGCCATCGGGCAAGGATCATTCGAAGCGGCCACCGCAGACGGCGGCGCAACTGAAACCGCCAAGAACGAGGCGGTCAGCGCGATCAGGATGATCCAACGCCAAAGCAATCCAGTCCCTCCAGGGGCGCGTCCATACTGCCTCAATTGGGCGCTGGCGACAATCAAGGCCGGCCTCGCTCCAAGTTTCGTTCCGCCCTGACGGTGAGCCCAGAGAGTTGGCGATGGACGAAGAACACAACTACCGCCGGAAGCACCAACCACTGGAGAATGGGACTCAAGCCAATCCCGAGCCAGGGCGCCACCACCATGGCGGCCCCATAGGACCATCGGTGGAGCACGCCGGTGGACAGGCGTTCAATGACCATCGCGAGAGCCAAGGCCACGCCTGTGAAGATCGTCAGTTCGCGCCATTGAAGCGTCGCGAACCAGCCTCGAGACTTCGCTACGAGGGCCGTAATCCAGTACGCGAGGAGCAGCAGGGTTGCGTCCCCGACGGCGGCGGCGAGGCACAACCGCGCGCCTTCCAAGTGGGGCAGCTCGGCCATGCCGCGAAATAATGGCGCCTGAAGAAGCTCCCATGGAAGATTGAGCAGAACGCCAAACACAAAGACGTTGGTTTCGGGCCAGTCGAGCGGCGATTTGAAGCGTTTGGTGGCCCTCGGGTTCGCTGCGGCTTTCGGTCTCATACGATCCAAGACAAGATTCCCCGAGCGTTTGGGCGCAGACCGGGCCACAAACCCGACCACGTAGCAAGCGTGGCCCTCTGACAAGGTTTACGCGCGGTTGGGCGCAAACCCTCGCGCGATCTAGATCGGCTACGGCAGGCGTCGAAAGCGTCCGATGTGAAATCGCTGGATGTCACCGGCCGGCGTCCGATGGTCGTGTTCGAAGCTCTCAAGCTGCTCAAACTCCGCGCCTAAGAACTCAGCCAATTCATCGCGACCATATCGGCGCACGGGAAGTCCGCTACAGCGTTCTGGCCCGGTCAGCGCGAAGGTGGCGATGATCAATTGGCCGCCCGGCGCCAATCCATCGAGGAGGGCGCGGCGATACCCCCGACGATCAGTCTCGTCGGTCAGGAAGTGGAGGACGGCGCGGTCATGCCAAAGATCGAACGTACGCTGAGGTATCCACGTCGTGATGTCATTCACGATAACACTGAGCGACGTTGATCCGATCCGCGCTGCCAATTGTTGAGTGGCCGCCGCCGAAACATCGAGGACTGTGACATCGACATAGCCCGCAACAATCAGGTGGTCCGCGAGACGCGAGAGCCCGCCCCCAACGTCGACAATGGCCGTAGCCTTAGCTGCGCTGGCTCGCAAAATTAGGTCCAGCGACATGCTCGGCATGGCTTCAAACCAGCTGACGTCAGCTTCGCCACGGGCCTCGTAGACCTCGTCCCAATAAGCGCCACGATCCGTCATTTCGGTCTCTATGAGCCTCGGCCGGAGGGTTTGGCCGCTCAATCTGCTAGAGTATGTAGGAATTGTCCCCGACATTGAGAAACATCATGCGGATACGCCCCTGCCTTCTCGCCATAGCGATCCTCGCGAGCCCGATGGTGGCGTTTGCAGAAGGGTGGCCGACGGGCGCGCAAACCCCAGCAGCCATCGGCAACCAGGCTACCCGGCTGGTGGACGCCTTTCACGACGCGATGCGGCGCGGCGATCTTGCCGCTGCGGCTGAGATGATCGCCGACGACGCGGTCGTCTACGAGCATGGCGGCGTCGAGCATAGCAAGGCGGAGTACCTGACTGAGCACCTGCCCGCCGACATCGCCTACAGCCATGGCATGACCGACGAGATCGTCAGCCGGATCAGTTCGGTAGACGGCAAGGTCGCGTGGGTGATCACTGAAGGCAGGACCCACGGAACCTATGACGGGAAGCCGGTCGACCGACTGACCACCGAGACCATGATCCTTAGAAGGACCGGGTCGGGCTGGAAGATCGTCCATGTGCATTGGTCTTCCGCCAAGGCGCCGACCCCCACGCCCTAGTCGGCGATGGAAAGCGCCGCCGCCAGCGCCTTTTTTGCGCGGTAGACTCGAACCTCGACGGCCTTTGCACTCATGTTGAGCACCTTCCCTGTCTCGACCTGATCGAGTCCTTCGAACACGGTCAGAATCAGCGGCTCCTTAAGCCCGCCAGGCAGCGCTGCAATGGCGTTGTCCAGGCGCTGCATCTCCTGCCGGTCAGAAGTCTGGTCTTCGGGCGAGCGGCCCAGGTCTGGCAGTTCCAGCCCCGATGAGCCGTCCAGCCGTTCGCTTCGCACCAGCCATGAGCGCAAGCCGCGCCGGCGCGACCAGTCACGGCACTTGTTAAGGGCGATGGTTCTCAGCCAAGCGGCGAACGGGCGGTTGCGGTCATATCGCTTCAGCGCACCCCACGCCGATGTGAACGTTTCCTGGACAAGGTCATAGGCCTCGTCGCTCTCGCCCACGTAGCGTCGAACGAAACGGTAGAGGGCGCCCTTGTGGCGGCGCATCAGCCCGGTGAAGGCGCGCTCATCGCCGGCTGCGGCCTGGGCAGCGAGATCGCCGTCGCTGGTGTCTGCCTGCGGGGTCACCGATCCCCGTCGGTCAGGGCCTCGGCCACTTCGGCGTCGAACTTGACGGCCTGTTCCTTACTGAGGACCGCGCGCATCGCGAACACGTGCCCAATAGTCGCCTTCTGCAACGCGCCCATGGCCCCGTGCACGCGGTCGATAGCGGCCTGGACCGCGGGAGAATCCTGGTGGCTCGCCTGGATCGCGACAGCAAGCTCGCGGTTGGCGGCGACGATCTCGGCCTCCAGGGCGCGGCGTTTTGGAGCGTAGGCGCGCTCGATTGCGTCGAGGCGGCGGTCCTGTTCTGTGGTCAGCGACAGGTCCTTGTGGACCATCTCGTGCAGTGATCGCCGCTCGCCTTGGCGGTCGGCGAATTGGGTGCAGATCCACGCGCCCGCCCACGCGGCGAGGAACACCAGGGCCACCGCGACAATGATATTGCGAAGCCCTGGGCTCATCCGAGGCCTTCGAGCAGGGTTGAGGGGGCTAAATCCGGGGTCGCGGAGAAGACCGAAATCTCGTGAATTGAGTCCCGCGACGCGCTCGCCGTAGTCGCCCCGATTAGGCCACCTGAGACCAGAGCCACGCCGACAGCCGCGGCGCGCAAGGGCGTCAGAAAGCCCAACTGCGCGCGCGCCTGGCGGTCGGCGGTGATCTTGCGCCACACCTTGGGTTCAAGCTGATCCAGCGTCCGGTCGGACGGGGCGGCGGCCAGCTGGCCAAGTAGGCTATCCAATCGTTTCATGACAGGCGCACCTCCCGCGACTGACCAGTACTACGCATCGCCTCGCAATATCCCTCATAGCCAAGCCGGACGCAGCAGGGAAATCGCCGGCACATCAGACAGAGAGTGCTCCATCGATGTGAGGGAATGACGAGGCGGCTGCGTAAGACCCTGTGAAGGCCTGTTGGCGAGACCCGCAGGTCGCCGCACATCACTGGAGTAGACCATGAAAACGAACTTGATCGTCGCGGCCCTCGCCGCCCTCATTTCCACCGCCGGAATCGCCGCGCCCGTGCTTGCACATCCTGGTGAGGACCATTCCGCCCCGGCTCCGCAAACAGCCGAGGGACAAGGTGTGGTGAAGGCCATCAACCTTCGCGCCAAGACGGTGACGCTCCAGCACGGTCCGATCGCGGCGCTCAAATGGCCTGCGATGACGATGACCTTCCGCGTTCAGTCCGCCGACGTCCTCAAGGGCGTCAAGGTTGGCAAGAGGGTTCATTTCGTCCTGAAGAACGAGAACGGCAAGCCGGTGATCACCGCGATCCACCTGCTCTAATGCGGAAATGACGGGG
>Ga0209023_10003850_pt1 | contig 17582 bp, 12 predicted proteins | sample LakOneMetagenome_FD_187468 | JGI IMG/M metagenome (GOLD analysis project Ga0209023, IMG submission 187468) | Freshwater and sediment microbial communities from Lake Erie, Canada (SPAdes) (version 2) | ecosystem: Environmental > Aquatic > Freshwater > Lentic | place: Lake Erie, Canada... | reverse complement strand
ATCAAAGAAGATTTTTATTGGCAGTTTTACCGGGAAAATATCCGGCAATGTTGTATTGAAATTCATGGCGGCAACCCAGTTCTCCGATCTGCCCTGCAGGAAATCATATTGATCAAGTCGTAACTTTAATCCGCCATCACGCATCATGATCTGTTGCCCGGCAATACCAAGGTTTTTTACAGGTTTATCTGGATTAGATGTGGAAGCAGATCTTCCGATAAAATAGTTGCTGTAGGTATAATCTTCTTCTCCCGTTGCTGCAAGTAATTTTGGTTGATATTGATAAGCTTCTCCGGTCTTATCTCCCAGGTATCCGAATTTGGCGGCAAAGAGGCGCACATTCATTCCGCCAAAACCTGCATAATTAAAATAATAATTAGCATTCAGGTTGATGCGGTAAAAGCCTTTGCCCTGTTGAAATTGAAGCTGGTAATTATATGGATATAATTTCCTGTAATTCTCAACATTGAAAGACAACTGGTTAATATACCTGTTCGTGTGAGTTGTTTTCATTGGATAAACAACACTTGAATCACCACCGGCTATCACTTCAAAACTATTATAATCGAATCTTTGCTCCTGTATTAAAAAAGTGCGGAGATCGATCCAGCTTGTTACGCTGCTTCTCGGGTTATGTTTAAAATACAATTGTACTGATGGAACAAGTTTGGAAAATCTCTCAAATATTTTATTGCTGAATGTATCCAGGCTTTGCTTGGTAGAAAATGTTGCAGCAGTAATTCCTGCAACTATTTTACTTATCTTTTTTTCTGAGTAATAAGTATAATCGATATTACCAATGCCACTTAATTGTTTGCTGTTGGTTGCATACAAAGGCGCAATAATGAACCTGAATTTTGTAGCAGGCAAAGTATAATTATGTATAAGTCCGCCAACCATTAATTTATCATAGTTATTATATCCGATGGCCGGTGACAGGAAAATATAATTATGTTTATCTGCATTTTTCATACTGAATAAAAATGCAGGGCGTATGTCTTTTTTTACAGGCTTATGCAGGCTTCCTTTTGTATTCAGCAAAGAAAATATTGCATCAAGATTTTTTCCACTCACTTTTTCTGCAACAGATTTAAAATCTTCCGGGTAGGGGTGTTTGAACTTCCAGCGCTTGTAATATTCCTGCATCAGTTTATCAAACGTTTCCTTTCCTAATTCTGTTTCCAGTAATTTCATCCATTCCCCTGTTTTGGTGTAAGCAACTACGCCATAATTAATTTCACTGAATTTCTCTGATGGCGTTTCAATTGGTTGATCTTTTTTTACAGCGATCATCGATTGTAATAAAGTATGCATGAGGTCATCAGGTGTCCTGTTCTGAATAAAAGATGATTTTCCTTTTGTATTAGCATTTCCATATTGCAGAACTGTATACCTGTTGTCATAATAAGTGTTCATGCCTTCATCCATCCATGGATGCATCCTTTCATTGGAAGCCAGAATTCCATAAAACCAGTTATGGCCTACTTCATGATTGATAAGCTGGTCGAGTGACTTTGCATTTGAAGGAGACGAAACCAATGTTATAGTCGGGTATTCCATACCGTCACCACCTTTTTCAGGGCTTTCAACAACGCTCACAACTTTGTAAGGATATTCACCAACCCAGTTACTTTTGGTCCTGATAGCAGATTTTATATAGCCCGCAGCATTTTTCCATATTGCTGCACTGGATTTGTGATAATAAGCATTAACATCAACTGTTCCTGAAGCAAGCTGCAATGTATCGTGTATCAATAAAAAATCTTTGTCAGCAAACCAGGCAAAGTCGTGCACATTTTCCTGTACGTAATGCCATGTTTTTATATCGGATCCGGTAACGCTGTTTTGTAGAATGCCTGTTGCCGCCACAATATATTTAGCAGGCGTTTTAATGCTCACATCATAATTGCCAAACTCACTGTAAAATTCCCCCTGGTCGAGGTATGGCATTTCATGCCATCCTTTCCGGTCATAAACTGCAGGCTTTGGATACCATTGCGTAAGCTGGTATGATTGTTTGATATGCCCGCCCCTGGAAAAATTAAATGGCAGTTTTACATGAAAAGGAGTTTCAATATTAATGGAAGCTTTTGGCGGAAGCGGAGTTGGCAATACCAGTTTAATGATATCCTGCTGTACAGGATGATCCTCAGTTTTTGAAGTAATACCATTTACTTTGAAATCAATCCTGTTTATATAGCCACGTTTGTCGTTGTTGCTGAAATAAAAATCTGTTCTGCCATTTTCGAGTAACTGGTCACTGAAAGCTGTTTTATCATTTTTATAAGCATTGGGCCAAAGATGAAACCAGATGAACCTGAGTGTATCATTGGAATTATTTTGGTATTCCATTTTTACATGGCCATCAAGTGAATTCTCAACATCATTCAGAGAAACATCGATGGTGTAATTTACCTGTTGCTGCCAGTAGGAAGAAAGCTGGCAGAACGCAGTTGGTAAACAGCAATAAAAACAAATAAGCAGTAGTATCTTTTTCAAAAATTCCGGTTTTATCAAAAATACGAATATCTGCTGTTTGAAATTCATTCTGGCGAAGGAAGAATCTTCTGAAGCTGATTCTATTGCTAATAATGAGATTCCTCCTTCCTCGGAATGACAAACTGATCGTGTTTATTTGCCTTTACCCGACAGGATTATCTTAATGGTATAGAACATGATGGTGAAGTCGAGCGGGAGTGATACATTTTCCACATATAAAAGATCATATGGCATTCGCTGGATCATTTCGTCTATTGTGGATGCATATCCGAACTTTACCATTCCCCAACTGGTAAGTCCTGGTTTTACTTTATATAGGTATTTGAATTCTGGATGAATTGCAACGATCTGGTCGATATAATATTTTCTTTCAGGCCTTGGCCCAACAAGGCTCATTTCACCTTTGATGATATTCCATAGCTGTGGAAGTTCATCCAGCCGCCATTTGCGCATTACCTTTCCCCATTTTGTGATCCGCTCATCATTGTCGCTGCTTAGTAACGGACCGTTTGTTTCCGCATTCACAATCATTGAGCGGAATTTGTACATGATAAATGGCCTTCCTTTATAACCAATCCTTTCCTGAGAATAAAATAACGGTCCTTTGGAAGAAAGCTTTAAAAGTATCGCTGTGTATAAAAATAACGGCATCAGCAAAATGAATGCAATAACAGAAACTGTTATATCAAATACACGTTTGATATTCTGTTGCCAGGATGGCAATAATCCTGAATGAATATCGATCAATGGCACACCCATTACATTGTTTGTTTGTAATGCGCCGCTGATTATATCTACTGTATCCGGCGTGATCTTGATATTGACTTCTTTATCGCTCAGTTTTTGAAGAATGGTTGTGAGCAGGTCGCGTTCATTTTTTTCTACAGCAATGATAACTTCCTCAATATTTTCTGATTCAATGATGGCTGCGAGATCATTAAAATCACTGAATTGTTTCATCGTGGAAGGAACCTTAAAATCAGTATTACCATTTGTATTGAAGAACCCCGTTATCCTGTAACCTGATTGTTCTTTCGATTTAGTAAATGCTTCATAAAACTGCGATGCTTTTTTGCCGGATCCAAGCAAGAGGGCATTAAAAAAAACCCTTTTACCGGCGAGCTGATTTTTTGCAATGGTCAGAAAGATCATTCTCACAATAACAGTTACAATAAAAACGGGAAAGAGCAGACTATAAAATTCTAGGTAATAATTCTGGTTATTATTCTGCGGGTTTTTTAAAATAAAAAAGAAAAGCAGGAACAGGCAACCGATCACACTGATGATAAATGTTCTGAAAAACTCTGTAACCCTTGATTTCTGGTACAATGAAGTGTAGGTTCCTGTGAGGAAGTTAAGTGATATCCATCCGACAGTATACATCAGTATTCCAATATAGAACCCGGGGGGAATGGTAAACTTATAACCATAAATAACTGTACGGAGATAATAGAAACAAAGCCATGTGAATATACAGATTACAACATCAGCAATAATATACCATCTAATATTTATCCTTGGTTGGTTCACTGAAGTGCGGTCGTATACTTACGTATATAAATTAGTGCTGTTTGTGATTTATTTTTTCAAGTATCTGGTGTGCCACTTCCATTGCACTGAAACCATCCTGAACTGTTACCGGTGTTTCGGTATTATTAACAATGGCGTTTTTAAAAGCTTCCAGTTCCATTTTGATCGCATTGCCATCCTCAATGATCGGGTTTGCAATGGCGATCGTTTTTTTACCGTTGTTTGTTTCAATATCAAACGTAAAAACATTTTTATCACCTTCTGCATTCAACCTGATCACTTCTGTTTTCTTATCTAAAAAATCAATACCGATATATGCATCTTTCTGAAAGAGGCGCATCTTGCGCATTTTTTTCATAGATATCCTGCTGCTGGTGAGATTGGCCACACAACCGTTATCAAACTCAATGCGTACGTTGGCAATATCAGGTGTATCGCTCATTACAGAAACACCGTTTGCAGAAATATAACTCACATTGCTTTTTACAAGATTAAGAATGATGTCGATATCGTGTATCATCAGATCCAGTATCACACTTACATCTGTACCACGTGGATTGAATTGTGCCAGCCTGTGAACTTCAATGAACATTGGCTGAAGTTTATAATCTTTTAATGAAAGAAATGCCGGATTGAAACGTTCAACATGCCCTACCTGGAATTTGAGGTTAGATTCTTTGGCCAGTTTTACAAGCATCCTTGCTTCTTCCATTGTATTGGCAAGTGGTTTTTCAACGAATACATGTTTGCCTTTCCTCAGGGCCATATCACACAATTCGAAATGATAAATGGTTGGTGCGATGATATCTACTGCATCACATGCATCGAGCAATTCTTCGGGATTGGTATATCTTTTTAATTTATATTTTTCTGAAACGCTTTGTGCATTGGCATCATCAGGATCATAAAATCCAACCAGTGATACGTCTTCAATTTCGAGCCAGTTGTTTAAATGAAATTTACCCAAATGTCCTGCCCCAAATACAGCTATTTTCAGCATTTCGTTGTTTTTTCTTTTTTAGACTAATGATCTGATTTTATTTTTCTGAAGAAGCAACAGGCTCAGCTGTTTCATCCCAGAATCCCATTTTCCCAAACTTGGTAATGCGGTCTTCTACTCTTTGTTGTGCAGGTATTTTTTTCAGCTCTTCAATAACCGGTAACAGGTAATTCTTAAGTATGGAAGCAGCTTCCTGGTAATCCCAATGCGCACCACCCAACGGTTCGGGAATAACGTCATCTACCAAACCGAATTTCAGCATATCGGTACCGGTGAGCCTAAGTTGTTCTGCGGCTGTTTCTTTTTTGTCCCAACTGCGCCATAAGATGCTGCTGCAGCTTTCAGGGGAGATAACTGTGTACCAGGTATTTTCCATCATCACCACTTTATCGCCAACACCGATTCCAAGGGCGCCGCCACTGGCCCCTTCACCGATGATCACGCAAATGATCGGAACTTTAAGGCTGATCATTTCATATATATTCCTTGCAATAGCTTCCCCTTGTCCACGTTCTTCAGCTTCCAGGCCGGGATAAGCGCCCGGCGTATCTATTAAGGTAACCACCGGTTTATTGAATTTTTCTGCAAGCTTCATCAAACGCAATGCTTTCCTGTAACCTTCGGGATTGGCCATACCAAAATTTCTTAATTGTCTTGTTTTGGTATTGTTGCCTTTTTGCTGGCCAATGAGCATTACGGTGTGTTCACCCAATTGAGCAAATCCGCCAACCATGGCTTTATCATCTTTTACGTTCCTGTCTCCGTGCAATTCGATAAAGTTATCGCACATGAGTTCTATGTATTTTAAGGTATAAGGTCTGTCGGGATGGCGGCTAAGCTGAACCCTTTGCCATGGGGTGAGGTTATCTGTAAGGTTTTTTTTTGTTTCGATAATTCTTTGTTCGAGGGCTGCTATTGCAGCGCTCATATCTGTTTTGGATTTTTCCTGGGTTACTTTTAACTGTTCGATCTGGTCATACAGTTCTTTTATCGGCTTTTCAAAGTCCAGGAATTGCCTGTTTTTTAGTTGGGGCATATCGTTCGTTTACAGTTATTTTTAGGAAGATCCCTTCCGGTTGGATTGTAAAAATAGGCGATACATTTTTTTTATAAAAGTTTTGTTTTAAAAAAATAAATATACCTATCTTTGCCGTCCTTAAAACGGAAAGGGGGCTGATTATCAGTTTCCGGGATGTCTAAGGTAAAGGATCGGTAGTTCAGTTGGTTAGAATGCTGCCCTGTCACGGCAGAGGTCGCGGGTTCGAGTCCCGTCCGGTCCGCTTACAGAAACACCTGTTTCATTTTAAACCCGCAAATCTCCATTTTGCGGGTTTTTTGTTATCCTGCGGATCTGCATGGAGAATAAAAGTTGTACTTTACAATAACGGCTAATTCAGCCGGTTTTTATATGATTTTTTTGCATGTTAAACAGGAATAATGAAGAAGATATTTTACACAGGTTTTTTAGGGTTACTGATTTTTGAAATTGCGAATGTTTACTTTATTATGCCAATGCCCGGAAGCCAGCAAATGAATAGTATAGCACTTGCATATTTTTTATACAAATGGCGATGGGTATTCAGAGTATTTTTTGCATTACTGATGTGTGCAGGTTTACTTAAAGCGTCCTGGAAACGAAAATGGACATTGATCATACCAATTCTTTTTTTATCGGTGGTTATTTATATGGCGAATTTTAAAATGGCTGCCGATGCAATGTTCAGGCAACCGGATAAAATCACATTAGCCAGTGCACAAAACAATAAAGTTGATACCAGCCGGCTGGTGATCGGAATTGTAAACAACGGTATAGCCAAAGCCTACCCGATACAATTTTTGGGCTACCACCATTTTGTTTATGATACAATCAGTGGTAAAAATATCCTTGTTACTTATTGTACTGTATGTCGCACAGGGCGTGTTTTTGATCCTGTTGTGAATGATAAAGTTGAAAAATTCAGGTTGGTAGGAATGGATCATTTCAATGCCATGATCGAAGATGCCTCTACAAAAACCTGGTGGCGGCAAAGTACCGGAGAAGCAATTGCAGGGAAACTAAAAGGAACAAAATTGCAGGAACTATTATCAACCCAAACTACGCTTGCACAATGGATTCGTTTGTACCCCGGCACATTGATCATGCAGGCCGAAGAGAAATTAAAAGATCAGTACGACACAAGTTTCAAATATGAGAACGGAACAAGTAAGAGTAATCTAACTGGCACCGACAGTCTCAGCTGGAAAAATAAAAGCTGGGTGGTTGGTGTGAAAATGAATGATATCAATAAAGCATTTGACTGGAATGAACTCAAACAAAAAAAAGTATTAAAGGATAAAATCGGAAATGAGAATGTGTTTGTTGTATTGTCAAATGACGGAAAAAGTTTCTTTGCTTATCAAAATCCCTTTGATGCCGATATCCGATTCCTGAATGATACGATTGCAATTGCGAATAAAAGATACAAGCTGAACGGGCATGGTATTGATACTTCATTCAATTTAAAGCCAATTAAAGCCTACCAGGAGTTTTGGCATAGCTGGAAAACTTTTCAACCCAATACTTTGAAGTAAAATAATTCAATGATCATTGCTTCCATAAATAAAGCTGCAGATAATTATGCGCTATCTTTGATTTATTTAGATTCAATTCAATCATATGTCAGTTAAAGAACAATTTGAAAAAGCAGTGTTGGAAAGCAAATCACTTTCGCAAAAACCTGATAACGAAACTTTATTGCAATTATATTCTCTTTATAAACAAGCCACAGAAGGCGATGTAAATACGGAGCCACCAACCAATATGTTCGATTTTGTGAATAAAGCAAAGCATGATGCATGGTCATCACTAAAAGGAACATCACCCGATCAGGCCATGGAGTCTTATATAACACTTGTTAATAAATTAAAAGGCTGAAAGGCAGTCTGCTACCCCCGAAAATTCTAATTTTATTACAATTAAGCGAAATAAATATCTCTGTTTTTCGTTATCAACATCCTGTTAAACTTATTCTAATTAACCGTTTTGGGAATAAGTAGTGGACAATTCTAATTTTTTAAAAATTACCTTCGCCGGGCATATGAAAACTATGTAGTGTTATATAGTTTTTATCAATGTACAACTGATTGCCCTGCTCATAGAAATAATAATGCAGGGTTTTTTATTAAAACAAAATCCAAACCATATCGAATAGAAAATTACATGATTACTGATTTTTGAATTTTGAAAAACCTGAATAGAATAAATATGAAAAACCCCCTTAAAAAAGCAAATGTATTCTTCTCATCAGTATTGATCTTTATGCTGCATCTCCCGTTTGTATTTGCCAATACAAACTCAACTGAAAGATCAGCAGGATCAGTTGGCGCAGGATTCGGTATGAGCAGTAATACAAAGATCGAATCCGGAACAGTGAGTGTTGCATTGTATGACAGCCTCCGTTTAAATAACCTTGGTTTGTCTGAAGAAGCATTCAGGTATGCCGTAAAGGGATATGATTACCTGAAAGAACGGGGTATGATAATGAACGACCATGTAATATCCATTGTTGATTTTACGAAACCTTCTTACGAGAAAAGATTATTTGTGATAGATATTGAGCGTTGCCAGGTATTATTCAATACTTATGTTGCACACGGACAAGGTTCGGGAAAGGAATTTGCTAACAGTTTTTCCAATAAGCCGGAAAGTTTTCAAAGCAGCCTTGGTTTTTATCTTACCTCAGATACTTATAACGGAAAAAACGGGTATTCACTTCACCTGAATGGCGTGGAAAAAGGGATCAATGATAAAGCAGATGAAAGGGCGATCGTAATGCATGGGGCGCCATATGTGAGTGAGAATTTTATCAGGATACAGGGATATTTAGGCAGAAGCTGGGGATGCCCGGCGGTTCCCGAAAAGCTTAACAAGCCGATCATCGAAAAAATAAAGAACGGCTCCTGCTTATTTATTTACGGAAAAAACAAACAATACCTCAGGCACTCAAGGATATTAAATAGCTGATATCCGGTATTTATAAAAAAACCTCGTCCCTTCCCGAGCGATCCGGAGGGGACATTTTTATTTTTGGCCACTGAGTTAAAATGTAGGTTTTCACAGAGTTTAGCAGAGATCAACTCAAACTCTTTTTACTCTGCGAAAAACTCAGCGTAACTCTGTGGTTTATTATTAACTTCACAAAAATTTTTTAAATGAATTTACGCCACACACTCAGGGGCACAGGTGTTGCAATTGTTACACCTTTCGGAAAAGATCATAAAATTGATTTTATAGCATTGGGTAAACTGATCGATTTTATCATCCGCGACGGAGTGGAATATATTGTTACACTTGGAACAACCGGCGAAGCTCCGGTGCTTTCACATAAAGAAAAAATCAGTATAATTGAATTTACCTATGAACATGTTAATGGGCGTGTGCCCGTTGTAGTTGGTATTGGCGGCAATGATACCCATTCGCTGGTAAAAGACCTGGAAACTTATCCGCTTCACAAAGCAACAGCTGTTTTAAGCACCAGCCCTTATTACAATAAACCATCACAGGAAGGATTGTACCAGCATTATAAATTACTGGCGGAATCATCCCCAAAACCGGTTATTTTATACAATGTTCCCGGCCGCACAGGAAGAAATATGACCGCCGCAACAACACTCAGGCTTGCGAATGAAGTTCCCAATATTGCCGGAATTAAAGAAGCCAGTGGTGATATACAGCAATGCATGGAAATATTAAAAGGCAGGCCGGAAAATTTCTTAGTGGTTAGCGGTGATGATGCCCTTGCCTTGCCGCAGATAGCCTGCGGAATGGATGGAGTTATCAGCGTGGCTGCCAATAGTTTTCCATTACAGTTTTCCAGTATGGTAAGGCTTTGCCTGAAACATGATTTCGCCGCCGCAAAAAAAATAAATGACAGTCTTATTGCTGCATATAATATTATGTTTGCGGAAAACAATCCGTCCGGTGTAAAAGCATTTTTACATGAAATGAAGATGATGGAAACGGCAGTGAGGCTTCCCCTCGTTCCATTAAGCGATCACATGATGCAGGAAGTAAAAAATTACCTTGCCCAATGAGTTCAACTTCAACTATAAATACCCAAAAAAAGATGTTTTTCAATAAAACATCTTTTTTGGTTTTTATGCTGATGTTAGGCTGCATGGATGCATTTTCACAACACGAACTTCGCCTGATAATGAAAGCACTGCCAGCAACACATCCCGGTGACAGCATCTATATAGCTGGCAGTTTCAATAATTGGGACCCGGGAAATGAGAAATACAGGTTCGTTAAACTGAATGAAAATCTTTCGATCAATTTACCAGGACTGGAAACAGGCATTTACTCTTTTAAATTCACCAGGGGAAATTGGGGTAAAACTGAATCAGATTCCAGCGGAAAAGATATCGGTAACAGGATTATAAAATTGGATTCGGATACACTTATAGAATATTCGATCGGCGGCTGGAAAGATGATTTTCCTGAAATCCCGAAACAACATACAGCTTCACAGAATGTAACGGTGATGGATACTGCTTTTTTTATACCGCAATTGAGCAGAACAAGAAGAATATGGATATACCTTCCACCTGGTTATGCCGATAGTAAAAAGAAGTACCCGGTTTTATATATGCATGACGGGCAGAACCTGTTTGATGAACTTACATCCGCATATGGTGAATGGGGTGTGGATGAATGCCTTGATTCACTTATTAATAAGGGGAAACCGGCATGTATTGTTATTGGTATTGACAATGGCCCCAAACGTTTAAATGAATACAACCCATATGATAATACAGAATATGGCAAAGCGGAAGGAGAGGAGTATGTAAATTTCCTGGTGGAAACGCTGAAGCCGTATATTGATAAAAAATACCGCACATTAAGTTCAAAGGAAAATACATTTATTGCCGGAAGTTCAGTTGGAGGACTGATCTCTTATTATGCCATGTTACGCTATCCTGATAAGTTTGGTAAAGCCGGTATATTTTCTCCGTCATTCTGGATAGCACCGGATATTATTAACCTCACAGATTCTTTTGCAGGTAAGGTCAATGGACAATTTTTCTTTTTCGCAGGGGAAAAGGAAAGTGATTCAATGATACCTGATATAAAAAAGGTTGCTGACAAACTCGGGGAAAATTCAAGTTCACTCATCTATTTTGTTACTGACCCTGAAGGAAGGCATAACGAAGCTTCCTGGCGTAAGTGGTTCGAGGAATTCTATTTATGGATAACAGGGAATGGACTTAGTTACCAGATAAAACTGAACTAAACTTTAAAACACAATCCTTCCAGCGCAAGTTCTGTTTCTTCAAATATCTCTTTTGCTTCACTTAAAAAATCATCGAGAAATTCATATTTAGAAGAGAAATGCCCGATCAGCAGTTTTTTTACTCCGCTTTTTTTAGCTATTTCAGCAGCTTGTGCCGTTGTGCTGTGAAACCGGTCTGCTGCCCTTAAATGCTGATCTTTCAGATAGGTCGCTTCGTGGTAAAGCAGATCAACACCTTTTATCTTTTCTACCAGTGATTCATCATAAATAGTATCTGCACAATAAGCATAACTCACAGGTTTTGTTGCAGGCGTTGTTAATTCTTCATTGGGAATAATGGTGCCTTTTTTGGTTCTGTAATCTTCCCCTTTCTGCAGTTGTTCATAAAAGGAAGCAGGTATTTCATACGACCTTACCCTGTCGGCATCGATATGTCGTGGTTTTTTAATTTCACGGAATAAAAATCCCCAGCATTCTATCCGGTGCTTCACTTTAAAACACTCAATACTGATCTTATTGGTATTAGCAATAACCCCTTCTTCATTCAGCGGATGAAAATGGACTTTATAAGTTAATGTCGTATTGGCGGCTTGTAATTGCAGGTCAATGATCTCTTTTAATAAAGGCGGGGCATGCAGGTGAAGTTCTTGTGTCCTGGTTAAAAGGCTCATACTTGTAAGCAGTCCGATCAGCCCAAAATAATGGTCGCCATGCATGTGAGAGATGAAAATATGGCTGATCCTGCTTCTGCGTATCTTGTATTTCGAGAGTTGCAGTTGGGTACCCTCGCCACAGTCGATCAGGAAAATATCATCCTGGGTCTGTAATACCTGGGATGTAGGGTTTCTGCCAAAAGCAGGTATCGCAGAATTGTTTCCTAAGATTGTAAGTGCGAGCAAGGATCTTTTTTTAGTGGTTTAATTACAGCTATGACTTTTATTGCTGATAAATAGCTGCTTAGCTGTTTGTTTCATTATCGAAATCACCCATGATTTCTCTTTCTATTTCTTCCATTTGCAATATATCCCATGCTTCACTTTCGGTAGGGGTTACATTCATCACATCAAGCAATTCCTTCTTCTCAAAGCATGTTTCTACATTATTTTGAAGCTCGCACACAATAAAAGAGACGTTCTTTTCGTAAAATTGTTGTTGCAGCAGCGCAATCTTTTCAGCAGCTTCACCATCCATACTGTTTACATACTTCATGTTTAATATTATATGCGGTATCTCTTTGGTAAGAAAAGAAAGCAATTGTTCAGCCAGTTCGTCTGTCATATTAGCAGAAATATCAGACTCTTTTGGTGTTATAACAGTGAATTTTTCTTTGGTATCTATTTTGACATTCATTGAGCGGAGTATTTTTAGCTGCCCTGTAAAATAAATTAATTTTTGAATGAATGAGGTTTTTTTATCAGATGTTTTATAAATAGTGTTTCTTTTTGTTGATCTGTTTAACGAATGATACAGCTGTTTATGTAGATATTAATTTTCACATCGTTTCTACGACTTTAACTTTTCAACATATCAACATTTAGTATTTTGAGGGAACTAATCGATACAAATATTCGTTATTATTGTAACAATTAAAACTAAAAGAATGGATAACAATTTCTCCACACAAGTAAAAGAGATCATTTCTTACAGCCGCGAAGAAGCTTTGCGATTAGGAAATGATTTTATTGGTACGGAGCATTTGGTTTTGGGATTAATAAGAGACGGAGAAAATACAGCCGTAAAGATTTTGAAATCACTTAACGTTGATCTATACGAACTTCGAAAAGAGATTGAGATCGCTGTAAAAGATAAGACCGGTAAAAATATCGCCAATATCAATTCCCTGCCTTTAACAAAGCAGGCTGAAAAAGTAATCAGGATAACTGTACTGGAAGCCAAGGCTCTGAAAAGCGCCCTGGTGGAAAGTGAACACTTAATGCTCTCTATCCTCAAGAATAAAGAAAATATTGCTACACAAATATTAAATCAATTTGACGTGGACTACGATGTTTTTAAAAACGAACTGGGTTTTGTAACAAGCAATCCCCCTCAGGCCGAGTTTAATGAAGATGATGATTTTGATGAAGAAAGAAAACAATATGGTGGCCAGCAACGCTCACAAAAGGCAGGTGCTGCCGGAGCTGCAAAGACCAAAACTCCGGTATTGGATAATTTCGGAAGGGATATTACCCGTCTTGCGGAGAACGGATCTCTTGATCCGATCGTTGGCCGTGAGAATGAAATTGAAAGGGTTTCCCAGATATTATCCAGGCGTAAAAAGAATAACCCGATATTAATAGGCGAACCTGGCGTTGGTAAAACGGCCATCGTTGAAGGTCTTGCTTTGCGTATCGTTCAAAGAAAAGTTTCAAGGGTATTATTTGATAAAAGAGTGGTTAGTCTTGACCTTGCTGCATTGGTTGCCGGTACAAAATACCGTGGCCAGTTTGAAGAAAGGATGAAGGCGATCATGAATGAACTTGAAAAGAACAGGGATGTGATCTTGTTCATTGATGAGATACATACCATTGTTGGTGCCGGTGGTGCCAGTGGTTCACTGGATGCTTCCAATATATTCAAACCTGCTCTTGCCCGTGGCGAACTGCAATGCATAGGTGCATCTACTTTGGATGAATACCGCATGCATATTGAAAAAGACGGTGCATTGGACAGGCGTTTCCAGAAGATCATCATTGAACAGCCTTCTGTTGAAGAAGCGATCGAGATACTCACCAATATTAAAAGTAAATACGAAGATTATCACAACGTAAGTTATAGCCCCGAAGCTATAGAAGCCTGTGTTAAACTGAGTGACCGTTACATGACCGACAGGTTATTGCCTGATAAAGCTATTGATGTACTGGATGAAGTTGGCGCAAGGAAGCATATAAAAAATATCAATGTACCTGCTAATATCATTGAATTAGAGAAGAAGATAGAAGATATCAAGCTTGAGAAAAACAAGGTTGTAAAAAGCCAGAAGTTTGAAGAAGCTGCTTCACTGAGAGATACTGAAAAACGTTTGCAGGAAGAACTGGAAAAAGCAAAGAATGACTGGGAAGAAGAAAGTAAGAACAAGCGTTTCCCGATAGAAGAAGAGGATATTGCAGAAGTGGTTCACATGATGACAGGTATTCCTGTAAAAAGAATGGTACAGGCAGAAACAGACAAGTTACGTCGTATGGGGGATGATCTGAAAGGTGCGGTTGTAGGGCAACAGGATGCTATCACAAAAGTTGTAAAAGCGATTCAGCGTAACCGTGTTGGTTTAAAAGATCCCAAGAAGCCGATCGGTACTTTCATCTTCCTTGGGCCAACCGGTGTTGGTAAAACAGAGCTTGCCCGTTCTTTGGCAAGGCATATGTTCGATAGTGATGATGCCCTTATCCGTATCGACATGAGTGAGTACATGGAGAAATTCACAGTAAGCCGTTTGATCGGTGCACCTCCGGGATACGTTGGTTATGAAGAAGGTGGCCAGCTAACTGAAAGGGTTAGGCGTAAACCTTATAGCGTGATCCTCCTGGATGAAATTGAGAAAGCTCACCCGGATATTTATAATATATTATTGCAGGTGCTGGATGACGGCCAGTTGACCGATGGCCTTGGCAGAAAGGTTGACTTTAAGAATACCATGATCATCATGACATCAAATATCGGTGCAAGGCAACTGAAAGATTTTGGAGATGGTGTTGGATTTGCTACACAGAACCGCCAGGATAACATGGATGAAAATAACAAAGCGATCATTGAAAAAGCTTTGAAACGTACATTCAGCCCTGAGTTCCTGAACAGGATCGACGATGTGGTTATCTTTAACAGCCTGAACAAAGAGAATATCTTTGAGATCATTGATATCCTGATGAAAGGTGTAATGACCAGGTTGAGCAATCTTGGCTTCACACTCGAACTTTCTACTGAAGCAAAGGATTTCATTGCTGAAAAGGGATACGACAGCCAGTTTGGTGCCCGTCCATTGCACAGGGCCATACAGAAGTACCTGGAAGATCCGCTGGCGGAGGAAATACTCAATACAAGTATTAAGAATGGAGATGTAGTAATAGCACAGCTTGATAAGGAAAACGAAAAGATCAAATTCACTTTGAAAGAAGAGCCAAAAAAGAAGGAAAAGAAATCTGAGGCTTAATAAATATTTATAATTTAAATGACCCGGTTGTTGAAAGCAACCGGGTTTTTATTTTAAATAAATCAGCAACTTCATTTTGATTTGGAAGAATTTTATTTGATTTTTGCATTCAGATGAAAGGCAAAATAATCATAACGATCGATGGTTGGTCGAGCTGCGGTAAAAGTACCCTCGCAAAACAAATGGCTAAAACACTTGGCTATGTTTACATAGACAGCGGAGCCATGTACAGGGCCATTACATTATATTTTTTAAGGAACCATATTGACTGGACCTATGAAAGTGATGTAAGAAAAGCATTGGAAAGTATCAACCTTCATTTTGAATACAATGAAAAGTCGAAGCAATCTGAGATGATGCTAAACGGTGAGAATGTAGAATACGTTATCCGTGACCTTGTAATAGCAGAAAAAGTTAGTGATATTGCTGCCATTCCTGCAGTAAGAAAGTTTGCGGTGGCCCAGCAACAACTGATGGGAAAGAAAAAAGGTATCGTGATGGATGGAAGGGATATTGGCACAACTGTTTTTCCTGATGCTGCTTTAAAAATATTTATGACAGCAGATATCACGGTAAGGGTGGAACGCCGGTTTAAAGAAATGTTCGAAAAGAACCCAAATGTTACTGTTGAAGAAGTAAAAGCTAATCTTGAAATGCGTGATTATATAGATTCCAACAGGAAAGTAAGCCCGTTACGACAGGCCGAAGATGCAGTACTGATAGACAATACAAACCTTACCATGAAACAGCAGCTGGATATTGCTTTGGAACTTTATAAGGAAAGAGTGGGGAAGTAAGTGGTTTATTGGATTAATAGTTTAACGGTTCTTTGCATTGAAAATTATCCTCATTACGTAAAACATGTTCAGCCTTGTAAACTTTTAAAACCATTCAGCTTTTTAACGTTTATACAAAAGATTCCACAACTTTCTCAACAACTATAGAAGGCTCAAAAAAAGAAACAACCTTTCTTATTACTTCTTCTACCAATGCATCCGGGCAACTGGCGCCGCTTGTGATCAGTATCTTGACTGTTTCTTTCGCCGGTATATATCCTGTTGTTACCAGTTCCTGTTTGTGGTGAAAATCAAAATGCTTTATTTCTGTATTGGAAATGATCTTTCCCGAATCATTGATAAAATAAGTGGGTAGCTTTTCTTCACAAAGTTCTACTAAGTGTGATGTATTGCTGCTGTTATATCCGCCAACTACAATCGCAAAATCAGCCGGCTCCTGTAATAAGCCGTAAACGGCCGATTGATTATCATTAGTGGCATAGCACAATGTATCCCTTGTTTCAGCAAAGCGTTCTTCTGTATTTTCTTCTGTAAGATGATGTGTAGCCACCATCACAGATTTTAAAAAATCAGCGATGGCCTGCGTATCACTGGCCAGCATGGTTGTCTGGTTAACAACCCCGATGCGTTGAAGATCTTTTTCTGCATCAAAATTCCCTGAAAACCTTCCTTTGAATTCTTCATAGAATTCCGTAACTGGTTTTTCTCCTGTTATATATTTCGATAACCTTACAGCATCTTCCATGTCATTTACAACCACTGTTGCTGTATTTGCAGCTGCATGCGAAAATGTTGCCCTAGTTTCTTCATGGGTTGGTTTTCCATGCACAACAACTGTGTAATTTTTCTTTGCGATCTGTTCACTCCTGTTCCATACTTTTTCAACAAACGGGCAGGTGGTATTGTATTTTTCTACAGAAATGCCAATTCCCCTTAATTTTTTTTCTATGTCGAGTGTTGTTCCAAAAGCAGGGATGATCACAATATCATTATGGTCCAATTCTTCAAAAGGGATAACCTGCTTTCCATGGGTATCCTGTAAAAAGCGGATGCCCCTTTCAGTGAGGTCTGCATTTACTTTCGGATTGTGTATCATTTCACTGAGCAGGAAAATTCTCTTTCCTGGATTTTCATCGATGGTTTTAAAAGCAATCTCAATGGCATTTTCAACACCATAGCAAAAACCAAAATGACGGGCAAGATAGATCTGCACTGATCCGAAATGGAGCAGGGTAGGAGTAAAATCTTTTTTCATTTTATCGTCCTGCTTTCTTTTTTCTTTTATTGCAGCTATTAACGGGCTGCGATATGTAAAAGGAATAGTAAATTGCTTCATAACT
>Ga0209023_10003849_pt1 | contig 17583 bp, 18 predicted proteins | sample LakOneMetagenome_FD_187468 | JGI IMG/M metagenome (GOLD analysis project Ga0209023, IMG submission 187468) | Freshwater and sediment microbial communities from Lake Erie, Canada (SPAdes) (version 2) | ecosystem: Environmental > Aquatic > Freshwater > Lentic | place: Lake Erie, Canada... | reverse complement strand
TTGTTTCATGGCTTATACTTTATATAGTTTTCAAATTCCGCCGCAAATTTAATCCGGGCGTTTTGTAACCCAACTGTCACAATCTATGAACTGTGATTTTTTATGGATGAATGGTATGGTTTAAGGATTTGTTTGTCTTATGTAATACGGTAGACGGCTGTGGAGGGAGAATGTTTTAATTCCCTGCGCTGCCTCAGCCTTTTTTAAATTCTTCTATTTCATTTAAAAAATCAATGGCTTTGAATACAGACGTATGTTCAGGGGTACTGTTTACCAGCGACCGTACCCATTTCTTATGCATGTTTTCAAGTGTCAGGTTCTTGTACATCCAGATCGCCAGGGCAGTGAAAGCCAGGGTGACCGGGACGGAAATGAGCCAGAATTTTGTACCCATGCCATTGACCATTTCCGTACTCCAGAACCAGGTTGTATAAAACGGAGTTTGCAGCAGAAGAAAACGGGTATTGAAGGTAGATGCCTGTAACCGGGATAATTTTTTTTGGGTATCAGTAATAGGCATGCTGTAATCCAATTGCCGGATGAGCGCAATGTGTTTTATGTAAACAATAATGGCTAAAATGGTGAACAGTATGATCATGCCAACCGATACAGTGAAATAAATATTCCTTAACTGGTTGCCATAAACAAGCACTCCTAAAAACAAAACCCATAGTATCCCGAGAAAAACTGCCCAGCCTTTGAACCGGGCGAGACTGTTCAGCTTTGATTCTGCTTTTTGTTTTTGTAACGACTCCAGAAGGAACAGGTTTAATTTCATGGTCCTGTCTAATTTCTCATCCTGCGCTTTCCAGAGATTTTTTAAGGTTATGTCTTCCATGGTCTTAAGTATTTATTGTTGAAAACTTTTGCTTTAGTTTGTCTTTCACCCGGCTGATACGTGTGGCTACATTGGTTTCTGTTATTCCCAATATCTCTGCAATCTCATTGTACGTTTTTTCTTCCAGGTAAAGGATCATCAGTGCCTTATCAAGTTCCTTCAGCTCATTAATGAATTGCTGCAGGGTATTTATATTTTTTTCCAGCTCCGCTTTGTCTTCCTTTTTGTCTTCGGGTTCTTTGTCCGGTTCTGTTAGTTGAATGACAGCCTCACTGGTTTTTGTCTTGCGGTAAAACGTTATCGCCACATTCAGCGCCACCCGGTACATCCATGTTGAGAACTTAACGTTGCCATTGAATTGATCATACGATCTCCACAACTGGTACGTGATCTCCTGTGCCAGGTCGGCCCGGTCATACTGATTCTTGCAGTAAGAATTACAGATCTTATAGATGATAAGTTTGTGCTCTTCCAGCTGTTTTAAAAACTCCTCCTTGTTGTTTTGCATCATCATCGATCCTAAATAACAGTATTTTCTTTATTAGTCGTGGAAAGATCCAAAAAATCACAGTTTTGAACTTAATTTTTTCAAAATAGCTTCCATAACTGCACTGGCAAAGGCTTACCTTTGCCGCTTAGTTATATGAAGACGAAATCGATCAAAAAAGACAAGGTAAACATCATCACCCTGGGCTGCAGCAAGAACATGGTTGATAGTGAAGTGCTCAGTGGCCAGCTCATTGCAAACGATATTGAAGTGGTGCATGAGAATGCAAAAAAGGACCATAATATCGTTATTGTAAATACCTGCGGTTTTATTGAAAAGGCCAAGGAAGAAAGTGTGAATACCATTCTGCAGCAGGTTGAATTAAAGCGCCGGGGTAAATTAGACAAGGTTTATGTTACAGGTTGTTTAAGCGAACGCTATAAAAATAACCTGGAGGAAGAGATACCCGAAGTGGATGCTTATTTCGGCACGATGGAGCTGCCCAACATTTTAAAGACCTTCGAGGCTGATTATAAGAATGATCTTATGGGCGAACGGTTGTTATACACGCCGCAGCATTATGCCTACATGAAGATAAGTGAAGGATGTAACCGTACCTGTGCTTTTTGCGCCATTCCCTTAATGAGAGGTGCTCATGTGAGCCGGCCGATCGAATCGCTGGTAGATGAAGCCAAGCGGTTGGTTGACCGGGGTGTGAAAGAAGTGATGCTGATTGCACAGGAGCTTACATATTACGGACTGGATATTTATAAAAAAAGAGAACTGCCCAAACTGCTTCATGCACTGGCTGATGTAAAAGGACTGGAATGGATACGCCTGCACTATGCTTATCCGTCAAAATTCCCAATCGAGATCATTGATGCGATAAAGGAGAGAGAAAATATCTGCAACTACCTCGACATGCCACTGCAGCATGCCGCCAACAATATGCTGAAGGCAATGAAGCGGCAGATAACAAGAGAAGAAATGGAAGACCTGATCGGGGATATCAGTAACCGTATTCCCGACATTTGTTTACGAACGACGCTCATTGCGGGCTTCCCCGGAGAAACAAGAGATGACGTGGAAGAACTGAAAACTTTTTTACAGCAAATGCGTTTTGATAGGGTTGGCATCTTTACTTACAGCCATGAAGAAGGGACAAGCGCACACGACCTGGCTGATGATGTCCCAGCCGAAGAAAAAGAAGAAAGGGCGCAGGAAGTGATGGAAGTGCAGCAGGAAATTTCTTTGGAAAAGAACATGGAAAAAGTTGGAAAGACATTTAAAGTGCTGATCGATAAAAAAGAAGCAGGCCGTTACTTAGGCCGTACGGAATTTGATAGTGTGGAAGTGGATAATGAAGTGATCATTCAGTCTAAAAAGAAACTAACCATTGGCGGGTTTGTAAATGTAAAGATCACTAAGGCTTATGATTACGATATTGAGGGGGAGGTCGTTTAATATAAGTGGACTGACAATGAAAAACGCCTCTGAAAAATTGGAGGCGTTTTTTATTATCAGAAATTTATTTGGCCGGCGGGTACTTATCAACATGGTGATTAACCGCCGGTACGGTACGCAGGTACCGGTATATGGCTTTGATATCAAAATCGTCCATTTTGGCAAACAAAGACCATGGCATTATGGAATTCATTTTGCCGGGGTCTGAAACATAAAGAGACGGATCCCGGTAGTGTTTGAATTTGTCTAAGAACATTTCTTCCGTCCATTTTCCAATGCCCGTTGCTGTATCCGGGGTAATATTGGCAGTGGTTACTAAGAACGTTCCCAGGTTAAAGACAAACCCTCCGGAAAATAATTTGTCCATTTGGTATTTGCCCTTTTCCATCGGTGTATGACAGTCCATACATGCTGCACTGTTTACCATATAAGCACCGTATTTTACGATATCTGAAACATCCGGTTTAACATTATATTCCAGCATGCTGCTTGGCAATGAGGGATATACAGCTGTTAGCGGAACAAAAAGCTTTCGCTCTGTTACTTTATTATTGTTGGGTTTTAGGGTGCGTAAAAAAGCAATGATGCTGTAAATATCGTCCTTACTCATTTGATTGTAATGGGGGTAAGGCATGATGGGGAAAAGGGTATCTCCATTCCTGCTGATACCCCGGGTGATGGCTCTTACGATCTCTTCATCGGTCCATTTACCTATTCCATTAACCGTGTCTGGCGTGATATTCCTGGCGAAGACCACACCCGGGATCGAATATATTTCATTAAAGACCTCCCCGCCTTTCCCCTCACTTCCATTTACAATAAGCCCGGAGAATTTTCTGTAATCCCGTTGACTGTGGCAATCAATGCAACCGGAAACATGGTAAGCAAGGTACCTGCCCCTTTCGATCTTTAGTTTAAGTGAATCTTCCTTTGCAGTCTTGTCATTACTGCTTTTATCACTGTTGTTGCAGGAAATGAATAATGTGGTAACTGGCAACAGGCCCAGAAAAAAAATACACACGATCAGGTAGCTGGTTTTCATAAATAATAGTTTAGCTTAATTAAAATTATTTCGATTGTAAAAAATAAAATAAAAGAGGAAAAAACAAATATTATTGCATGATATTCGTCACCCGGATGGCAAAAGCCCGCCCATTAAATTAAATTAACTGAACCGGCACACATTAATTTTCAGGATTAATGTAAGTTTGTTGCCTTGATACGCTCAGGGACAAAAGACCGTCAATGAATTTTACATCTACGCAAACAGCTTACAGCAAAACAGGTTTTTTTTCAAAAATGCTGTTGGATTACCTTGAACAGGCAAAACAACTTCAGCTTTTTTACACCCACCCGGTTTCGGTGGAAGGTATTGGGGCGGCCATGGAAAACCGTAAGCAATTTCCGACCGACCGGAAATTACTGGTTGCAGAACTGAAGAAACAGTATCAAAATGTTGCCGCTCCCCCAAAGGTAGAACAAAACATCGACCTGCTTCTTTCTGAAAAAACATTTACCATTACCACGGCACACCAGCCCAATATTTTTACCGGCCACCTGTATTTCATTTATAAGATACTTCATGCAATTAAGCTGGCTGAATTTCTTAAAGCAGAAATACCCGCATGCGATTTTGTCCCCGTTTTTTATATGGGCAGCGAAGACGCCGACCTGGAAGAACTGGGCCATGTGTATATCAACGGAGTTAGACATGACTGGAAGACGAACCAAACCGGTGCAGTAGGGCGAATGAAGGTAGATAAGGCATTGGTAAAAATGCTGGATGTGATCGGCGGAGAGATAACGGTACATCCTTTTGGCAACGACATCATCAGCCTGATGAAGAACTGCTATACCGAAGGGGCAACCATTGAACAGGCCACGTTTAAGATGGTGAATGAACTGTTTTGCGAATATGGGTTGGTCATATTGTTGCCCGATAATGCAGCATTAAAAAGATCGTTCAATCCCATTATTGAAAAAGAATTAGTAGACCAGTTCTCTCATAAGATCGTACAGGAAACAGCGGCAAAATTTCCAAAGGAATATAAAGTACAGGCAAGCGGGCGGGAGCTGAATTTATTTTATTTAAAAGACGATTTAAGAGAACGGATCGGGAAAAGCAATGCTCAGTATTCAATTATCAATACTCAATATTCATTTTCGCAGCAGGAGATACTGAAAGAGCTTGACGACCATCCGGAACGCTTCAGCGCCAATGTGATCCTTCGCCCGGTATTCCAGGAAATGATACTGCCGAATATTGCTTTCATTGGCGGGGGAGGGGAGATCGCCTATTGGCTGGAACTGAAAAAGGTTTTTGAAGCCGTTAAAATTCCTTTTCCGTTACTTGTTCTGCGTAATTCATTTTTGATCGCTGAAAATAGACACAGTGCCGCAACTAAAAAACTGGGATTTACCATCGACGGCCTGTTCAAACCAGAACAGGACCTGCTGAATGAATTGGTGAAGAGGGAAAGCAGCCTGCAACTGAACCTGGATAAAGAGAAAAAAGAATTGGCAGAATTGTATTCGAAAATAAGAACCACGGCAACTTCCATCGATGTGACACTGGAAAAACATACTGCAGCACTTTATAAAAGGGCGTTTGATAAATTAGAAGCACTGGAGAAAAAAATGCTTCGGGCAGAAAAGAAAAAATTTGAAGCCCAACAACGGCAACTGCATAAATTAAAAGAACAACTCTTTCCACACAACAGCCTGCAGGAGCGCACTGAGAACTTTATGCCCTTTTATGCAAAGTGGGGCAAGGAGTTTATAGATGTTGTTTATAAAAGCTCGTTGGCGCTGGAGCAGGAATTTGTAGTGTTGGAGGAGAAATAATAATTGTTTTTTGAGTTGGAAACTCAAAACCAGGGCATCCCGGTCAGAAACCGGGACGAGTGCTATAAAAATCCCACCTGCCGCAACAGATGGGATAAACAAAAAAACGATACATCGTTAATTTTTTCTTCGGTTTTCCATTTACTTTGATCCAAACAAAGCCCCAGCCAGCAAACTCACAAATCCGGTTATGTTGGCGACCTGGCGGTATTGGAAAACAGTGAACCATTTAGTTCTATATTCTGTCCAGTTAGCGGGAAGATTATCAACTGTCCAGGTGTTGATGATATCGTTGATGGGCAGGTTGCCTTTTAAGGTAAGTAAGATATCAGCGACCAGTGCAACAAAACCGATCATTGCTGTAATGAATACAATGCTGCCGGGATTTTTAAGGGTTGAAATAACAAGAAGGAGATTGGCGAGCAAGGCTGCATATATCACATACTTAAAGTTGCTTCTCATTGCGCTGTCTATCAGTTTCCGTACTTCGGTATAAGGGCCGGCCTGCAGGTTGAGTTGTGTATCTTTTAAAGCCAGGATATACATGAAGGACTGGCTAACAATAATGCTGTATGAGATCAGCGTGATGAAGAAAATTATTTTAGTTGTCATGATCAGTTATTTTAAATGAGTTTTGGTAATTAGATCTTTGTTTTGATGAATTTTATTCCTACGATCACTAACCAAACTAACCACAATGTGCTGCCAATAAAGCCAGCCAGGTCCCAAACAGGCAGACCAGGCATTACAGTCGCTAATAATTCGGCCTGGGCAAGCAGGTAAATGAATGAACTCACAAAGCCGAGTATACTCACCCATTTTGGGAACAGGTTCAATTTAATAAATGCGGCCGACATGAGAACTGTCCATGTGATGGTGAATAATTGTCCCAGGTGTTCGCCCAATAATACGCCGGCAAACTGGTGAATAGTTTTAAAAGCCATGATGGCTGCAGCTTTTGTTCCTTCATCGGTGGCGGAAATAAAGCTGTTCGACAGAACAGGAACCACGAATGTCCAGCGCAGCAGGCCGATCATCTGTACGATCAGGCCAATTACCCCGATCTTAGTAGCTATACGTACCAGCGATGATTTGTTCTCCAGCTTTTGTCCGAGGCGTATGTATGCAGGTACCAGGGGCAGACCGGCAAGTGCAAAGGCGAACCATGTCCATATAAGCCTGTTGCCGCCTTCGTGGAATTTGGTGAGGATGACCCCGGTTTGTTGACGCAGAATATCCGGGTATTCAAAAATGATGGTGAGCAGGGTGTAGGGGATCAATACGCCAACTGCACCTGCAATCAGTAACCAGCCAATTGTTTTTTCCTTTTTCATGATTGTATCGTTTTTTGTTTGTTTTTATTAACGATGCAAAGATGGGACGCCGGAAAGGGCTGGTACCGGACAAATGTCCATAAATATGAGTATGCTGATTATTTTGAACCACATAGAAACATAGATCATATAGAGGACAGAAAACTATGTTTCCTATGTACCTATGTGGTTCACTGTTATAAGGAATAATTATTCCGGATGCGGCTCAGGTGCCGGGGGGTAACGCCCAGTATGGAGGCAAGGTATTGCAGGGGAATCTGCTGCAGCAGTGCAGGTTCATTCTTCATTAACAAAGCATAGCGTTCCTCAGCGGTGAGGATGATCAGGTTGCTACGGGTTTCATCCATGCCTACCACCAGGTTTTCCAGGGCGCCGATGTAAAAAGAGCGGAAGGCTTCGTTGCTGTTCTTTAGTTTCACCAGGTCATCGTAATGGATCATCCATAATTCCGAATCGGCCAATGCCCGGATATTTTCTTTACTCGGCATCTGTTTATAAAAACTGAGCAACGACAATAAAAATGAATTGGCTGCGGTGACATAAGTAGTGATTTCCTTTCCGTCTTTTGAATAGAAATACTGGAACAGCCCCTTGGTTATAAATGCCAGGTGTTTACTCGTCTTTCCTTCCCGGACAAAATAATCACCCTTGGCTATTTTTTTAAAGGCAAAGGCTTCGGTTACCTGCTGCAGTTCGGAAGATGGGATGCCTTTGTTAGCGAAATAAATCAGCAGTTGCTCCAAAATTATTCTTTCTTGTTATAAAATTCCGGGGAAATACTTTTATTGGCGTTGGTGCTTTTGCTAATGTGATTTATGCGCTTCCATATCTATCTCGATCAACTGCCCTTGTACAGCCAATCCCTTTACTTCCAGCCAGGTGCCTGTTGGGAATTGTTTTTTATAAATGGAATTACGGAAGCCCGATACTTTGATGAATTCAGCCATATTGGTTGTATAAACATTTTCTGCTACCACATCATCAAAAGTATAGCCATAGTGTTGCAGGATCTTTTCCAGGTCGCCGTAACAGTTTTTCATCTGTTGTTCCATGTTGCCTGGAGCAACAATAATTCCTGAATCGTTCATACTCACGGCCCCGGAAATTTTAAGGTCCTCGCCGATCTTTACAGCATGGGTATAACCATAATCTTTTTCCAGTTTGGGCCGCAGGTTAAAATATTCTGGTGTTTCTTTTTCTTCGTTTTTTGATTCCTTATCTGTTGTTTCTTTGGGATTTTTGGCAGTATTGCAACTGCTAAGGATTGAAACGCCGATAAGAATTCTTAATGAAATGGAAGAGATCTTTGTCATGTTTCATGTTTATGGGTGTTGAAATTAAGGGCCTGCGAGATTTAAATATACAAAGCTTTCCGGTAAAAAAAATCCCACCCGCCAATAGGTGGATGGGAAAATATTGTTAGAAGAGTTTGTTTAATTAACCATACCTCGACTTCGCTCGGTGTTTCAATCGCATCCTTCGACTTCGCATCCTTCGACTTCGCTCAGGATGCTTATCCTAAACATCCGTAGCCTCACCATACGCAACAGCTGTTGCTTCCTTGAGGCCTTCGCTCATAGTTGGATGGGGGTGAACGGCGTTGAGTATTTCGTTTGCTGTGGTTTCCAGTTTGCGGGCAACCACGGCTTCGGCGATCATTTCGGTTACGTTCATGCCGATCATGTGGCAACCCAGGAACTCGCCGTACTTGGCATCGTAAATAACTTTTACAAAACCTTCGGTGGCGCCTGCTGCACTTGCCTTTCCGCTTGCCATAAATGGGAACTTTCCAACCTTCACTTCGTAACCGGCGTCTTTGGCCGCTTTTTCGGTATAGCCCACGCTGGCAATTTCGGGTGAGCAATAAGTACAGCCGGGAATGTTGTTATAATCCATCGGTTGTGGGTTATGACCGCTTAAATGTTCGGCTGCATTAATGCCTTCTTTGCTGGCCACGTGTGCCAATGCCTGGCCGGGTGTGCAATCGCCAATGGCATAAATGCCTTTTACATTGGTCTGTCCGTTTGCATCAACAACGATCTTTCCTTTTTCGGTTTTAATTCCCAATGCTTCAAGACCTACATTTTCAATATTGGCAACAACACCCACGGCGCTTAATAAGATATCTGCTTCCAGTATCACTTCGCCTGTTTGTGTTTTTACTTTTGCTTTCACGCCATTGCCGCTTGTGTCCACACTGGTCACTTCGGCATTGGTCATGATGGTCATGCCCTGTTTTTTGAATTGTTTTTCCAGTTCTTTGCTGATCTCTTCGTCTTCTACAGGCACCACCCTTGGCATAAATTCCACGATGGTAACTTTTGTTCCAATGCTGTTGTAGAAATAGGCAAACTCAGAACCGATGGCACCGCTTCCGCAGATGATCATGCTCTTTGGTTGGGTGGGAAGAACCATTGCTTCCCGGTAGCCGATTATTTTTTTGCCATCGATCGGCATGCTGGGCAGCTGACGTGCCCTTCCGCCCGTGGCTATGATGATGTTCTTTGCTTCCAGTATTTGTTTGCTGCCATCAGCGGCAGTTACTTCCAGTTTATTGGCGGCGATCAGTTTACCATTTCCCATCAGCACGTCGATCTTATTCTTCTTCATTAAGAACTGGATGCCCTTGCTCATTTTATCGGCCACGCCGCGGCTGCGTTTGATAACGCCGTCGAAATCGGTACCAACATTATCAGCCTTTACACCATAGTTGGCTGCATGTTTTGCATACTCATACACCTGGGCGCTTTTCAATAATGCCTTGGTGGGTATGCAACCCCAGTTAAGGCAGATGCCGCCGAGGCTTTCTCTTTCCACAATTGCCACTTTTTTACCGAGCTGGCTGGCTCTTATTGCTGCAGGATAACCACCGGGGCCGCTTCCAAGCACTATTAGGTCGTATGCCATGTTGAATTAAGAATTAAAAATTAAGAATTAAAAATTGAGCCTGTGTGACCGGCAGGCAGGGTGCAAATTTAGACCGAAACAGGTGATTAGCCAAACGCTAATTTGAGAGGTAAAAACTCTTTTTGAACCATATGGGATATAGGAAACATGCCTATGTGGTTTTTCTATGTGCACTATGTGACTATGTGGTTCAATTGTGCTTCAGGCGTTTTAACTTTTTATAGTGAGACAGTTCGGGATTTCTGGGTATTTTTAAGGATGATTAAAAAATTCCTGCCTCTTTTTGTACTGATCGCTTTTGTTGCAGTTGCTAATGCGCAAACTATCTCTAAATGGAAGATAGAAGATGTGGTAAGATCGTATACCAAAGACAACGATACAGTTTACATAGTCAATTTCTGGGCTACGTTCTGTAAGCCCTGTATCAAGGAGATCCCCGATTTTATCCAGATCGTAAAGAAATACGAGAAGCAGAAAGTGAAACTGCTGCTGGTGAGCTTAGACCTGCCAATGTATTACCCTGTTAAGATCAGGGACTTTGCGAAAAAGAATAATTATAATACCAGGGTTGTATGGCTGAATGAAACCAATGCCGATCATTTTTGCCCGGTGATCGATAAGAAATGGAGCGGTTCCATTCCTTCCACCATTGTAGTTAATAACAAAACCGGTTACCGGAAATTTACCGAAGGAGAGATGAGTGCAGCAGATTTTGAGGCGATGGTTAAAGAGGGAATTGGTGGAAATGCTTTCCATAAATATGTTGCACCCATGAATGATGCAGAAGTGAATCCCCGCAAAAGGGCCGATCCGGGTGAGGAAATACAAGAGCCAATAACTTTTAGATCGAATGATAGTTCTGTGTATTCGGTTGTGGGTGGTAATGTAAGTCTGGTTGCCCGGATCAATGACATTAAAGTGGTGATCATTAAAAAGGATGATCTCTTTTATACCTATTCTAACCTGCGGTCAACTTCCCTGAAAAAGGGAGATGAGATACTGGCTGACCAGTTAATTGGTTATGCAGCGACTGAGTTTAACGGGAAGATGCCAATATTAGACTTTTATGTTTCTGATGCAGAAAAGAATATGCCCCTTACAAAAGAAGATTTTATTCCCCGGAAAGATAAAAAGCAATTCGATCATTCCATCGAACCAAAATTGCAGGAACCCCAATAAAAAAAGCCCGGTTCTTTCAAACCAGGCAATATTTTATAAAAGAGATTTGATTTCTTAGAGATCTAACCACAAACCTCAAACCAAAAACTCCTAACTCTTCCTCTTTATCGTACATCCCACACTGCGGCTTTCTTTTACAGAAATGTCTTTGCCGGCAGTTAATTCGTCAATAGCCTCATGCAGGTGATTGCGCTTAACAGCCGAAACATCGGATGGACTGTCGTCGATGGCACCATGGTAAACCAGTTTCAGGTTCTTATCGAATAAATAACACTCAGGCGTGCGGTTAGCGCCGAAGGCATCGGCAACCTGGTGATCTTTATCCACGGCATAACTCCATTTGTATCCCTGGCCTTTGGCGTATTCTTTCATGGCGTCAAAACTATCGTCATCACTGCGTTGGGCTTCATTGCTGTTGAGCAGGATAACACCTACTTTCATTTTCAATGCATATTGACTGATGGCAAGGGTGCGTTCCTGGTTCTTGATAACATAAGGACAGGTATTGCAACTGAACATTACCAGCACGCCGTTCTCTTTGGCAGCATCTTTTATACTCACTTCTTTGCCGGAAATGTCTTTCATTTTAAGATCGGCCTTTGGCATGGCACTGCCGATCGGTAACGGATCACCCACGGTAAAGGCAAGTGTGGTGATGAATGCAATGGCTGCAAATGCAACTAATACTTTTTTCATGATGATGTATTTTTCTAAAGTTAAGTAATTGCCTGCTGCCGGTAAAACCACTCATGTAGTTTTTTCTCTGGCAGCAAGTTCTTTTTCATGGGCATCTCTTTTTTCGGCAATGGCCCGCAGAGATTTAATGCTTACGTTCAGCTCAAAACCTACCAGCAGCACCAATGAATTGATGAAGATAAGCGCCATGAGTACGATGACGGTGCCGATGGAACCATAAAGCGCATTGTACCGGCCAAAGTTGTTCACAAATTCAGAAAAGGCGAGGGTAGCCAATATGCACAGGAAGGTGGCCAGTATGCTGCCGGGCGAGACCAACTTCCATTTTTTGTGAACGGCCGGTGCATACCTGTAAATAAAGGCGATGGAATAAAAAACAAGGGCAATGATGAATATCCACCGTACATAGGCAATGAAGTCTCTCCAGAAAGGGCTCCTGAGTCCGAGCCATTTTAAAAAAGCACCCTGTGTTATCAGCAGTATCAAACAACCGAGCACCAGCCCAAAGATGAGCGTAGTGAGGCGGATAGCGACGAGGCGGTCGTGCAGTCCTTTTCTTTTTGCAAAGCCGATGTAATTTTTATTGAACGAACGCATGATGCCCATCATGGCATTGGAAGCAAAGAACCAGGCCAGCAAAAGGCCAAAGGATAATAATCCAAATACGGGTGCCTGGAAAAAAGTTTTGTCTATAAATGTGGCGATCGTGCTGTTAAATGTTTCAACCGGGATCAGGTCTTTTAAAATAAGTTTGACCTGGTTAAGGATGTCTTTCTTTTTTATAAAGGGCAGGTGTGGTATCAGCGTAAACAAAAATAAAAAGGAAGGCGGTATGGCCATGATGAAGTTATAGGCAATGGCCGATGCCCGTTCGGTAAGCCCGACGGTCTTCACCTGGCCATAAAAAAAACGCCCCACATCATACAAGGGCACTCCTTCAAAACCGGGCAGGTACCAGTGCTTGCTTTTACGAAGGATAAAAGCAACCGGGAAGCTGGTGATGAGTATGCGTTCAATTCTTGTCAAGGCCGGTCGTTAATTGATTATGCCAAAGCTACAACATAGCCGGTAAGATCTACCTGATGTTCACACTATCCAAAAAGTGCTGGTAGTTCTTTGCGTTAAGCTGATGTTCGGTATAGGATTCGGAAAAATTTGATAAGCCCGACCAATCGGGCCTTGCCACAAAATAAATGTAATTGGTTGCCGGTGCATTCAATACGGCATCAATTGTTTTTGACGAAGGCGTGCAAATTGGGCCGGGCGGCAGGCCGCTGTTCTGGTACGTATTGAATGGCGATACAAAGGCAATGTGTTTTTCCCTGATGCGTTTCAGTTCAAAATTCTTCATGGCGAATTTAACGGTTGGATCAGCCTGCAACCGCATTCCTTTTTCCATCCGGTTCAGGTATACGCTGGCGATCTTTCCTTTGTCTTCCTGTTTATTGGTTTCTTCTTCTACAATACTGGCCATGGTATAAACCTGTTCGATACTAAGGTTAAGTGCTTTTGCTTTTGTAAGCCTTTCTTCATTCCAGAATTTTTCTTTTTCCTTTTCCAGTTTATTCAGGATTTTTTCAGGAGCCGTATTCCATAAGAATGTATAGGTGTTTGGTATAATGGCTGTCATCATCGTATTGCTGTCGAGATGCCAGTCCTTTAGCATGGCCGGGTTATTGATCGCTTTGGCAAAACTGCCGGAGTCTGATTCAAAATTTGCAGCCAGTTTTTGCACCAGGTCTTCTTTGGTTCTTAGTTTGGTGATGACGAGATTAACCGGTGCCTGGTTCCCGGAACGCAACATGCGTATCAGGTTGAATAAACTCATCCCGCCTTTGATCTGGTAACGGCCGGCTTTTACAGACCTGTTGTATTTGACCTGTTTGGAAATAAGATCGAAGAAAAAAGTATTGCTGATGATCTTCTTTTCAGTCAATGAAGTTTTCACGTCTTCATAAACAGAACCCGTGCGGATATAAAAATATTTTCCTTCCGGCGCAGATACGGTAGGGCCAAAGGCCTCCCAGGCTAAAAAGCCGGCGGCTGCCAATAAAATAAAAAGGGTACCCAGAATGATCTTCTTTCTCATCTTATTTAAGTTGAACAAAGTAAATTAAAAAACCCCGCCGGTAAACGACGGGGTTTAAAAATCTTTGTAAAATATTATTTAGCTACGCTGTCGGCTGGTTTTGTAGTGGGGGTAGTGGCATTAGCCGGTGCTGCATTTGCAGGAGTTTTGGTAGAAACACCTTCGATCATCTGCTTCACTTCTGTGTTGGTGCCGGTGCCTTTTGGAATAAAAGCAGGCGAAGTAATGCAAAGAATGGCCACGATGGCTGCAAATAACCAGGTGCCTTTTTCAAGTACGTCGGTGGTTTGCTTAACGCCCATGATCTGGTTTCCGAATCCGCCAAAGCTGGAGGACAGGCCACCGCCTTTCGGGTTCTGTATCAATACAATAAGGCCAAGTATTATCGAGGCAATGATCACTAAAATTCCAAATACTACTAACATGTTATACTCCTTTTAGATTGTCTATTTTGGCTGCAAAGTAAGCGCTTTTGGCAGGATTGAGCAAACTTAATTTTTGGTACACTTCCGTTGCCTTTCCCAGCTTGCCCTGCCTGGCAAACACTTCGGCCATTGCTTCGGTGATTACTTCATTCTCCCGGTTGCTCAATTCGGCCATTGCTTCCACTGATTTATCGGTCTGAGCAGTTTCTTCTGCGGGACTCACCGTATGAACCTTTTTCATGGTCTTGAGCCATTCGGTAAAACTTTTCAGTTGTTTGCCTAATTTATCGCCGGTTTGTATTTCTTCACCCAGTTTGATCCCCTGCGATGCAAAATAATCAACCATGTGCATGGGTTCAAAAAGCGGAAGCTCCACGTTTGTGTCTTTTTCTTCAGGCAGTTTTAATTCGATCTTCATGGGTTCGATCTCTGCTTCATCACTTATCTCCGTTTCACTGATGAGTTCACCGACCGGCAGTTCTTCTACTTTTGGTTCACTTATGGGTTCATCAACCTGTAACTTTTCTTCTATGGGTACAGGATCGGGTTCGGTTCTTACTTCAGGTTCAACAATGAGTTCAATGACCGGGAGTTCTTCTATTTTTGGTTCACTGATGGGTTCATCAACCTGTAACTTTTCTTCTACGGGTACAGGATCAGGTTCCGTTCTTACTTCCGGTTCAACAATGTGTTCAATGGCCGGCAATTCTTCCTTGATTGGTTCGGGTTCTTCTATTATTGCTGGTTCATTTATAAACTGAGTAACCGGCGATTCGTGAACGGGTTCGGCATATTGGTTTTCCGGCACCGGGATAGCCGGCTTTGTTTGCTGCAATTGAAAATTCAACCAAAGCGGATTATTAAAGAAGATATTTGTTTTGGCTGCCTGCCTGTTAAATGCATCGGTGTTTTCTGCTGTATGCTGCAGCAGGTAAAACTGTGCCGGGGAAAAATAGGGGTGGGCAGCCGTGATCTCTTCCAGGAAATTTTTATTTGCCGGTTCGTCTATATTCCGTTTGAATAGCGATTCAAATAATGCCTGGTTCTGCTGCATAGTAATGGCCGGTTTGTGTTTACCAGTTGGAAAATATTTTATTAAAAATGGCATCTGTCAGGTTCTTCACGATCTCTTCATTCTTCTGTGTTTCCACCTGGGAGAGGCTTAGGTTGGCATTAAAGTCAACACTGTATGTTACGTCGCCTTCAAAATTCTTTTTTTCATCAAGGGTATTCTTAAAGATGACATGAAAATTTGTGGTAAGGCGGTTGAGGCTGGTATTGGAGCCTGTGATGCCTGTTGACGTAACCTGGTAAGCCGAAACATACCCGCTGATGTCGTAATGGGCATCGTCGTCGTTTGTCTGGCGAAGCCTTGTAGTACTGATTATTTTTTGTTTTAATTTTTCCGTAAGCTGCGGACTCAACTGCGGGTTTTTATATTCGGCCCTGTTCTCAAAATAATTCACCCGGAAGGTTTTTACTTCCTGTGGAATTTCGGAAGCGTCCCTGAAACCATATTTGCAGGTGGCGAAGTTGAAGATGCCCATAAGCATCAGGCCAATCAGTATACGACAACCGACAACCGATGACCGACGACCGAAGGCAGCGCTTGAATATCGGTTGTCTGTTGTCCGTTGTCCGTTGTCGGTTTTACTCTTCAATATCATACTCTTTTAATTTTCTGTACAAGGTGCGTTCGCTGATGCCCAGGTCGAGTGATGCGTCTTTTCGTTTTCCCTTGTGTTTCTTCAATGCTTTTATGATAAGTTCTTTTTCTTTGTCCACGATGCTCAACGATTCTTCCACGTCTTCATGATGATCGATCGCTTCGCCATTGTGCGGAAGAAAGACCGGCTTTGCAGGAGACAGGTTTGCTGTATTGTTATGCACTTCAGGAAATGTCTGGTCATTGAATACGGGTGCATGTTGTGCAATGTTTGGATTCTGCAGCAGGTCGAAGAACATTTTCTTCAGTTCGTTCACATCCTTCTTCATGTCGAAGAACAGTTTATACAGGATCTCCCTTTCGTTTGCAAATTCATTCTGGCCAGTAGAGCCACTGCCGCTGGCCAATACCGGCAAACGGGAATAATTATGTTCGGGTAAAAAACCTTTCATGGTATTCGCATCAATACTTTTATCCCTGCTCAGTACCGATATCTGCTCTGCAATATTCTTCAATTCCCTTATATTGCCTGGCCAGGTATAGTTAATTAACACATCTTTCGCCCCTTCATCCAGTTGCACCGGAATGGCTTTGTACTTGTCTGAAAAATCATTTACAAATTTGCGGAACAACAGAATGATGTCTTCTTTTCGCTCTCGCAGCGCAGGTACTTTTATGGGCACCGTATTTAAACGATAGTACAGGTCTTCCCTGAACTTATGTATCTGTGTTGATTCGATAAGTTCCTTGTTGGTGGCAGCGATCACCCGTACATCTGTCTTCTGTACTTTGCTGCTTCCAACACGAATGTATTCACCGGCTTCCAGCACACGCAGTAAACGTGCCTGTGTACCCATGGGCAGTTCACCGATCTCATCTAAGAAGATGGTGCCGCCATTCACCGTTTCAAAATAACCTTTGCGACTGTCAACTGCTCCGGTGAATGATCCTTTCTCATGTCCGAATAATTCCGAATCAATCGTTCCTTCCGGTATCGCACCGCAGTTAACTGCAATGAACGGGTTATGTTTTCTTGCACTCAATGAATGAATGATCTGTGAGAATACTTCTTTACCCACGCCACTTTCACCGGTAATGAGAACACTCAGGTCGGTGGCAGCAACCTGCACAGCAATATTGAGTGCATGGTTAAGGCCCGGCGAATTGCCGATGATGCCAAAACGATTTTTTATTGATTGTAATTCCATGTTTTTATCACTAAGACGCTAAGACACAAAGTTGCACAAAGCGGTTCTTTATTATTTTTCAGATCGGGTTTCCTAATAGGGTTCCTGCTGTGCAAGATGTAATATGAACATACACATACTCCCCCTTCTTTAAATTTCCTTTGGGGAATACTACTACTTTATTCTGGTCGTTCCTTCCGTATAATTCTTTTTCATTCTTTTTAGAAGTTCCTTCAATCAGCACTTTGCATGTTTTACCAACATCCCGTTGCATACTTTGTAAAGAATGGATGCGGTGCAGCGCAATCATTTCCTGCAGCCTTCTCTTTTTTATTTCTTCCGGTACATCGTCTTCAAACCTTCTTGCTGCCAGTGTGCCGGGTCTTTCAGAATAAAAATACATATAGGCCAGGTCGTATTTGCAATATTCCATCAGGCTGAGTGATTGCTGGTGATCTTCATCTGTT
>Ga0209023_10003848_pt1 | contig 17587 bp, 19 predicted proteins | sample LakOneMetagenome_FD_187468 | JGI IMG/M metagenome (GOLD analysis project Ga0209023, IMG submission 187468) | Freshwater and sediment microbial communities from Lake Erie, Canada (SPAdes) (version 2) | ecosystem: Environmental > Aquatic > Freshwater > Lentic | place: Lake Erie, Canada... | reverse complement strand
AGTACGTGCGGCTGCCAATGTCGCTGTTATATTCGGATAAAGCGTTTTCTCATCACCTAAAACTTCAAGTTTAACCAGATTATGACCATCCAGTAGTTCACGTGCCAACATACAAGTACGTATTGCGCTATTGGCATCGAAGCAACCCGCAGTATTTGGCAAAATCGTATACTTCTCAGGTGGAATGACGGACAACAGATTCGGTTGATCAGGATTTTGCCCAATATTGACTCGACGAATGGCAACCGTCACAATTTCAGCACCACTGGCTTGAATTGCAGCATCGGTTTCTTGCATGTCTTTATACTTGCCAGTCCCGACGAGTAGACGTGATTGAAACGTACGAGAACCAATAATAAGAGGGGAATCTTGCATGAGAGAGCTCCGAATTAGCCGCCACCGACAGCTTGGATAATTTCAATACGATCTTTTTCAGAAATATGGGTGTGTTCCAACTTGCTTTTGGAAATGATCATTTCATTCATTTCAACAGCAAATCGTTTACCTTCTAGTGAAAGTTCTTGAATAAGTTGCAAAAGATTTTGGCAAGTGGTTTCTTGTGATTCACCATTTAAGAAAATTTGCATATAAATTCCATTCAATAGAGCAAATGATAATGTTTTTTTAAATATTTACTTTGCGTATTTGAACGCATTCCATGCCAACATGAGCCAGCCTGCAATCATCAAAGCGCCACCGATAGGTGTAATTGCACCTAATCCACGTGGTAAACCTAGCGCCATGACATAGAGTGAACCACAGAAGAAGATGATTCCAACTTGAATAAGCCAAAAGCTGGTCTTAATTGGAAGTTGAGGAATAATTTTGCTGAGGATCGCCAAAGCCAAAAGCCCTAAAGCATGATAGAAAAAATAGTCGGTTGCGGTATGCCACCATGCCAATTGTGCTTCGGTTGCACGGGCTTTTAAACCATGTGCGCCAAATGCACCTAAGATGACCGCAAAAGCTAAATTTAAGGCTGAAATTGCAATCCACATAGCCAAACCTCTGCATAAATTTGCGCACAACCTTAACACAATTTCAAAGCTTGATTAAAGGACAAATCTTTACAGAATCAAACTTTGCGCAAAATAAAAGGGCATTTTGCCCTTTTATTAAATCTATCTACGATTGGAGTTTTAATTTAGTTCGATGACATCGCTACTTTGATTTTATCCATCGCATTTTTTTCTAACTGACGGATACGCTCAGCAGACACATTATATTCAGCAGCTAGTTCATGAAGTGTAGATTTATCATCATCTAACCAACGACGTTGTAAAATATTACGTGAACGATCATCAAGCTGTTCCATGGCGTCGTGAAGCGCAGAAGTACTTTGATTTTCATAGTCTTCTTCTTCAATTAAACGCGCTGGATCGTAACGGTTGTCTTCTAAATAAAGTGCAGGTGCAACATGGGTTGAACCTTCATCGTCATCATCACCTTGTGCTTCAAAAGCCGCATCATAGGCAGTTAAACGACCTTCCATTTCCAAAACTTGTTCAGGAGTCACATTTAAATCATTGGCAATTGATTTTGCTTCTTCGAGCGTCAGTTTTTTACTTGATTTTTTAAGGCTACGTAAATTAAAGAATAGTTTACGTTGTGCTTTGGTGGTTGCGATTTTAACAATACGCCAGTTTCGAATCACATATTCATGAATTTCAGCTTTAATCCAGTGCACAGCAAAGGAAACTAAACGCACACCCATGTTGGGGTCAAAACGTTTAACGGCTTTCATTAAACCTAGGTTACCTTCTTGGATTAAATCTCCTTGAGGTAAGCCATAACCTGCATAGCTGCGGGCGATATGAACCACAAAACGTAAGTGTGACATCACTAACATTTTTGCAGCATCTAAATCTTGATCATAGTAATAACGATCAGCTAACTCTTTTTCTTGTTCAGCCGTCAAAATTGGAATCTGATTTACAGTGCTAATATAAGCACCAAGATTTACACCAGGCGCAGACAAGGACAGGGGCATCAATTGATTGCTGCTGTCACTCATGTGTTCTCCTTATAGGAATTACGTTCTAATACAGATGTATTCATCTTAATTCGAATATCATACATAAGTAAGGAAATTTGGGTATAGAAATGTAAAATTTTATGCAAAATTGCAAAGTTAAATTTTAATTGAAAATAATTAAGATTCAATTAAGTAATGAAATTCAGTTGCAGAAAGTTGCGTCAATTGACAAGACAAATGGTTGATTGCGCAATAACGGGTAATATCAATTTCACTATGTGGATCAGACGATTTAAGTAAAAACACCTGATTCGTTTCAGCCGTCTTTAATGCACGCTTCAACATCAGTAAAGGCATTGGGCAGGGTTTACCCATACTATTTATTTCTATAGGTACTCGACCTAAAGCATCAGTCATCTTTACTCTGACACACATCATTATATAAGTGAGTCAAGTCTAGCAAAAAACATAAAACTACCCAACAGATTTGTCATATTACTGATTAATTTAATCTAAAAAACGAGGGGGTTTAAAAAATAAGCAAAAAATAGGGCATATTTATCTAAAAAAATTCTATTAATTGTGATTAACCCATGTTAAGCTCGTTGCGTATTTGGGATTTATCAGAAACAATTGTTGTTTTAGACCCTATTACAAATGGATGTAACCGGGATTTTGTTAATAGTTTTACAGAATGATTACAAGCTTTGAAATTACAAAATATTTTAAAACTTTGTTTGCTCTGCTGTTTGCAACACCGGGTGGTCCCTTTTTCTTAATAACTGAGGATTAACTTATGACAGCTCGTGAACAAGGCGTAGTTAAATGGTTCAACGACACTAAAGGCTTCGGCTTTATCCAACGCGCAGGCGGTGATGACGTTTTCGTTCATTTCCGTGCTATTCAAGGTGACGGTCATCGTTCACTTCGTGACGGTCAACGCGTTGAATTCAGTGTTGTTCAAGGTCAAAAAGGTTTTCAAGCTGAAGAAGTTCAGCCTTTAGACTAATCTTAAATTTTTAAAATTTAAGTGGCGCTCCAATTTTTGATAAATTGGGGCGTTTTTTGTTTATAATGGTCGCAATTCAAAATGCCTACAGTTAGAGCTCCTATTTATGTCATCAGGTTTCGAAACCCTTAATTTACATCCGCAACTTAAACAAGCGATTGATGCTTTAGGGTTTAAAGAAATGACCCCGATTCAGCAAAAAGTGTTGAAATATACTTTAGCGGGTCATGATGCAATTGGGCGTGCCCAAACAGGCACGGGTAAAACTGCAGCATTTCTTGTCAGTATTATCAATGATTTGCTCAATAATCCTATAAAAGAACAACGCTTTCGTGGCGAACCTCGTGCCCTTATTCTTGCACCTACACGTGAACTGGCAATTCAAATTGAAAATGATGCCAAAGATTTGGTGAAATTTAGCAATTTGAATGTGGTGACATTGGTTGGTGGAGTAGATTTTGACAAACAGAAGAAACAACTGAATCAAAATTTTGTCGATATCATTGTGGCTACACCGGGTCGTTTAATTGATTTTACTGAGCAAAAAGAAGTTTGGTTAGATCAAATCGAATTCTTAGTGATTGATGAAGCCGATCGTTTATTGGATATGGGTTTTATTCCTTCAGTAAAACGTATCGTAAGATTCTCACCACGTAAAGAACAACGTCAGACTTTAATGTTCTCTGCAACGTTTAGCTATGATGTTTTAAATCTTGCTCAACAATGGTTATTTGAACCTGTAACTGTAGAAATTGAGCCTGAGAAAAAAACCAATGCCGACGTAGAACAACGTGTCTATGTGGTAGAAAAGAAAGATAAATATAAGCTATTACGTCAAATTTTGGCGGATGAACCGATTGAAAAAGTCATGATCTTTGCCAATCGCCGTGATCAAGTGCGTAAATTGTATGATCATTTAAAAGCAGATGGCTATAAAGTTGTTATGTTATCTGGTGAAATTGCACAAGATAAGCGTTTGAAAATGTTGGATCAATTTAAAAATGGTCAACACAATATTATGATTGCAACAGATGTTGCGGGTCGTGGGATTCATGTGGATGGCGTATCACATGTTGTGAATTTCACTTTACCTGAGCAGTCAGATGATTATGTACATCGTATTGGTCGTACAGGTCGTGCAGGTACACAAGGGGTGAGTATTAGCTTCTTGTCCGAAGATGATGCCTTTTATTTACCAGAAATCGAAAAAGCAATTGGTCAAAAATTACCATTAACACGATTAGATGGTTATTGTTAATGGTTGAGTTTTAGATCGTCAAACTAAAAAATCCCCTCATTTGAGGGGATTTTTTTAACAATAAGAATTAATTGAATTAATTTGCCTTACAGCTAAAGGTTAGTGTGGTTTGATAATCTGTATCTTTTTCGATTGCATTACTTTTACCCATCACAGAACCTAATACACCAGCTGCTGCGGTGATCATTTTTCCAGTTTCTTCATCTACAACACCTTTTAAAGCACCGTTGTAATCTGTTTTTTCATTGCTTACCACGGCAGTGGCTTTTTTACCGCAGGTTTTATTGGCAGCATTAACAGCATTATTTTTTGCAATAATTTGGGTTTTACCTAAGCCAGTCACTTCATATTGATTATCTGCTTTTTGAATAGCTAAGCTTTGTGTAGGATTTGAAGCACAAGCCGTTAAAAATAATGCAGCTGTAGATAAAGTAAGAATTACTGATAATTTTTTCATATTCATTCCCAAATTCAATCTTAAAAATAGTTATTCATAAATAACTCAAGTGACATTTATTGAAACACACACATTGCGCTAAATATTGAAAATCATGTATAAAATTTGCGTTTTTATATGGTTGCAATGTGAAAAAGTAAGCTGATGCCACAAGTAAATCTCGGCTGAGATAGCCTAATGATTTTAGATTATGCTAATCTTGCAGATGAATTAACTTGAATGGATGATAGGAAGGTCAATGTCAGATTCGAACTTTAAAGCAGTGCATGACAATATCCATCAACGTCAATCGATCGGACAGCTCGTTGAGCCAGCACCTACACATGAGCAGCTTAATATTGCATTTCAAGCAGCTTTGGCTGCCCCTGATCATCATCGTCTTAAACCGACTCAATTCATTGTGATTGAAGGTGAGCAACGTTTGGCTTTTGGTGAATTGTTGACAAATGCTGTTGCAGACTTAGGTGAATTAGATCCTGTACAAATTGATCGTGTAAAAAATCATCCTTTTCGAGCGCCCTTATTGGTTCTTGCAGTGACTCGATTTCAAGATCATCCTAAAGTCCCTCTTTTTGAACAAACTTTAAGTTCAGGTGCTGCAATTGAAAATCTTTTGTTGTCATTACAAGCTCAAGGTTTTTCAACCATGTGGCGTAGTGGGGCTGTTGTAGAGTCTAAATTATTAAAATCAGCATTAGGCTTGGCTGAGCGAGATTTGATTTCAGGGATTATTTATGTCGGTACGGCAGCAAAAGAAATCGCACCACGTGCTGAAATTGATATTAATCAATATGTTCAATATTGGCACATATAAGCATGTGTCAATCAGAGTAACTTCTATTTTAAACATTATATTTTAAAAAATTGAATCCTTAGGATAACAATAATGTCAGATTTACAATTTAAAGATTTGGTTGAGCCTGTCGCTGTTGATCAGAAAACAGCACTAAGAGTGACGGTCTTAGGTGGTGGTAGTTTCGGTACAGCAATGGCGAATACGGCTGTGCGTAATGGTTGCGACACCATGATTTGGATCCGTGATGAAGCAATTGCAGCTGAAATCAATGCAACGCACATCAATAAACGCTATTTACCTGATTTTCAATTAGAAACTGGTTTGCGTGCTGAATCTAATTTAGAAAAAGCAGTTTGTGATCGTGATATTATTTTTGTGGCGATTCCAAGTCATTCGTTTCGAGATGTTTTGCGTCAAATTAAACCGTTTATTACCGCGCAAGCTGTGGTTTCATTAACCAAGGGTATTGAAGCAAAAACATTTAGTTTCATGAGTGATATTATTCATGAAGAATTACCAGAAGTACCGTATGGTGTGCTTTCTGGGCCGAATTTAGCCAAAGAAATCGTAGCAGGGCAGCCTGCAGGCACTGTGATTGCAAGTGAATCTGAATTGGTTCGCTATGCTGTGCAACAGGCGTTACACAGTGCTTTATTCCGTGTATTCGCAAGTGATGATGTACATGGTGTAGAGTTGGGCGGTGCACTGAAAAATATTTATGCAGTTGCTATGGGAATGGCTGCTGCTTATAAAGTGGGTGAAAATACCAAGAGTATGATCCTAACGCGTGCTTTGGCTGAAATGAGCCGTTTTGCGGTGAAGCTTGGAGCAAACCCACTGACTTTCTTGGGTTTATCTGGTGTAGGCGATTTGTTTGCAACCTGTAATAGTCCACTGAGCCGTAATTATCAAGTTGGTTTTGCTTTGGGTTCTGGTAAAACATTGGAACAAGCCACCACTGAACTTGGACAAACTGCAGAAGGAATCAATACGATTATACAAGTGAATGCACGTTGCAAAGAGTTGGATGTGTATATGCCAATCACAACTGCATTGTATGAAGTGATCTTCGAGGGTGCGCCACCATTAAATATTGCAGTATCTTTAATGAAAAATGGTCATCGTAGTGATGTTGAGTTCGTACTGCCACATAATGAAGTGTGAATCGTATAGAAAGTAGTACGTATTCTGAATGATAACGATGGATTTGTCATAAAGCATCGTTATAATCAGTGCAATATAAAATAGGGAAATCTTATGCAACTGACCTTAGTGCGTCATGGTGAAGCAGCTCCACCGATCAATGGTGTGGACAGTAAACGTCCTTTGACGGAACGAGGCCATTTACAAGCACAGCAAACGGCTGAGTTTGTGAAGAATAATGTTCAACCAGATGTATTTGTGGTGAGTACGTTATTGAGAGCGCAAGAAACTTTGGCACACATACAAAAATATTTTCCAGATGTTCCTGTACTGATCTGTGACAAAATAAAACCTGAAGATGATGCAAAACTTGCGATTGAATGGTTGTCACAATTACCATTTGAAAGTATTGTGGTGGTGTGTCATATGAACGTTGTTGCACATATTGCAGAGCAATTAACACATGAACATTTTCATCCTTTTGCTTTGGCAGAAGCACGATTATATGAACAAAGTGTGATTGCTCATGGGCTTTCAACACAAACCAAAGCCTTTATTCCAACTGTATAAAAGCATAAACAAAATAAATGAATGGCAGAATACGATAGATGTTGTACTTATGGATGCCTGAAGCCAATGGGGCTTGGCAGTGGTCTAGAGGGGATGATTGGACTAAATCTTCGAGTCTGGAACAGTTAATTCAAGATATTAAACTTTACCAAGGTGAAGAAGCAGTTGTTTTTTTCCCAAGTCGTGAAGTGCAAATTCTTCAACAAAAATTTAATAAAACTCAATATAAGCAGTTGGGTGCAGATGGTCTTAAATACTTACTAGAAGAATATGTGATTTTACCGATAGACCAGATGAAGGTTTTTTCACATTTTCAACAGCCTGATCAAGTTTCTGTACTGGGGATTAATCAATATGCTGTAACAACGATGCAGCATTCATTGTCGTTAATTCCAGTCAAGATCGTTTCAATGCTACCTGATTTTTTAATTTTGCCCGTTCCTGAACTTGGACAAAGTATTCTTGCTAATATCAATGGTCAATTATTGGTTCGTGAAAATGAATTTTTGGGTAATTCAATTGATGATTTAGGTTTATACCTTGATTTTGCAGATCAAAGCAAAACCTATAAATACAGCGAATTAACCGATGAGCAAGCTGTCAGCTTATTTGCGGTGACGACAACTGATCGTCGTGATGAATTTAATTATCAATTTACTGAAATTAAAAAACCAAAACAACATCCTTATAATGTGCTTCCTAAAGCGAAGCAGGAAAATACGGGTGTTTCACGCTATTGGCAGGCATGTGCAATATTATTGGTTGCTCTGATCGTGACGCAGCTGAGTTATGATGCATTGCGTTGGTTTAAACTTAAAAAAGTAGCAGATCAAACCGCATTAATTGCTGTAGACCAATACAAAAAATGGTTTCCAAATGAACAGCGAATCACGGAAGAATCTGTTGAACGTCAGTTTAAAAATAAATTAGCACTGAGTCAGGCGGCAAATACGCAAGCTTTACAATTACTCAGCCGTGTCGGGCCAATTTTGATGCAACATCAAATTATTGCCAATCGTGTGAATTATGATAGTGCGATTCTGAATATGGATTTAGTTGCAAAATCTTCAGATTCACTACAAGTTTTAGTCAAACAATTGAATGAACAAGGTTTTAAAGCTGAATTGGGAAGTGTGCAAACTCAAGGTTCAAGCGTTATAGGTTTGGTGAAAATACAATAATGAAAACAATGGAAAATGTACAAAATCGCTTAGATGCATGGTCTGAGAAAATTTCTGATCATTTGGATAAAATGTCTGCGCGTGAAAAGGTCATGGTGATTTTCACTACAGTTTTTGTCATCGTTGTTGCTGTGGGTTCTGCTTTGTGGTTTATGCATAAAGCTGCGGAAAAACAGCAAGTTCGATTAAATGAAATGAAAGATCTTGTGGTGTGGATGCAAAGTAACGTGGTTAGCATGAAACCAACAGATGATTTGGCATTAACCACGTCAGATAAAATTCAAAGAGTGGCGCAGCAGCAAGGGCTTTCTGTTGCATCACAGCAGGTGGGTGAGCAATTACAAATTGTAGCGCAACATCAAAATTATGCAGTTTTGGCTAATTTTTTGACCCAAGCCGCACAAATGGGCGTGAGCCTTGAAAAGTTGGAATTGGTGAAAGATGGTGCTCAGATTAAATTAACAGCGACAGTACAATAAGCAATGAAAATAAACATGCTTCAAGCATAGCGTTTTCAAGCTACTGTGCCTATAATGTGGCAACTTAAAAAGCAGTAGACTTTTATAGATATGTTGTATTCACTTGCTCGCCCTTTGTTATTTTCTTTAGCACCAGAGCGTGCACATGAACTCACCTTATCCATGCTTAAATCAGCCCATAAAATGGGTGCGATACGCCATCCTGTGATTGCAAAACCAGTCACTTGTATGGGGATTGAGTTTCCAAACCCAGTGGGTTTGGCAGCAGGTTTGGATAAAAATGGTGCATATATCGATGCCTTGGCTGCTTTGGGTTTTGGATTTATCGAAATCGGTACAATTACACCAAAACCTCAAGAGGGCAATCCTAAGCCTAGACTGTTTCGTATTCCTCAAGCAAAAGCCATTATTAACCGTATGGGGTTTAATAATGATGGTGTAGATCAATTGGTTGAGAATGTTAAAGCCGCTAAATTTAAAGGCATTCTAGGAATAAACATCGGAAAAAATGCGACAACGGCTGTTGAGGATGCGGTTTCTGATTATCTACTCTGCTTAGAAAAAGTATATAATTACGCTTCATATATTACGGTTAATATCTCTTCACCGAATACTAAAAATTTGCGTTCACTACAAAGTGGTCACGCATTAACAGAATTGCTCGAAACTTTAAAGAAACGTCAACTCGAACTTGCTGAAGAACATCAGCATTATGTGCCATTGGTGCTAAAAGTTGCGCCCGATCTTGAGCAATCAGATATTCAATTTATTGCATCACAGTTAATACAGTTTAAAATTGATGGTCTTATCGTTACCAATACAACGTTGTCGCGTGAAGGCGTTGAAGGTTTAGCCTTTGGTGATGAAGCGGGCGGTTTGTCTGGTGCGCCAGTATTTGAAAAAAGTACAGCATGTTTGGGTGAATTTGCAAAACAATTGAAAGGTGAGGTACCACTCATTGGTGTCGGTGGTATTTTGGCAGGCGAACATGCTGTTGCAAAACAACAAGCAGGTGCCACTTTAGTTCAGATTTATAGTGGTATGATCTATACAGGTCCTGCCTTAATTCAAGATTGTGTAAATGCTATGACATAAAACATGAACATGAACACCTTAGACATTATCTTACTGATTATATTGCTCATTGGAGGGCTAAACGGTTTGCGACAAGGATTTGTTAAAGCCTTTGCGAACTTGATAGGATGGATATTTGCACTGATTGTTGGTGCAAAATATGCAAATATCATCGCACCTTCCATGTCTGCACTCAGTCAAGATCCTGTGGTGCAAAAAATTGCAGCATTTGCATTTATTGTCTTGGTGATCATTGTTTTAACATGGGTTGTGACAGCATTACTGAACTCAATTTTAAAAACTTTAAAACTTGGCCCACTGAACCGATTAGCAGGTAGTGCATTAGGCACCTTGAAAGGTTTGTTCATCGTCCTCATTACTATGCAGGGAATTGGGCCTTGGGTTGAAAGTTCTCCAACGTGGAAACAATCCAAAGTTATCCAAACTTTATTGCCATTTGCGCCTTTAGCATCTGAAATTTCAAAAGATGCAGCCAATGAAGCATTGCATCATATACATTCAGAAGATCGTCCTGATGATACTTCTGTGAGTGAGTCTGATTCATCATCAAAACTGAAAAATGATGATCAATCAGCACATTCAACAAAGAATCCGTTTTATTAGTCCTAGCTGGTCTGCGAGGTAGTTATGTGTGGAGTCGTTGGTATAGCCGGTAAATCACCTGTGAACCAAATGTTATTTGATGCTTTGACGATGTTACAACATCGCGGGCAGGATGCAGCTGGGATCGTAACTTGCCATAACGGGCGGCTGTTTTTAAGAAAAGACAATGGTATGGTGCGAGATGTATTCCATACCCGTCACATGCGTGCTTTGCTAGGTAACTATGGTATTGGCCATGTACGTTATCCTACAGCGGGTTCTTCAAGCAGTGCGGAAGCACAGCCATTTTACGTAAACTCTCCTTATGGAATCACGCTAGCGCATAATGGTAACTTGACCAATGCTGCTGATATTCATGATGACCTATTCAAAACTGATTTACGTCACATGAATACGGATTCTGATTCGGAAGTATTGCTGAATGTTTTTGCACATGAATTGCAAAAATCAGCGTCATTAACACCGACACCAGAAGACATTTTCCATACCGTAAAACGTGTGCATGAGCGCTGTAAAGGTGCTTATGGTGTGGTTGCCATGATTACTGGACATGGTCTAGTGGGCTTTCGTGATCCAAATGGTATTCGTCCATTAATTTATGGTTCACGTGTGACTGAAAATGGCGAAAAAGAATATGTGATCGCTTCTGAATCTGTAGCAATCACTGCACTTGGTTTCAAAGTTGAACGTGATGTTGCACCGGGTGAAGCAATTTTTATCGATGCAGATGGTAATTTCTTTTCGCAACAATGTGCTGAAAACTCACGTTATCGTCCATGTATTTTTGAATACGTTTATTTTGCACGCCCAGATGCAACGATTGACGGTATTTCTGTGTACAAAGCACGCTTGAAAATGGGCGAAACTTTGGCGCATAAAATCTTGCGTGAATGGGGTGAGCAGCATGATATTGATGTCGTGATTCCAATTCCAGATACCAGTCGTACTTCAGCTTTAGAATTGGCAAATATTCTCGGGGTTAAATTCCGTGAAGGCTTTATGAAAAACCGTTATATCGGTCGTACTTTCATTATGCCTGGTCAGCAACAGCGTAAAAAATCAGTGCGTCAAAAGTTAAACCCTGTAGAGCTTGAATTTAAAGGCAAGAATGTTTTACTGGTAGATGACTCGATTGTACGTGGTACAACGTGTAATGAAATCATTCAAATGGCACGTGATGCAGGTGCAAAAAAAGTGTATTTCGCATCTGCAGCGCCTATGGTGAAATATCCGAACGTTTATGGTATTGATATGCCGGCCAAAGCTGAATTGATTGCATCACACCGTAGCGTGGATGAAATTCAAGAAATTATTGGCGCAGATCGTTTAATTTTCCAAGATTTGGATGATTTAATCGCAGCTGTACGCACTAAGAAAATTCCTGAAGTACAAGAATTTGATTGTTCTGTATTTGATGGTGTTTATGTGACTGGCGATATTGATGAACAATATTTAACGGATCTTGAACAAAGTCGTAGTGATACTGCGAAAAAGGAAAAAGATGGTTATATTGATGTCAATATCGATGCTGCATCTGTAGATTTAAGCGGTATTAAAGAAGAAATGTAATTGAATGATTCAATAGGCTAAAGTGTGTTTTATGCATGCTTTAGCTTGGTCTGAATAAAAAGCATTTTGAAAAAGTGGGTATTTCCTGCTTTTTTCATTTATGATTGTTTAGCAATGTAATGAGGAAATTTACATTGAAAGATGTCAATCATTATTTGATTAAAAACAAGAACATATTATGGACTGCAAGTATTTGTTTACTTGCGGTCATTTTGGCGATCTTTATTCTCAATACTGTTCTTGGTTTATTGATTCATTACTTTGAGCCTGAGCAATCTATTTTTTGGCATAGTCGAAGTCCTTATTTTGTCGGTTTGTTATTGACTGTGATTGGTTGGTCGATAGCCTATGAGTTTTATGTATTTCGTTCAGGCGGACACTCTTTAGCAAAACAATTAAGCGCTCGTCGTTTAAGTCAAATTGAAAGCACACCTGAAGAAAGTGTGGCATTAAAACTTGCAGATAAACTGGCTAAAACATTTGAAATTGAACCGCCTACACTGTATGTATTGCCCGATGAAGTCGGTGTAAATGCGCTTACAGCAGGTTTTCACCCTCGTGATACGGTGATTATTTTAACTTGGGGTGCATTACAAAATTTAGATGAATTGGAGCTTTATGGATTATTAGGGCATGAGTTCAACCAAATTTTGTCTGGTGAAGCGAAAGAAAATACACGACTGAAAATTTTATATAGCGGTTTAACCACCTTTAGTCAGTTGGGAAGTAAGATTGCAAAGCAGGGATATAATCGTTATTCCAATCGCACACAACATAAATTTGAAACGAGTTTTGTTGCTGTGGGTGGTGTTATTTGGCTCATTGGAAGTATGGGGATTTTGGTTAATCGTTTAACTAAATATTTTATTCTCGGTGGTCGTACTTTTTATAATGATTATAAAACCAAAAGATTGTTGTTAAATAATGCCAATGTGCAAACCTTATTACGTATTTATGTGCATCATGCAGGTTCACAAATTCATAGTGAATATTCGGAAGCCATTGCACACATGTGCTTTGCCAATTCCCTAAGTCAGCAAAGTTGGTTGAATATTCATCCCAGTATTGAAGATAGAATTTACGAACTGAATCCGACTTTATTACAAGATTTACAGCTTGAAAATTTAAAAAAATTGCGTAGCCAGCCGTTATTTAGTTTATTACGACCTCTGGAAGAAGCCAGCAGTGAGGTCTATAACCCATGGGTTTCACCACAACCACTACCGTTATTGCGATTATCTCCGATTAGTTTTGCTTTAAATGATGCGATTAAACCTTTGAATCCTGAAGTACGTCGGCAAATTGAACGTCCTGATTTGATTCAAAGAGCGATGCAAACCGCAACAGGTTCAAGGGAAGTGATGGTGGCGATTTTGATGATTCGTCAATATCGTGAATTTATTCCTTCCAATGCAGAAGTCAGTCGAGCGATTGTCGATTCACTTTTAAATATAGATGGACGATTCCATATTCAGATTTTCCATGATGCATGTGAAAATCTAGGCAATATGCCTGCAACCAGTGCTCGGCAATTTGTCACAAAACTTGCAAAAATTATTCAAGAAGATGGTGAAATTGGATTACTTGATGCATTGTTGATAGAGCGTGTGAAATCCGAATTACAACTGCTTCCGATGCATACACCTTCATCATTAGAAACGGTAAAACCGCAAATCGTTCGTTTAATTGATGCATTGTTGCATGTTCAACAAATTAATAGCGCAAATCAGCTTGAAGTGCGTTATCAAATTTTAGATCGGGTATTATCAAAAACTGAGCTTGAGCTTTTCGAAGAAATTTCTGATGAGCCGATAGACTTAGGTGAAATTTTAAATGATATTGCAGGGCTGTTATTACGAGATCGTTTAAGTATCTTAGGTGTGGCTGAGATTTGTCTGTGGAATGATCGAATTATCACTCAAGATGAATTAGATGTTTTAGAGCTGCTGTATTGGCGCTTTGGTTTTACGACTGCTGAAATTGTTGATCAAATGCATAAGAAAAACAGTGTCATGATTATGTGATTTGTTGAGTTCGTGCATAAATTTACAACATTTGGCTATTTTCTTATGAGAAGCTCAGCAAAACCATGAAAACAGCGTTAAAATAGCCACTGAAATGAAATCGTATTGAATCCATAATGAATGTGAATTTGCAAGAACATCAGCGTAGTCTCATGGCTACAATGGGAATCGACCTATGGGTTCCAAGGTCTGATGTGCAAACACGTCCATACCAAAATAATTTATATCGTGATATTGCCTCAATTGAACAAAGCAGTGTTATCCAATTTGATGCGTCTCAAAATTTATCTCAAACTATACAAGCTCCACCTATTCAACAGCTTGCAGAAATACATGCGAAGGATATTGCAAGGACCGATAGCAAATCACAAGCTGAAATTTCATCATTAAAACAAAATGTTGACATACAACAAAAAAATGAAAGTTCAGTTTCAGAGCAGATTTCAAAGCAAGTTGATTTTCATGTTGAGCCTGCAATTCAGTTAGATGCATTTGAAGTACAAGCATTTTGTATTGCAAATTGTGTGATTTTGGTCGATTGCACGCAACTTACAGCAGATCAGTTGCAGCTTTGGTTGAATATTCAGCATGCAATTGTGGGGCAATACTACGAATTAAAATGGCCATTTCCAATGTTGCAATTACAAGATGGAAAGGGAGCACATATTTATATTCAAGGTTTTATTGATGCACTCAAAAATGAGCGTAAAGTCCTGAGCCTTGGACAGCTTCCACATTTGCAAGCCACTGATATTATTCAATTGGCAAGTTTACAAGAGATGATTGATCAACCTATTTTAAAGCGTCGCTTATGGCAATTTATGCAGAATCGAGTGAATTAAAGATCTAGGTTGGTACATTGTATTGATGAGTGTTAAGAAGTTTGATGAGAGTTAAGAAACAAGCAGGGATGTAATATGCGTAAAAAAGTTATTGTATTTAGTCAGTTTGATCAAGAAATCCAAGCACGTTTAGAGTCTCGTTATCAAGTGGTGGTGTTGAATCCAAAAGCAGGCGATATTAATCAACAAATTCGTCAAGAAGTGGTTGATGCGGATGGGATGATCGGTGCGGGGCGCCTACTGAATGAATCTAATCTTGAACCTGCGCAAAAACTTAAAATCATTTCTTCTGTCAGTGTCGGTTATGACAATTATGATGTTCAGTATTTAAATCAAAAGAAAATTTGGTTATCGAATACTCCTCATGTATTAACGGAATCAACTGCTGACTTGGCATTTACATTGTTGATGAGTGCAGCGAGAAAAGTGCCTTATTTAGATCAATGGACCAAACAAGGTGAGTGGAAACGCACCGTTGGAGCGACTCAGTTTGGTCAGGATATTTTTGGTAAAACATTAGGAATTATTGGTTTAGGAAATATTGGTGCAGCCATTGCACGACGTGGTTTTTATGGATTTAATATGAATATTATTTACCATAATCGCCGTGAAAAATTAGAAATGGCGCAACCTTTAAATGCACAATATAAAAGTTTGGAAGAATTGTTGCAACAATCTGATTTTGTTGTAGTTGCTGTGGATTTAAATAGTGATTCTAAGGCCTTAATCAGCACTGAGCAATTCGCTTTAATGCAAAAGCATGCTGTGTTTATTAATATTGCACGTGGTTCGGTTGTTGATGAACAGGCTTTAATTGAAGCATTGCAGCAAAAGCAAATTTTTGCAGCAGGCTTAGATGTTTATCAACGAGAACCATTGCAAGAATCTCCATTATTTCAATTGGATAATGTGGTGACTTTGCCACATATAGGTTCAGCGACTGCCGAAACCCGTAAGAAAATGGCAGAATTGGCCTATCAGAATTTAGTAGATGCTTTAGAAGACAGAACACCACGATATCTCGTTAATTCTGACTTTTAATTGATGATCAATTTTGGTTAAAACAATATAACACTTCATTGCAAATTTGTTCTAAATTCAATGTTATATTCGAAGTATTAGCCCTAATTGAGCCATACATTTGAACAAGACTTTACTGAGCCTATGCCTTTGTCTAAGCAGTTCGTTAAGCTTAGCTGATGACTTTTCTTTTAATTCGGGGACATCGCACACTGAAGTCCCTGAAATTGGAAGTGGCATAGGTTTTATTGATCAACAAAAAGAAAAAATGATTGGTGAAAAAGTCTATCGTGAAGTTCATCACCAATTGCCAATTTTGCAAGATCCGTGGTTAGAAGACCAATTTATGATGGTTTTTTCTCGGATATTAAGTCAAACGCAGCTTGGGCAACCGATTGGATTAGTCGTTGTGAAAGATCCTCAAATCAACGCATTTGCTGTGCCTGGTGGCTTATTTGCACTCAATACAGGCATGGTTACCTCTTCTAAAAGTATGGATGAAGTAGCAGGAGTCATGGGGCATGAGATTGCACATGTGACACAACGTCATTACAGTCGCTCTCAAGAAGATTTTAAAGGACAAAGTTTACTTGCATTGGCTGGTATTATTGTTGGCGCTGTGATTGCATCTCAAGCAGATGGTGATGCAGGTGGAGCGGTGATGATGGGGACACAAGCGGCATTGATGGGTAAACAATTAAGTTATAGCCGTAATCAGGAGCGTGAAGCTGATCGAATTGGTATGCAGTTTATGTATGGTGCGGGCTACAACCCTGAAAGTATGGCGGATTTTTTTGAAACCATGCATCGTTCAACCAGTCGTTTAAGTTTTTTACCTGACTTTTGGTTAACGCATCCACTTACGACAGAACGGATGAGTGAAGCGAGATTACGTGCAAATCAATTTCCACGAGTGCCTTATAGCCATGATCAGCAAGAATTCGAAATCATCAAATGGTATACAGCAGCTGTCTCTGATCAAACCAATGAAAAAGAATTACAGGCTTTGGCTCGAAGAAATTATTTTGCAGGTATTTTGGCATTAAGTGAATTTTATTTAAAACAAGGGGATTATCAAAATGCCCAAATTCAGCTTAATTTGGCTAAGAAAATAAATTCACAACATGCATTGGTTGCTTTAATTCAAACGGATATTTATTTGGGGCAGAATAAGACTGATGATGCATATCAAGCCATTATTTCAAAACAGAGAATTACACCTGAAAATCGTGCTTTAAGTTATAAATTAGCTGAAGTGTATATTCGACAAAATAAACCTAAAGAAGCAGAACAATTGGTAAATCGTTTTATCAATAAAAATTATCGTGATATTAGTGGGTGGCAATTATTACAACAAGCAGCCAATTTAGATAAAACCAATCCGATGCGAACTGTAAATGTGTTACGTAATCGATCAGAAGTTCAATATTGGAGTGGAGATGAGGAGAATGCAATTAAATCATTATTGCATGCTCAGCGTTTGGCCAAAGAGAATAATGCCATGAGTGCTAAAATTGAGGCGCGATTAAAAACAATGCAACAAGAGCGTAGATTGAAAATATAAGT
>Ga0209023_10003847_pt1 | contig 17589 bp, 13 predicted proteins | sample LakOneMetagenome_FD_187468 | JGI IMG/M metagenome (GOLD analysis project Ga0209023, IMG submission 187468) | Freshwater and sediment microbial communities from Lake Erie, Canada (SPAdes) (version 2) | ecosystem: Environmental > Aquatic > Freshwater > Lentic | place: Lake Erie, Canada... | reverse complement strand
GCACGCAGGCCACGAAGATCGACCCCATGATCACCGTCACCCAAGGCCCGACCTTGTCGGCCAGTTCGTTCTCCAGGGCCACGATCACCAGGGCACCGGCGGCCGGCCCGACCAGCGTGCCCAGCCCGCCCAGCAAGGTCATCAGCACCACTTCGCCGCTCATGTGCCAATGCACGTCGGTCAACGAGGCAAGCTGGAAGACCAGCGCCTTGAGCGCGCCCGCCGTGCCCGCCAGCGCCGCGGACAGCACGAAGGCCAGGAGCTTGTAGCGGTTCACGTCGTAGCCCAGTGAGATGGCGCGCGGTTCGTTCTCCCGGATGGCCTTCAGAATCTGGCCGTAGGGCGAGTGGACGGTGCGTCGGATCAACCAAAAGCCCAGCGCGAAGACGGCCAGCACGAAGTAGTACATCGCGTGGTTGTCGCCGAGATCGATGAAGCCCAGCAAGCGGCCGCGGGGGACCCCCTGCAGACCGTCCTCGCCTCCGGTGAACGGCAGCTGCAGCGCCACGAAGAACACCAGTTGAGCGAGCGCCAGCGTGATCATCGTCAGGTAGATGCCCGAGCGACGGATGGAGAGCCAACCGAACAAGCCACCCAATGCCGCCGCCACGGCCGTACCGGCCAGGATGGCCAGTTCCGGTGTCAGTCCAACATACTTTGCAAGCCCGGCACACACATAGGCCGAGCCGCCGAAGAATGCGGCATGGCCGAATGACAACAGCCCGGCGTAGCCCAGCAGCAGGTTGAAGGCGCACGCAAACAGCGCGAAACACAGCACCTTCATCAAGAAGGTGGGGTAGATGACCCAGGGTGCGGCCAGCGCCAGCACGATGGCAATGGTCCAGCCGGCCATGTGACGTTGCGCAGGTGTGCGGATGCGGCGGCTTGCTGCGGAGGGGGTTCCAGGGAGGTTCATCACGGTCCTTCGTTGGGGACTCAGGCCTGCTTGCCGAACAGGCCAGCCGGGCGGAACAGCAGCACGACAATCATGATCACGAAGATCACCACGGCGGACGCCTCGGGGTAGACCACCTTGGTCAAGCCCTCGACCAAGCCCAGACCCAGGCCCGTCACGATCGAGCCCGCGATCGACCCCATGCCGCCGATCACCACCACGGCAAACACGACGATGATGAGGTTGGACCCCATCACCGGGTTCACCTGAATCACCGGTGCCGCGAGCACGCCGGCAAAGGCCGCGAGCGCCACCCCCACTCCGTAGGTGGCCGTGACCAACACGGGCACATTGATGCCCAAGGCCTGGACCAGTAGAGGGCGTTCCGTTGCCGCACGCAGGGTGGCACCCAGCGGCGTGCGCTCGATCACGTACCACGTGGCCAGGCACACGGCCAGCGACGCCAGCACGACCCAGCCCCGGTACAGAGGCATGAACATGAAGCCCAGGTCCACGCCGCCCTGCAATTCCTCCGGCGGGGCATATGAGGATCCGGACACGCCGAAGTAGTAGCGGAACACGCCTTCGGCGATCAAGGCCAGGCCGAAGGTCAACAGCAACCCATACAGGTGATCGAGCTTGTACAGATGCTTGAGCATCGTCCGCTCGATCAGCACGCCCAGGAGGCCCACCACCACGGGCGCCGCCACCAGCGCCGCCCAGTAGTTCATGCCAAGGTGCTCAAGACCGAGCAGCGCCACGAAGGCACCGATCATGTAAAGCGCGCCATGCGAGAAGTTGATGATGTTCAGCAGCCCGAAGATGACCGCCAGGCCCAGGCTCAGGACGGCATAGAACGAGCCGTTGATCAGCCCGAGCAGCAGTTGACCGAACAAGGCTTGCGACGAGATGCCGAAGAGGGTCATGGATTCGCTCCGTGGATGGGACATGCCACCGCGCGGCCCGCCGAGCGCGGGCCACAGGGGCCGTTGTCGGACCTGATGCGACTACTTCTTCGCCACCAGCGGGCACTTGCTCGCAGCCAGAGGCTGGAACGCCTCGGCCGCGGGGATCGTGGCGCGCACGTGGTAGTAGTCCCAGGGCACGGTGGACTCGGCGGGCTTCTTCACCTGCAACAGGTACATGTCATGCACCATGCGGCCGTCCTCTCGGATGGTGCCGTTCTTGGCAAAGAAGTCGTTGACCGGTGTCTTCCTCATCTGGGCCATCACCTTGGCCGTGTCGTCTGTGCCCACGGCCTTGACGGCCTTCAGGTAGTGCATCACCGCCGAATACTGCCCGGCCTGCACCATGGTGGGCATGCGCTTGTGCTGATCGAAGAAGCGCTTGGACCAGGCGCGCGTCTCGTCGTTGAGGTTCCAGTAGAAACCTTCGGTGAGGTACATGTTCTGCGTCACCTTCAAGCCCAGCGAGTGCACATCGGTGATGAACATCAGCAGGCCCGCCAGCGACTGCTTGGGGGTGACGCCAAACTCGGCCGCCTGCTTGATCGAATTGATGGTGTCACCGCCTGCGTTGGCCAGGCCGATGATCTGCGCGCCAGAGCTCTGGGCCTTGAGCAGGAAGGACGAGAAGTCCGAACCCGGGAACGGGTGGCGCACCGAGCCCACAACCTCGCCGCCATTGGCCTTCACAACTTCCATGGCGTCCTTCTCCAACGAGTGGCCGAAGGCGTAGTCCGCCGTCAGGAAGAACCACTTCTTGCCTCCAGTCTTGGTCACGGCCTTGGCCGTGCCATTGGCCACCGCATAAGTGTCATAGGTCCAGTGCACCGTGACGTCGTTGCAGTCTTCGTTCGTCACCCGGGTCGATGCGGCGCCGGAGATCAGCGCAATTCGGTTCTTCTCCTTGGCGATCTTTTGCACCGCCAGCGCCACCGAGGTGGTCACCAGTTCGCTGGCCACATCCACCTTCTCCCGCTCGAACCATTCGCGCGCCTTGTTGGCTGCAATGTCGCCCTTGTTCTGGTGGTCGGCCGAGACCATCTCCACCTTGAAACTGGGCCGTTCCTTGGCGACGAAGTCATCGATGGCCATTTGCGTGGCCACGACCGTGCCCTTGCCGGAAACGTCGGAGTACACCCCCGACAGGTCGGTGAGCACGCCGATGCGCACTGCGTTGTCCGAAATCTGGGCTTGGGCAGGGTTCAGCAGGGCTGCAGTGGCTGCAGCAATGGCCAGGCACTTGAATTTCACGCGCGTCTCCATGAGGTTGTCGGTTAGGAATGGGTCAGGATCGATCGAGGGAGGGCAAAGCGGCGGCGTTTGCTCAGACGCCCAGCAGTTCGTGCAGCATCTCGGTCTTGGCGGCCAGTTCATCCTTCTGGACCGTGGCGACGATGCGGCCATGCTCCAGGACATAGTGGCGGTCGGCCAAGGGCGCAGCGAAGCGGAAGTTCTGTTCCACCAGCACGATGGTGTAGCCGCGCCCCTTGAGCAGCCGGATCACCTCGCCAAGCTTCTTGACGATCACAGGCGCCAGGCCTTCGGTGATTTCGTCCAGCAACAGCAGGCGAGCGCCGGTGCGCAGGATGCGGGCCATGGCCAGCATCTGCTGCTCGCCGCCCGACAGGCGGGTGCCCGGGCTGGTTCGGCGCTCGTACAGGTTGGGGAAGACCTCGTAGATCTCGTCGAGCGTCATGCCTCCGGAGCGCACCACCGGCGGCAGCATGAGGTTCTCTTCGGTGCTCAGGCCCGAGAAGATGCCGCGTTCCTCGGGGCAGAAGCCCACACCCAAGCGCGTGACCCGATGCGGCGCCATGCCGATCAGCTCGCGTCCGTTGAACATGATGGAGCCGCTGCGCCGCCCCACCAGACCCATCATCGACTTCAAGGTTGTGGAACGCCCCGAGCCATTGCGCCCAAGCAGGGTCACCAGTTCGCCCTCGGCCACGCGCAGGTCGATGCCATGCAGAACGTGGGACTCGCCATAGAAGGCATGGAGGTCGGTAATGCGCAGCATCTCGTTGCCCTTGGGCGCAGAGGCTGCTGCGTCTGGCAACGATGGCGAGGCAACCCTTTTCATGCTTCCACCCCTACGTAGGCTTCCAGCACGCGCGGGTCCTTGGACACCTCGCTGTAGGGGCCTTCGGCCAGGATCTGCCCACGCTGGAGCACCGTGATCCGGTCACACAACTTCTCCACGACGGACAGGTTGTGCTCCACCATGGCCACCGTTCGTTTGGCGGCCACGCGCTTGATGAGTTCGGCCACGCGATCCACGTCTTCGTGTCCCATGCCTTGCGTGGGTTCGTCCAGCAGCATCAGCTTCGGGTCCAGCGCCAGCGTGGTGGCAATCTCGAGGGCGCGCTTTCGGCCGTAGGGCATTTCCACGGCCAGCGTGCGCGCATAGCTGGCCAGGTCCACTTCCTCCAGCAAGGCCATCGCTTCGGCATCAAGCTGCCTCAGAGTGGACTCGCTGCGCCAGAAGTGGAAGGAGGTTCCCAGTCGACGCTGCAGCCCCACGCGCACGTTTTCCAGCGCGGTCATGTGACCGAAGGTGGCCGAGATCTGGAACGAACGGATCACGCCGCGGCGCGCGATCTGTGCCGGCTCCTCGCGGGTGATGTCCACGCCGTCATAGACGATCTCGCCCCGTGTGGGCTGCAGGAACTTGGTCAGCAGGTTGAACACCGTGGTCTTGCCTGCGCCATTGGGGCCGATCAGCGCGTGGATCGTGCCCCGACGGATCTTCAGGTTCACGTCCTGAACGGCCGCGAAGCCTTTGAACTCCTTGGTCAGGCCCCGCGTCTCGAGGATGAATTCGCTCGCCATCGCCGACCTCATTCGATGGCGCTGGCGGACTTGACCCGCTCGCGCAACTGGAACTTCTGGATCTTGCCGGTGCTGGTCTTGGGCAGTTCGCCGAAGATCACCCGTTTGGGCACCTTGAAGCGCGCCAGCTGAGTGCGGCAGAACTCGATGATTCCGGCCTCCTGGGCATCGGCCTGGGGCTTGAGCTCCACGAAGGCGCAGGGCACTTCGCCCCACTTGGCGTCGGGCAGAGCGACCACGGCCGCGGCCATCACAGCCGGATGCCGATGCAACACATCCTCGACCTCGATGGACGAGATGTTCTCCCCGCCGGAGATGATGATGTCCTTGCTGCGGTCCCGGATCTTGACGTAGCCGTCCGGGTGCATCACCGCCAGGTCGCCCGTGTGGAACCACCCTCCCGCAAAGGCCTCGGCCGTGGCGCTCGGGTTCTTCAGGTAGCCCTTCATCACGACGTTGCCGCGGAAGAAGATCTCGCCCATGGTTTCCCCGTCCGCAGGCACCGGCTTCAGGGTGTCCGGGTCCAGCACCGCGATGGCTTCTTGCATCGGGCCGGTAACCCCCTGCCGTCCGTTCAGGCGGGCGCGCTCCTCGCGCGGCAAGGCGTCCCAATGCTCCTGCTTGGCGCAGACCGCCGCCGGGCCATAGACCTCGGTCAGCCCATAGACATGGGTCAGTTCGATGCCGGCGGCCTCGCAGCCTTCGATCACAGCGGGCGGCGGTGGCGCGCCGGCGATCAGGCCCTTCAAGGTGTGCCCGATGCCCTGGCGCAGTTCGGCCGGCGCGTTGATGAGCATCGCGTAGACGATCGGCGCGCCGCACAGGTGCGTGACGCGATGCTCGCGGACCAAGGGGAAGATCTGCGCAGGATCGACCCGCCGCAGGCAGACGCTGGTCCCCGCGTTCAGCGCGAGGGTCCAAGGGAAGCACCAGCCGTTGCAGTGAAACATCGGCAGCGTCCAGATGTAGACCGCATGCTGCGGCAGCCCCCAGCTGATGACATTGCTGGCCGCATTAAGGTACGCGCCGCGGTGGTGCGTGACCACGCCCTTCGGATTGCCCGTGGTTCCGGAGGTGTAGTTCAGCGCGATGGCATCCCACTCGTCGCCTGGAAGCGCCCAGGCGAATTCCGGATCGCCGGATTCGACCAACGCTTCGTAGTCCAGTGTGCCCAGTCGCTTGCCCTGGGGTGCCGTCTCATCCTCGACCTCGATCACCAAGGGACGACGCTCGCCCATGAGCGCCAGTGCCTTTTCCACGATGGGTGCGAACTCGCGGTCGGTGAGCAGCACCTTGGCTTCACCATGCTGCAACATGAAGGCAATCGCTTCGCCGTCCAGCCTGGTGTTCAGCGTGTTCAGCACCGCACCGGTCATGGGGATGGCGAAGTGGGCCTCAAACATCGCAGGGACGTTGGGCAACATCACGGCGACCGTGTCGCCGACGCTCACGCCATGGCGGGTCAGCGCCGAGGCAAACCGCCTGCAACGCTCGTAGGTTTGCGCCCAGGTCTGGCGAAGCCCACCGTAGGCGATGGCCACCCGGTCGGGGTAGACGCAGGCCGACCGCTGCAGGTAGCTCAGCGGCGACAGCGGGACATGGTTCGCCGCGTTCTTGTCCAGGCCCAGTGCGTAGGGATGGCTGTGCATTGCCCTTGTCTCCTCGTTGCCGCGCCCGTGCACGGCAAGTGCTAGGCGTCTGGGCTGAAGGATCAACGCAGACCTTTTCAAGGCCTGCAGAGCAATGTGACGAATGTTTGCATCGATGCCTGCACGTGGGCCCGACTCCTAGAATTGACTTGGCGAACTAAGGTGAAACCCCATTGCAGTGACGGCGATGTCCAATCCAAGTGAAGACCGAGACAACGTGCCTGCGCCACCGCGTCATGCCACCCTACAAGCCGCGCTTGATCTCATCGACCAGGGCTTCACGCTGATTGACCGCGATCTCAGAATGGTGGCCTGGAACCGAACATTCTTGAACTTGCTGGAGTTCCCCGACTCGCTTGCTTTTGTCGGCGCGCCCTTCGAGGGCTTTATCCGGTACAACGCCGAACGTGGCGAGTACGGCGCCGGGAACGTTGAGGAATTTGTCCGACCGCGCATCGACGCTGCGCGAACGTTTGAGCCGCATTGCTTCGAACGCGTTCGACCCGACGGAACGATCATCCAGATTCGCGGCGTTCCGGTTCCTGGCCACGGGTTCGTGACGATCTACTCCGACGTCACTTCCCAGCGCAAGGCGGAACTGGCGATCCAGGCGCATGCAGCCGACCTGGAGGCGCAAGTTGCAGAACGTACGGCCGAACTTCAGCGCAGCAGCTCGCAGCTGCGCCTCATCACCGACTCGGTGCCGGCGCTCATCGCCTACTTCGACGCCGAACGGCACTACCGCTACATCAATCGCGGCTACCACGAGTGGTTTGGACTGGACCCGTCCCACCCCGAACGCATCAGTGCCAAGGCCTACCTGGGGGCCAGCACCTACGCCGGCATCAAGCACAACGTCTTTCGGGCGCTCGGCGGCCAGTCTGTCAGCTTCGAGTACGACGTGACCACCAAGATGGGCAAACCCCTGGTGGCTCGCACGACGCTGATCCCGGAGATCCGGCCGGACGGGAAGGTTGCCGGCTGCTTTGAGCTGACGTTCGACATTACCGAGCAGCTGCGGGCTCAGGCGATGCTAGTGCAGGCGCAGAAGATGGAGGCCCTCGGACAACTCACTGGCGGTCTGGCACACGACTTCAACAATATCCTGACGGTCGTCCTGGGGAATCTGGAAGCCCTGCGGCGCGAACGAAGCGACTCCGGCGATGTTGCCGAGTTCGTAGTGCCTGCGATCGAGGCCGCTCAACGCGGTGCCGAGTTGATTCGGCGCTTGCTGTCTTTTGCCAGAAAGCAGCCCTTGGTGGTGCGCGAGACCGAGACCGGCACCGTGGTCGCCGAGGTCATGCGTCTGGTGCGGCGGTCCATCCCGGAGGATCGAAATCTATTGGCCGACGAGCCTAGCAGCCCAACCTGGGCCATTACTGACCCGCAGTTGCTGCAGAGCAGCCTGTTGAACCTGATCCTGAACGCCCGGGATGCCACTTCGACAGGCGGTCACATCACCCTGCGCAGTGAGGTGCGTGAGCTGCACGCCGAGGCCGCCGTGGCGCTCGACCTGGAGGTCGGCACATATGTGGCGGTCAGCGTTTGCGACGATGGTTGCGGCATGGATGAAGCCACCTTGGCCCGGGTCTTCGAGCCGTTCTTCACGACGAAGGACGTCGGTTTGGGCACTGGCCTGGGAATGGCCATGGTCCATGGCTTCGTCAAGCAGTCCGGCGGGGGCATCGAGGTTCGGAGCAAGCCGGGCCTGGGGACCACCGTGACACTGTGGCTGCCCGCCTGCGACCCGCCTGAAGCGGGAGACCTGGCGGCGCGAGACTTCAATGAGACACGCTGCGAACCTCAGGGTTTGGCCCTGCTGGTGGAGGACGACCGCAATGTGCGGCAGGTCGTGCGGCGGGACTTGCTTGCGCTGGGCTACTCGGTCCTGGAAGCCGAAAACGGCAGCGAGGCGCTGGCTATTCTTGATCGGACGCCTTCAATCGCCCTGGTCCTTACCGATATGGTGATGCCAGGCGGGATCGACGGGCGTGTGGTGGCCACGCATGCGCGGCAACATTGCCGCGTTCCCCGCGTGGCACTGATGAGCGGCTATGCGGCAGGCGATCCCAACGAAGAAGATATCCCTGTGCTGGGCAAGCCATTCACGCGCGATCAACTCGCGGCCTGGCTGCGCATAGAACCGGCGACATGAATTCCGATTCATCGGCGTCGCCTTCGCCAGTCCAAGGGCTGGTGTTCGTCATCGAGGACGACCCGGCCGTCGCGCGACTCGTCACGAGTGCGCTGGAGGAGTTCGGGTTTGTGGCCGAGACCTTCCTTACCGCCACTCACGCGCTGCGGCGTTTGCCGGTTCGGCGGCCCGATCTCTGCATTGTCGACCTCGGCCTGCCCGACCTTGATGGGATTGAGTTGGTGCGGCAGATTGCGAGCACCTATTCCTGTGGCGTTTTGATCCTCACGGCCCGTGGCCACACGGTTGACCGGGTCATGGGGCTGGAGCTCGGTGGTGACGACTACATGGTCAAACCCTTCGAGCCTCGCGAGCTGGTAGCCAGGGTTCGCAGTGTGCTGCGGCGCCGAGGCGTTGGCGCCACCGCCTCGGCGGGCCACAGCCGCAAGAACGCCAGATTCGAAGAATGGGTGTTCGACTGCACTGCCAACACGCTACGCTCGGCCGAGGGTGGCGAACATGTACTTGGCCTCGCTGAAGCACAAGTTCTGCGAGCGTTCATCGAACGGCCCAACCAGATCCTGACGAGGGAGCAACTCTTAGGACAACACGATCTATCCCCGCTGGACCGCAGCATTGACGTTCGGATTTCGCGCCTGCGCCGCAGACTGGAAGCCGACCCTCAGAATCCCAAGATCATCAAGACCGTCTATGGTGCCGGGTACATGTTCGCAGCGCATGTCTCATGGTCCTGACGCGCGCGATTGATGACACTCCGGTTCCAAGAAGTACGTTTGCAGCGAACCGCAAGTTGAGCGGCATCCGCAACCACAGTTGCATGCTGCGATGCCTGCGAACTCCAAGTTCATGGCGATGTCTGTAGCGCGAACCCGCCCAAGCACTGCCTTGAGGCCATGCGCCTTCAGCCGCTGTGTTCGAAGCCCGAGCGCATGCATGAACGTTCTTGCAGCCGCGAGGGTGCCGCCGACGCCGCCTGCTTGGCCGCGTGCCATTCCGATTTCGGGTAGGCGATTGGCGGACCAGAAAGCTGACGGTCATTGGCGGCAGCTCCTGGCCGATACCTCCAGCTCGGCCCGGCGCCAGATAGCCGTCGTTGAGGGCGGCCGCCCCGACAAGACGGCCGGCGCGGCCGCCGTCGACGGCCTCAGATCTCCGTCTGCTCGGAGATCTCCAGGGCGTCATCGACCTCGATGCCGAGGTACCTGACCGTCGACTCCAGCTTGGAATGTCGAAGCAGCAGTTGCACGGCCCGGAGGTTCTTGGCGCGCCGGTAGATCAGCGTTGCCTTCGTCCGGCGCATCGAGTGTGTGCCGTAATCGGCGCGGTCGAGTCCCAGTTCGTCGACCCAGTGCCCAAGGATTCGGGCGTACTGACGGGTCCCGAGATGGGGCGATTCGTGGAGCCGGCTGGGGAACAGGTAGTCTTCCGGCTTCAGCCCAGCGTGCCTGATCCACGCCTGCACGGCGTCTCGGGCGGCCGGCGTGATCTCGAACTGAACCGGGCGCTGGGTCTTGTGCTGGACGACGATGGCGCGCGTCGCCACCTGGTCGCCGTGGCACACGTCCCGGACCTTGAGGCCGACCAGATCGCATCCGCGCAACTTGCTGTCGATGCCGAGGTTGAAGAGGGCCAACTCGCGAACCCGGCCCTCCATCTGCAGCCGCACGCGCAGGGCCCAAATGTCCTTGAGCTTGAACGGTGCCTTCTGCCCGACGAGCTTGCCCTTGTTCCACGGCTCGCGATGTATGGCAGTGTCGACGGTCGCCATAATGGCCTCCTATCGAGTTGAGGGACGGCCAAAATGCGCTAACGAAAGACTGTGCTGCCTGCCATAGGTCAAGAAGCTGCAGGCCCCGGCGGTCGCGGAGGCGACCACGCTGCAGGCGTCGCCGCGGAAATGTTGCTGGCCGCCCGGTGGCAATCCGACTCGCGCTCATCGGGCCACAGCCCCGACTTGACGGTCAGCCCCTTCCTGGCAGGTATCGTTCGGGATGCCGACTCCGCGCCCGTGGCGTCCCCTCGTTCAGCGTCGCCAAAGCATCGCCTCGGACGCGGCTCCACCGCGCCAATGTGCCGACGGTGGGCTCCGAGGTCGTCCCTGGGCGCCGACTGTTCGCTGCAGGTTCGGCCGGCTATGCTGCTGGCGTTTTCCCCGGACGCGGGCCGCCTTCCTCTATGTGGCTGACGGCATTGCGGCCACCATGTACATCACCGATCTGACCCACTTCCTGGACCGCTCTGGCGCGATCGGCCCCGTCAAGGGGCCTCCTCGGGAAATGGCTCAGTTCCACGTCGACGTGGTTGCACACGCCACCGACGAGACCTCGACACGTCCTCCGGCACCACGGTGCTTCAAGTGCAAGAAGGGAGTCGTCGACGCGCTCGTGGCCAAGGACCATGCAATCCTTTGGACTTGCCTGAAGTGCCGCACCGAGGGACGCATCGCCAAGTGGCAAGGCAGCCTGTGGGACCTGCGGGCTCGCCCGGCGACCTCGAGCTGATCCAGAACGGCGCACGCCACGAAGCTGTCATCAAGGATGTTTCTGGTCGCCGCCGATGGCACGCTGCACGCCTTAGCCATTGCGGCTTTCATGCGGATGCTGCGGCAAGAAGACGTCGCTCGAATCCCAGACTTCGCTGGACAGCGCGTCCGCCAGGTCAGCACGGTTGTCGAGTTGGCAGATGGCAAGCCGACGCGAACGGTCTACCGTACCTTCTCAGTTCTCGCCATCAAGCTCGACGGGCTGCTGGATGTCGCGCGCCTGAACGACCAGCAGATTGCCCGTATGGAAGGGAGATATCGGAGCCAACGTCCCGACCGGGAGCGCAGCGGTCCCATCGTTGACGCTGCCGACCGATTCGTTGCACGAGGCGGTACGTGGGAGCCGGACGAGCATCTGCTGCGGAGGATCGAAGCTGCGTCGTTGGGGCGGGTGCGATGTCCGCGTGTCCGGGTCGTTCGCTGAAGCCGAAGCGAGTGACGGCATTGGGGGCCGGCCGTGGACTGGTAGTCCCGGCCAGGAAGGAACCGTCGGATGCCGCTCGGTGAACGTCGGTAACCTTCACTGAACCGGTCGTCGATGTCGCCGAACGAGTCGCTACAGCCTCGAGATCCGTTGCCGCCTCCTCCCAGGGCAGAGACCTCACGTCCACTTGCAGCAGAGGACGGCAGTGAGTGGACAGGACGTTCTGGCGAGAACCGCAAAGCGACCATCTGCCAGGTCAAGTCCTGTCCCCCGCAACCACCCGGTTTTGCAAACCCGCTCACGAATTGCCGGGCTGCTGTGCCTCGTCGACCTGGGTTTCCCGTTCCGTCGACCGACCCGCATCTTCGCGCCGACCCACCTGACGTGCCCGCTCCAGCATGAATTCGATGAAGGTCGAGGCGGCGCGCGTGTGATGCCGGTTCGGCATGTACAGCATGTACATCCCGGTGCCGAAGATGCTCAGCCGCCATGCGTGCAGTGCCGTCAGCACATCGCCGCGTTCGACGTCCTGCTGCACGACGTAGTCGGGCAGCATCCCGATGCCCAGCCCAGCCAGCACGGCCTGGCGCAGGAACAGGTAATTCTCGGAGATCAGCGTGGGCTCCACGAGCACCTCGTGCCGCTCGTTGCCCAGGTAGGCCGTCACGCGAAGTTGGCGGCTCACCACGGCGGACGCAATCAACGGCGCGGTGCGAAGAGCGTCCAGGTCGGCGGGCATGCCGTTCGCCTCGGCGTACGCGCGTGACGCGCAGACCACGTAGTGCATCGAGCCCATCTCGCGCGCCACCAGGTTCTGCGGCGGCTCCGACATCACCCGCACGGCAATGTCGATTTCGTCGCGAATCAGATCCTCCACCCGGTTCTCGAAGACCACGTCGAGCACGATGCCGGGGTACAGCCGCTTGAAGTCGAGCAGCCATCGCGACATCACGAGCTGGCCGTAGCCGCTGGGCACGCTCAGTCGAACCCGGCCCTGCAGGCTCTGCCCGAGCGTCGCGATCGACTCGCGCGCTGCCAGCAGCTCGTTGCGGATGGTCTTGCCGTGCTCGTAAAGGCGCAGCCCGATCTCGGTGGCCTCGACCCGCCGCGTGGTGCGCCGCACCAGCTGCTGGCCGATCGAGCGCTCCAGCTGGTTCAGGTGGTAGCTCACGTTGGCGCGCGTCATCTTCAGCCGCCGGGCGGCTTCGCTGAGATTTCCGGCATCGAGGATTTCGACCAGCAGGGTCAGTGCATTGACGTCCATTGCCAAGTCAGGTTGCCCCGCAGGAATCGCACAGCTGTCAAAGGACGCTTGACACTCTGTCAATCCGCTATGGAATTGTCAAGAAGTACGCGACGCCGAACAATGCCGTCCATCAGAACGAAGCCACTGGAAACTGCAATGGCCCCGGACATCGCTTCCCCTGCCGTCACCTCCCGCCTGCTCGGCAAGGTGCTGCTCGTGAGCGTCGACAACCCGCCCGTCAACGCAGTTGGCGTGGACGTCCGCCGCGGGCTGGTGTCGGCGATCGACGCCGCGCAGGCGGACCAAGCGGTCGCCGCGGTGCTGATCGTCGGTGCCGGACGCAACTTCATCGCCGGCGCCGACATCCGCGAATTCGGGCAGCCGCCGCAGCCGCCGGCGCTGCCCGAGGTCTGCAACCGGATCGAGGCCAGCAGCAAGCCGGTGATCGCCGCCCTGCACGGCGCGGCGCTCGGTGGCGGCCTGGAGGTGGCGCTGGCGGCGCATTACCGGCTGGCCGTGAACGGCGTCAAGCTCGGCTTGCCCGAAGTGCAACTCGGCCTGATGCCGGGCGCCGGCGGCACGCAGCGCGCGCCGCGCCTGATCGGCATGGCCCCGGCGCTCGAGCTGATGCTGAGCGGCCGCCACGTCGGCGCTGAAGAGGCATTGGCGCTCGGTCTCGTGGACCGGCTCGGCCGCAGCGACGACACCCTCGCCGAAGGCCTGGCCTATGCGCAGGAGCTGCTTGCCGGCGGCGCGGCGGTGCGCCGCACGCGCGACGCGCAGGCTCTGGCCGATCGCGCTGCGAGCCGCGCCGCGCTCGACGCTGCGCGCGCCGACGTCGCTGCCAGGAGCCGCGGCCTGTTTTCTCCACACAAGATCGTCGAAGCGGTCGAGGCTGCGCTGGATCTGCCCTTCGATGAAGGCCTGCGCCTGGAGCGCACGCTGTTCCTGCAGTGCATCGACAGCCCGCAGCGCGCCGGCCTGATCCATGCGTTCTTCGCCGAGCGCGAGGTCGCCAAGGCGCCCGAGACGAAGGCGGCGCAGCCGCGGCCGCTGACCTCGGCCGGCGTCGTCGGCGGCGGCACGATGGGCGCCGGCATTGCGGTGGCGATGCTCGACGCCGGCATGACGGTGACGATGATCGAGCGCGACGAGGAAAGCCTCGCCCGCGGCCGCGCCAACGTCGAGAAGGTCTACGACGGCCTGGTCGCCAAGGGCCGCCTCAGCGCCGAGGCCAAGGCCGCGGTGATGGCGCGCTTCGGCGGCGCCACCGCCTACGACGCACTGAGCCAGGCCGACGTCGTCGTCGAGGCCGTGTTCGAGGACATGGCGGTGAAGCAGGCCGTCTTCGCCGAGCTCAACCGCGTCTGCAAGCCCGGCGCGGTGCTGGCCACCAACACCTCGTACCTCGACATCGACGTCATCGCCGCAAGCATCTCGCGGCCGCAGGACGTGCTGGGCCTGCACTTCTTCTCGCCGGCCCACATCATGAAGCTGCTGGAGATCGTGGTGCCGGCCAAGGTCAGTGCCGACGCGGTGGCCACCGGCTTCGAGCTGGCGAAGAAGCTGCGCAAGGTGGCGGTGCGCGCCGGCGTCTGCGACGGTTTCATCGGCAACCGCATCCTCGCGGTCTATCGCCAGGCAGCCGACGTCATGGTCGAAGACGGCGCCTCGCCCTACCAAATCGACGCGGCGCTGCGCGAGTTCGGTTATCCGATGGGGCCGTACCAGGTGTCCGACCTCGCCGGCGGCGACATCGGCTGGGCCACGCGCAAGCGCCGCGCCGCCACGCGCGACCCGCGCGCCCGCTACGTCGAGATCGCCGACCGCATCTGCGAGCGCGGCTGGTTCGGGCAGAAGACCGGGCGCGGCTGGTATCTCTATGCCAAGCGCTCGCGCAGCGGCATGCCCGACCCGGAGGTGCTCGCCATCGTCGATGCCGAGCGCAAGCGGGCGGGCATCACGCCGCGCCGCTTCAGCAACGAGGAGATCGTGCGCCGCTACCTGGCCGCGATGATCAACGAAGGCGCCAACGTCGTGCATGAGGGCATCGCACTGCGGCCGCTCGACGTCGACGTGACCTTCGTTGCCGGCTACGGCTTCCCGCGCCATCGCGGCGGTCCGATGAAGTACGCCGACATGGTCGGACTGCCTCGGGTGCTCGCCGACATCCGCGAGTTCGGCCGGGAAGACCCGCTGTTCTGGCGACCGTCGCCGCTGCTGGTCGACCTCGTCGAGCACAACAGAAACTTCGACAGCCTGAACCGGGCCGCCTAAGGTAGATCAACCCAAAGGCATGGCGCGCGCCTGTGCGTGCGTCGGCCCAGCCACTCACGAACAGGAAACCCGCCATGCGCGAAGCCGTGATCGTCTCGACCGCCCGTACTCCGCTGACCAAGGCGCACCGCGGCGAATTCAACATCACCCCCGGGCCGACGCTGGCCGCGTTCGCGGTGAAGGCCGCCGTCGAGCGCTCGGGCGTCGACCCGGCGTTGATCGAGGACGCCGTCCTCGGCTGCGGTTATCCCGAAGGCACGACCGGGCGCAACATCGCGCGCCAGACCATCGTGCGCGCCGGCCTGCCGATCGGCATCGCCGGGGTCACGGTGAGCCGCTTCTGCGCCTCCGGGCTGCAGGCGATCGCGATGGCCGCCGGGCGCATCGTGGCCGAGGGCGTGCCGGCGATGATCGCCGGCGGCGTCGAGAGCATCTCGCAGATCCGCAGCCGCAGCGCCACCGACAGCGGCGACAGCGGCATGGACCCGTGGATCGTCGAACACAAGCCCGAGCTCTACCTGTCGATGATCGAGACGGCCGACATCGTGGCCGCGCGCTACGGCATCGGCCGCGAGGCGCAGGACCGCTTCTCGGCGGAGAGCCAGCGCAAGACCGAGGCGGCGCAAGCGGCGGGCCGCTACCGCGACGAGATCGTGTCGGTGACGACGACCATGGCGGTGACCGACAAGGAAACCAAGGCGGTGACGCAGCGAACGGCCACGGTCGACATCGACACCTGCAACCGGCGCGGCACCACCTACGAGGCGCTGGCCAAGCTGGAGCCGGTGATGGGCGCCGGCAAGTTCGTTACCGCCGGAAATGCGTCGCAACTGTCCGACGGCGCGTCGGCCTGCGTGATGGTCGAGGCACGCGAAGCCGAGCGCCTCGGCCTGAAGCCGCTCGGCGCCTTCCGTGGCCTCGCGCTCGCCGGCTGCGAGCCCGACGAGATGGGCATCGGCCCGGTGTTCGCCGTGCCCAAGCTGCTGGCGCGCCACGGCCTGAAGGTGGACGACATCGGCCTGTGGGAGCTCAACGAGGCCTTCGCGTCGCAGGCCCTGTACTGCCAGCAGCGCCTGGGCATCCCCGACGAGCGGCTCAACGTCAACGGCGGCGCGATCTCGATCGGCCATCCGTTCGGCATGACCGGCGCGCGGCTGGCCGGCCATGTGCTGATCGAAGGCCGGCGCCGCGGCGTGAAGTACGCCGTCGTGACGATGTGCATCGCCGGCGGCATGGGCGCCGCGGGCCTGTTCGAAATCTACTGAGGAGCCCGAGCATGGACCTGAACTTCAGCCCCGAAGAAGAAGCCTTCCGCGCCGAGGTGCGGGCCTTCCTGGCCGACAAGCTGCCGGCGCGCCTGTCCGAGAAGGTGCGCAGCGGCAAGCACCTGACCCGCGACGACATGGCGCAGTGGCACGCCATCCTCAACCAGCGCGGCTGGCTCGCCAACCACTGGCCCGAGCAATACGGCGGCCCGGGCTGGAACGCGGTGCAGAAGTTCATCTTCGAGAACGAGTGCGCGCTCGCGCATGCGCCGCGCATCGTGCCCTTCGGCGTCAACATGCTCGGCCCGGTGCTGATCAAGTACGGCAGCGAGGCGCAGAAGCAGCGCTGGCTGCCGCGCATCCTCGACGGCTCGGACTGGTGGTGCCAGGGCTACTCCGAGCCCGGCGCCGGCTCCGACCTGGCGTCGGTGAAGACGACCGCGGTGCGCGGCCGCGACGCGTTGGGCGAGCACTACATCGTCAACGGCCAGAAGACGTGGACCACGCTCGGCCAGCACGCCAACATGATCTTCTGCCTCGTGCGCACGAACCGCGAAGCGAAGAAGCAGGAGGGCATCAGCTTCCTGCTCGTCGACATGAGCTCGCCCGGCGTCGAGCTGCGTCCGATCATCACGCTGGACGGCGAGCACGAGGTCAACGAGGTGTTCTTCACCGACGTGCGCGTGCCGGCCGAGAACCTGGTCGGCGAGGAGAACAAGGGCTGGACCTGCGCCAAGTACCTGCTGACCTACGAGCGCACCAACATCGCCGGCGTCGGCTACTCGGTGGCCGCGCTCGAGCGGCTGAAGAAGGCGGCCGCGAAGCTGAAGAAGAACGGCCGCCCGCTGGCCGACGACCCGTACTTCGCGGCACGGCTGGCGCGTGTGGAGATCGAGTTGGAGAACATGAAGACGACCAACCTGCGCGTCATCGCCGCGGTGGCCGGCGGCGGCGTGCCCGGCGCCGAGAGCTCGATGCTGAAGATCCGCGGCACCGAGATCCGGCAGGAGATCTCGTCGCTGATGCGGCGCGCGATGGGGCCGTATGCGCAGCCCTTCGTCGCCGAGGCGCTCGAAGAAGGTTTCGACGGACCGCCCGTCGGCCCGGCCGAGGCGGCAAGCGCCGCGGTGCAGTACTTCAACAATCGCAAGCTGTCGATCTTCGGCGGCTCCAACGAGATCCAGCGCAACATCATCTCCAAGATGATGTTGGGGCTGTGAAGGGGACGACGCCATGAACTTCCAGCACACCGACGACCGCCGCATGCTGGCCGACAGCCTGAACCGCTTCGTCGCCGAGCAGTACGGATTCGAGACGCGCGACCGCATCGCCAAGTCGCCCC
>Ga0209023_10003846_pt1 | contig 17593 bp, 12 predicted proteins | sample LakOneMetagenome_FD_187468 | JGI IMG/M metagenome (GOLD analysis project Ga0209023, IMG submission 187468) | Freshwater and sediment microbial communities from Lake Erie, Canada (SPAdes) (version 2) | ecosystem: Environmental > Aquatic > Freshwater > Lentic | place: Lake Erie, Canada... | reverse complement strand
CTCGCGGCTCGGGGCTCGGGGATTGACGGTTCATCAAGGTAGGTGGGCGAGCCCTCACCTACCGGGGTGAACTCCGCTAGGTAGGTGAGGGGTTGACGTCCTACCTTGGTGAACCATCGCCACGCCCCACCCGGCCACCGGGGTCCCGCAACAAGGCTCGAACTCGGTCGACCGTCAGTCGTGGACGCTCGTAGTCCGACCAGATGATCCGGACCATGGCGCACCCGCTGGCCTCCCGCATGCGGTCTTCGCGGTGTTTCTCGGCGAAGACGACCTCACCGGGCTCCTGGTCCGGCAGCAGGAGCCGGCCGTACTTGGCCTTGCCGTCGAACTCGCCGAGAAGGCCCAACTCCGGCCATCCCCAGTCGGCGGTGCCGATCAGCTCGCCGGACGCGTCGAAGACTGGGAACTGGGTGATCGGTGCGGGGATCCCCGCCTGCCGGAAGAGCCATCGCCCTCGCGACTCGCCCGGGCTCTGTGCGCCGGCGTCGGCCATGCGGATCGGGACATGCAGACGGCGGGTGTCGGGCCAGCGCTCCATCCGAGTGAAGTGCCCGAACAGCCCGCGCTCGTCGTCGAGTCCGAGCGCGAGGGTTGAGTCGAGGCTGACCAGCGCCGACTCGGGGGAACCGAGACAGCCAACCTCGACGGCACACCGGCCGGGAAGCATGACCTTCACCCCGTGGATCTCCATGACGTCGTGGGCCTCATGGCGCCCGACGTGGTGGACGACGTCGCCCTCGATCCTGCCGGCGGCGCCGTCGAGTCGCGTCACGTGAACCCGATCAAGAGGGAGGCCCCAAACGGCGATCCCGTGCTCGACAGCCCCGGAGATGTGGCTGAGCGCGACCGCGGGACCGAGCGAGTGGGCTATCGCGTGGGCACGGGCCCGGTGACGTCCCACCGGGTCGAGGGCTGCCCAGACCTCAGTGAAGGTGTAGTAGCCGCGTCGGATCCGGTGCCACCACCTCGAGCGGACCGCTCTCGTCACGGCGCGGTCGTCGTACCCCGCATCAAGCGCCTCGGCACGGGTGAAGAACCCGCGCTCCTCGACAAGGACGGCCAACCAATCCACCCGGCCAGGGTGCTCGGTGCCGGGCCAGATCGGGAGCCCCCTCCGCCGATCTGTGGAGAACTGCTCGGTGATGGTGCTGACGGTTCACCAAGGTAGGTAGGTGAACCCCCACTTATCTAGCCCAATTCGCCTAGGTAGGTGCGGCTTCGCCCACCTACCTTGATGAACCGTCCCGACCTCAGAGCAGGGTCCACGCCTTGTCGAGCACGGTGCGCAGGACCTGCTCCATCTCGTCGAAGTGCTCCTGGTCGCAGATGAGCGGGGGAGCGAGCTGGATGACCGGGTCGCCACGATCGTCGGCGCGGCAGTAGAGACCGGCGTCGTAGAGCGCCTTGGAGAGGTAGCCGCGCAGCAGCCGCTCGGACTCGTCGTCGGAGAACGTCTCCTTGGTCGCCTTGTCCTTGACCAGCTCGATGCCGTAGAAGTAGCCGTCGCCGCGGACGTCGCCGACGATCGGCAGGTCGAGCAGCTTCTCCAAGGTGTTGCGGAACGCGCTCTCGTTGGCCCGCACGTGCTCGTTGATCTTCTCCTCCTTGAAGATCTCGAGGTTCTTCAGCGCGACCGCGGTCGAGACCGGGTGGCCGCCGAAGGTGTAGCCGTGGAGGAAGGTGTGCTGGCCGGTGAGGAAGGGCTCCATCAGGCGGTCGGAGGCGATCATCGCGCCGAGCGGGGCATAGCCGGAGGTCAGGCCCTTGGCGCTGGTGATGATGTCGGGCTGGTAGCCGTAGCGGTCGGCACCGAACATGTGGCCGAGCCGACCGTAGGCGCAGATGACCTCGTCGGAGACCAGCAGGACGTCGTACTGGTCGCAGATCTCGCGCACGCGCTGGAAGTAGCCGGGCGGGGGCGGGAAGCAGCCACCGGAGTTCTGGACCGGCTCGAGGAAGACCGCCGCGACCGTCTCGGGGCCCTCGAACTCGATCACCTCGGCGATCCGGTCGGCGGCCCAGCGCCCGAACGCCTCGATGTCGTCGGCGTGCTCGGGGGCGCGGTAGAAGTTGGTGTTGGGGACCCGGAAGGTCGACGGGACCAGCGGCTCGAACGGCGCCTTCATCCCGGCGATGCCGGTGATCGACAGGGCGCCCTGGGGGGTGCCGTGGTAGGCGATGTTGCGGCTGATGACCTTGTGCTTGGTCGGCTTGCCGGTGAGCTTGAAGTACTGCTTGGCGAGCTTCCAGGCCGACTCGACGGCCTCGCCGCCACCCGTCGTGAAGAACACCCGGTTGAGGTTGCCGGGCGCATAACCGGCGAGCTTCTCGGCCAGCTCGATGGCGCCCGGGTGGGCGTAGGACCAGAGCGGGTGGAACGCCAGCGTGCTCGCCTGCTTGGCGCCCGCCTCGGCGAGGTCGGTCCGGCCGTGGCCGAGCTGGTTGACGAAGAGGCCGGCGAGCCCGTCGAGGTAGCGACGGCCCTGGTCGTCCCAGATGTAGGCACCCTCCCCGCGCACGATCACGGGCATGTCGTTCTCCTGGTACACCGAGTGCCGGGAGAAGTGCAGCCAAAGGTGGTCCCGCGCGGCTTCCTGCAGCCGGTCCCGATCCACGGCCTTGGTCACGAGGTCCTGGTCCATCATGAGATTCGCTCGCCTTTTCGTTGAAGGTGTCCGCCCATCTTGCCGGGTGGATCCGGCCCTCGCAAGCGAATCAGTAGTGATTCGGGTCCCTAAGTTGCGGAATCCGTTGTCTTCTCCCCGCAGCCCCGGCCTGGTAGGAAACTCCCATGAGCATTCTGTTCCGGGGCGGCAGCCTCTTCGACGGTCACCGACACCGCGGCCAGGGCGCCGTCCTCGTGGAGGGTGACCGGATCGTCGCGGTCGCCACCGGGCACGACGCCGAGCGCTCCCTGCTCGAGCACGCGGACGGGCCGGTGGAGCTGGTCGACCTGGCCGGTGGGCTGCTCTCCCCGGGCTTCGTCGACGCCCATGTCCACCCGATCCAGGGAGGACTGGAGCGGCTGCGCTGCGACCTGTCGGAGCTCTCCAGCCGCGAGGACTATCTGGCCGCTATCGCCTCGTACGCCGCCGCGAACCCCGACGTCCCCTGGATCCTCGGCGGCGGCTGGGCGATGCCGGCCTTCCCGGGAGGGACGCCCACGGCCGCGGAGCTGGACACCGTCGTGCCCGACCGGCCGGTCTATCTGCCCAACCGCGACCACCACGGCGCCTGGGTGAACTCCAGGGCGCTCGAGATCGCGGGGATCGACGCGTCGACCCCCGACCCCGCCGACGGGCGGCTGGAGCGCGACGCCGACGGACGCCCGACGGGCACCCTCCACGAGGGAGCGACGGCGCTGGTGAGCCGCCACGTCCCCGCGGCCACCGAGGGCGACTTCTACGCGGCCCTGGTGGCCGGGCAGTCCTATCTCCACTCGCTGGGGGTCACGGGCTGGCAGGACGCGATCGTGGGCGCCTACTCCGGCATGGAGGACGCCTCCGCGGCCTACATGGCCGCCGCCGCCAACGGCGACCTGCGCTCCCAGGTCGTCGGAGCCCTGTGGTGGGACCGCGGCCGCGGGGTGGAGCAGGTCGACGAGCTCGTGGCCAAGCGCGACTCCATGTCCGGTGGTCGCTTCCGGGCGACGAGCATCAAGATCATGCAGGACGGGGTGGCCGAGAACTACACGGCGGCCATGATCGCCCCCTACCTCGATCGCTGCGGCCACCCGACCGACAACAGCGGGCACTCCTTCGTCGAGGCCGGCGCCCTGGCCGAGGCGGTGACCGCGCTGGATGCCGCCGGGTTCCAGGTCCATGTGCACGCGATCGGCGACCGGGGCGTCCGCGAGGCCCTCGACGCGTTCGCCGCTGCTTGCGCCGCGAACGGCGCGGCCGACCAACGCCACCACATCGCGCACCTCCAGGTGGTGCACCCCGACGACGTACGCCGCTTCGCCGAGCTCGGCGTGACGGCCACCATGCAGGCGCTGTGGGCGTGCCTCGAAGAGCAGATGATCGAGCTCACGCTCCCGTTCCTGGGCGAGGAGCGCTCCGCCTGGCAGTACCCCTTCGGCGACCTCCATCGGTGCGGGACCCCGCTCGCCATGGGCAGCGACTGGCCCGTCTCCACGCCGGACCCGCTCGCGGCCATCCACGTCGCGGTCACGCGGACGGCGTACGGCGAGGAGGGGCCGGCCGGCACCGAGCCGTTCCTCCCGGAGCAGGCGCTCGACCTGGCGACGGCCTTCGCGGCCTACACCTCGGGCTCGGCGCGCGTCTGCCATCGCGACGACGCCGGTGTGCTCGAGCCGGGCGCGGTGGCCGACCTGGTCGTCCTCGACCGCGACCCGTTCTCGGGGCCCGTGTCGCAGATCGGTGCCGCGCGCGTCGTCTCGACCTGGGTGGCCGGCGAGCGCGTCCTCGCCACGGAGTGACCGATCCCACGCGCCGTCACGGTCCGGCCGGGTCGTGACCGTCCTAGCGTGGGAGGCGTGCCCAGCCGCCTGATCCGGAGGGTCGCCTCGTCGACAGTCCTGCTCGGCATGGTGGGGTGGATGTCGCTTCCAGCGGTGTCGGACGCGTCGACCGAACCGCGCCCCGAGCATGCGCGGGCCGGGGTGGGCGAGCTCGTCGTGGTGATCGGGACGACAGGTGCCCACGACATCTACACGGTGGCCGCCGAGACCGGGGCGACCCCGCATCGGCTCACCGACGACCCTGCCGATGACTGGATGCCGTCCTGGTCCGGCGACGGGACTCGCCTGGCCTTCGCCAGCAACCGGAGCGGCGACTCCGACATCTGGGTCATGCAGGCTGATGGCTCGGGTCAGACGCGGCTCACGACCGACGCGGACGTCGAGGGGAACCCGGTGTTCTCTCCCGACGGCGCGCAGATCGCGTTCACCCGCTGGCATGCCGGCACTCCGGAGGTCTGGGTCATGGACGCGGACGGCACCGACCAGGTGCGCTTCACCTGCTGGCCGGCCCCGCCGGGCGATCCGTGGCCGAACCGTTGTGACAACGAGTGGCCGACGTGGTCCCCCGACGGATCGACGATCGCGGTGACAAGTCACCGGCAGGGCAACGCCGACATCGTCACGATCGACCGGTCCGGTGAGCCGCAGCACATCGTGACCGTCGGCTCCGCGGCCGACGACGCCTGGCAGGACTGGTCGCCGGACGGCCAGCGGCTGGTGTTCGTCAGCGAGCGCCCGGGCGGGCCGCTCCTCACCATGGCAGCGGACGGCACCGACGTCGTACCGGTCCCGGGAACCGGCGGCACCGCGAGCAGGCCCTCCTGGTCGCCCGACGGCGCGGCGATCGCCTACCAGACCTCGGTCTCCGGCCATCAACAGGTGCGCGTGGTGGGGCTGGACGGGGTGGAGCGCGCCGTCGTCTCCCTGCCCGACGTGGACGTCTCCTCTCCCGACTGGCAGCCCGTCGCCGCGCCCGTCGTACGCCGCCCCGACCTGTGGGTACGGCGTGCCGACCGGGCCACCTGGGTGGGCGACGACCGCTACGCCCCGACGGCCCAGACGGTGACCGTGACCGTCCGGCGGGGGAAGAGCGTCCGCCTGTGGGTCGCTGCAGAGAACGACGGCACCGACCCGCAGGTGCTCGTGCTGCGCGGCACCGGGACCGGCAAGGGGCTCACCGTCGCCTACCACCGCGGCTCGAAGCTCATCACCAGCCCGGTGGTGGCGGGGATCTACCGTCTCCCGTCGCTGGCACCGGGTGCGGAGCTGCGCACGATCCGGGTGGACGTCAAGGTCTCGAAGAAGCTCATCCGCGGCGTCAGGCGCACGCTCACCGTGCGGGCCACCGCGGTCGGGACCGACGTCCGCGACCTCGTCACCGTCAAGGTCAAGGTCAGCTGACGTCCTTCTCCCCGGGCAGCGCGTCGGCGGGGTACTTCTTGAGGTAGCTGGCGACCTTGCCGTCCTTGACGGCCTTGAACAGCTCCTTGACGCGGGCGGGGTCGAGGATGTTGGAGTCGCCCACGCCGGGGATGTTCTCGAAGTGGTCGTAGGGCATCGTGACGAAGTCGATGTCGGCCTTGGTCAGGTGACGCAGCCCCAGCGTGAGCGAGCGGAGGTCGCCGGTCGTCCAGTCGGCGTCGACGGTCACGTACTTCACCACGACGTCGAGGATGTCCTTGACCTTCAGCGGGTCGCCCAGGGTGCCGCTGGCGGTCAGCTTGTCGAGCACCGCCCGCAGGAAGTTCTGCTGGCGGGCCACCCGCCCGAAGTCGCCGCCGGGGAGGTTGTAGCGCATCCGGACATATTTGAGCGCCTCCTGGCCCTGGATGTGGTGCCAGCCCTGGGTCCACTCCTGGTCCTGCTGGGTGTCATAGAGCGTCTCCGGGACATAGACGTCCACGCCGTCGAGGGCCGTGGTCAGGTCACGGAACCCCTCGAAGTCGATGATCGCGAGGTGGTCGATCCGCAGCCCGGTCAGGTGCTCGACGGTGCGCACGGTGCCGTAGGGGCCATAGAAGGAGAACGCGGAGTTGATCTTGTTCTCCCCGTGCTGGACGTTCTCGGCGTCATAGATCGGGGCGTAGGAGTCGCGGGGGATCGAGACCACCGACGCGCTGCGCCGGTCGGCCGCGATGTGCACCACCATCAGGCTGTCGCTGCGATAGGCCCCGGAGTCCCACGTGCCGTCGGCCATCAGCTCGGCCACCGTCGGCTTCTTGACCAGCTGCTCGGGGTTGTCGGCGCCCATCAGCAGGATGTTGAGCGCCTTCGTCGGCTCCGGTGCGGGCCGGCCGCTCTCCCAGCCCGACGGCAGCGGCACGGTCGGGATCTTGGCCAGCGTCGAGTTGAGGTCCCAGGCATAGCCGCCGGCGGACAACCCGGTCACGAGCAGCACGACGAGCAGCGCGATCGGCGTACGACGGTGCCCGCGACGCCACAGGAGCACGGCCGCCACGAGGAGCACCAGCACCAGACCCAGCGCGGTGTAGAGCGCCGCGGTCAGGTCGTGGTGCATTAGCCACCACAGGCCGGCGAGCGCCACCAGGATCGCGGCGGCAGCGGCCAGCGGTGTCGCCCATCGGCGCATCGTTCCCCCTTAGGGTCCAGCTTCGTCCACCCCGAGTGCCTCCATCCTGCCGCACCGGTGGTTGTTGCGGAGTCAGTGGTCGATTCGTGCCCTCGTTCCCGAATCCGTTGAATCCGGGTCGGCCCTCTACAGATTCCGTCACGCCATCGCTAGGGTCGGAGGTGACACCACTGCGAAAGGAACATCGTGAGAATCCTGTTGGTCGGCGCCGGAGGAGTCGGGGCGGCCTTCGCCGCGATCGCTCAGCGGCGCGATTTCTTCGAGACCCTCGTCATCGCCGACTACGACGCAGCCCGTGCCGCCAAGGCGGCCGAGGCCGACCCGCGCTTCGTGGCGGCTCAGGTGGACGCCTCGTCGGCGGACTCGGTCGCCGCGTTGTGTCGCGAGCACGCGATCACCCACGTGATGAACGCGGTCGACCCGCGCTTCGTGATGCCGATCTTCGACGGCGCCTTCGCTGCCGGTGCCGACTACCTCGACATGGCCATGTCGCTGTCCCACCCCCACCCCAGCCAGCCCTACGCCGAGTGCGGGGTCAAGCTCGGCGACGAGCAGTTCGCCAAGGCCGGTGACTGGGAGTCGGCCGGACGACTCGCCCTGGTCGGCATCGGCGTCGAACCCGGCCTGTCCGACATCTTCGCCCGCTACGCCGCCGACCACGACTTCTCCGAGATCGACGAGCTCGGCACGCGCGACGGGTCCAACCTGACCGTGGACGGTTACGAGTTCGCTCCGTCCTTCTCCATCTGGACGACGATCGAGGAGTGCCTCAACCCTCCGGTCATCTGGGAGAAGGGCGAGGACGGCGAGGGTCGCTGGTTCACCACGCCGCCGTTCAGCGAGCCCGAGGTCTTCGACTTCCCCGAGGGCATCGGCCCCGTCGAGTGCGTCAACGTGGAGCACGAGGAGGTGCTCCTGATGCCGCGCTGGGTCGACTGCAAGCGGGCGACCTTCAAGTACGGCCTCGGCGACGAGTTCATCGACGTCCTCAAGACGCTCCACAAGCTCGGCCTCGACAGGACCGACAAGGTCCGGGTCGGCGGCGTGGAGGTGTCGCCGCGCGACGTCGTGGCCGCGTGCCTGCCCAACCCGGCCGAGCTCGGCCCTCAGATGAAGGGGAAGACCTGCGCCGGGCTCTGGGTCACGGGCAAGGGCAAGGACGGCGCCCCGCGGTCGACGTACTACTACCACGTGGTCGACAACGAGTGGACGATGTCCGAGTACGGCCACCAGTGCGTGGTGTGGCAGACCGCGATCAACCCGGTCGTCGCCCTCGAGTTGCTCGCGCGTGGCACCTGGTCCGGTGCCGGGATCCTGGGCCCGGAGGCCTTCGACGCGGTCCCGTTCCTGGAGCTGCTGACCGACTACGGCAGCCCGTGGGGGGTCAAGGAGCTCGGCTGAGCCGCCGGCGACGCCCGGATGCGGGGCGGGGGACCATGATGGAGACGTGGCGGTCTCGCTAGTCCAGCAGGATCCTTCGCTTCGCCCTGGCGACGAGGTGGCGGCGGGGCTCGGCGTCGACCCGGCCCGCGGCCTCTCGTCGGCCGAGGCCGCCCGCAGGCTCGCCGAGCTGGGACCCAACGAGCTCCGCGGCGAGCCGTCGGTGCCGTTGTGGCGCAAGATCCTGGCGCAGTTCCAGGACCCGCTGATCTATCTCCTGGCCTTCGCGATCGCGGTCTCCGTCGCGGCCTGGGTGACCGAGGGCGCTGTCGGCCTCCCGGTGGATGCCCTCGTGATCGCCGCGATCGTGGTCGCCAACGCGGTGATCGGCTTCCTCCAGCTGGCCCAGGTCGAGAACGCCATCGCCGCCCTGGCCGACCTCACGGCGGCGTCCTCGACCGTGCTGCGCGACGGCGAGCCGATCGAGCTCCCGTCGGCCGGGATCGTCGTCGGTGACGTCCTGATCCTCGGCGAGGGCGACACGGTGGGGGCCGACGCCAGGCTGCTCACCGCGTCGGTGCTGCTGGTCCAGGAGGCGGCCCTGACCGGCGAGTCGTCGGCGGTCGAGAAGCAGACCGAACCGCTGATCGAGGCGGCGCCGGTCGCCGACCGGACCTGCATGGTCTTCCATGGCAGCGCGGTCTCGAGCGGTAGCGGTCGGGCCGTGGTGACCGCCACGGGTATGGCCACCGAGATGGGGGCGATCGCCGAGCTCCTCGACCGGACCGAGGCAGCGCCGAGCCCCCTGCAGCGCGAGCTGGCCGGGCTCTCACGGGGTCTGGGCATCGCAGTCCTGGTGATCGCTGCGGCCGTCATGGCGACCCTCGCGATCGTCAACGGCGTGCACACGACCGGTGGGTTCGTGACGGTGCTCCTGCTCGGAGTCTCGTTGGCCGTGGCCGCCGTACCGGAGGGGCTGCCGGCGGTGCTGTCGCTCGTGCTGGCGATCGGGGTCCGTTCGATGGCCAGGAAGCATGCGGTGGTGAAGGCCCTCCACGCGGTGGAGACGCTGGGCTCGGCGTCGGTGGTGTGCACCGACAAGACCGGCACGCTGACCCGCAACGAGATGACCCTGCGCACCCTCGTCACGCCCTCCGGCCAGGTGACGCTGTCCGGCTCCGGTTACCTGCCCGACGGGGGAGTGGCCGAGGACGGGGTGCAGGGGACCCACGGCGACACCCCCGACGAGGTCGTCCTCGACGAGGCCAAGCGGGTGCTGGTGGGAGGCTCGCTCGCCAACAACGCCGGGTTCGCCGAGTCGGGGGACTCCTGGGAGATCCGTGGAGATCCCACGGAGGCTGCCTTCCTCGTGGCGGCCCACAAGCTCGACGGCGTGCGCGAGCGGGTCGACGGCTACACCCGGGTGGCCGAGCTGCCGTTCAGCTCCGAGCGCAAGATGATGTCGACGCTCGCCCAGGGACCCGACGGTGGCCGGCATCGGCTGTTCAGCAAGGGCGCCCCGGACGTGTTGCTCAAGCGCTGTGGCTCCGCGCGCGTGGGGCAGGAGGTCGTCCCCCTGGACGACCAGCTGCGCTCCGCCCTTGTCGCGGAGGTGGACAGGCTGTCGTCGGCGGCCTACCGGACGCTGGGAGTTGCCTACCGAGAGGTCGCCGATCCTCCCGGCGCAGCCACCCAGACCGGGGCCGAGTCCGACGAGCACGACCTGGTCTTCCTCGGCCTGGTCGGGCTGCTCGACGCACCCCGCGAGGAGGTCCGGCCGGCCGTCGCCGAGGCGCTGCGAGCCGGCGTCCGAGTCATCATGATCACGGGTGACCATCCTGCGACGGCCGTGCGGATCGCCAGCGACCTGGGCATCGTCGCGGACGATGCGACCGCCCTCACGGGGCCCGACCTCGATGCCCTTGGGGACGAGGAGCTGGCCGAGGCCGTCCGTGACGTGTCGGTCTTCGCCCGAGTGAACCCCGCGCACAAGCTGCGCATCGTGGACGCCCTGCAGCAGGGCGGGGCCGTGGTCGCCATGACCGGAGACGGTGTCAACGACGCCCCGGCGCTCAAGTCCGCGGACATCGGCGTTGCCATGGGGATAGCGGGCACCGAGGTCGCCAAGCAGGCCAGCACCATGATCCTTGGCGACGACAACTTCGCCACGATCATCACGGCGGTGCGCCAGGGGCGGATCATCTTCGACAACATCGAGAAGTTCCTGCGCTACCTGCTCTCCTCCAACATGGGGGAGGTCGCCACCGTCTTCTTCGGCGTGCTGTTGGCCGCGCCGCTCGGGCTCGCCGACGCGGTGGGACCCGGTGGCGTCGTCGTACCACTCCTCGCGACCCAGATCCTCTGGATCAACCTGATCACCGACTCGGGGCCGGCCCTGGCCCTGGGGGTCGACCCCGAGATCGACGACGTCATGGCACGGCCGCCCCGGGCGCGGTCGGCACACCTGCTCGGCCCGGCGATGTGGGGCCGGATCCTCCTGGTCGGCTCCGTGATGGCCGCTGCCACCTTGCTGGCGATCGACCGCTTCCTGCCCGGAGGACTGCTCGCCGGACACGACTCGCTCGAGACCGCCCGGACCGCCGGCTTCACCACCCTGGTCCTCGCCCAGCTGTTCAACGCGCTGAGCTCACGGTCCCAGACGCGTACGGCGTTCGCCGGGCTGGGCTCGAACCTCTGGCTGGTCGGCGCACTGCTGCTGGCGGTGGCTCTCCAGGTGCTGGTGGTGGAGTGGAGCGTCCTTCAGCACGCGTTCGGGACGACCGGACTCGACGCTGCCCACTGGGCCTGGTCGATCGGCCTGGCCTCCACCGTCCTTCTCGTCGTCGAGGTCGAGACGCTCTGGCGGCGCCACCGGAGCTGACCGCGGTCAGGCGGTGGCGTCGAACGCCTCGGCGACGACGTCCATGGCCTCGTTGAGCAGGTCGTCGGACATCGCGAGGGACGGCAGGAACCGGAAGACGTTGCCCCAGGTGCCGCACGTGAGCGTGACGACGCCCTGCTGGTGGCAGTACTTGTTGACCGCTCCGGTGCGGGCCGCGTCGGGGGTGGGGGTGCCCGGCTCGGTCAGCTCGATGGCCATCATGGCGCCGCGGCCGCGGATGTCGCCGATGACCGGGTGCTTGGCCTGGATCTCCTCCAGCCGACGGCGCATGATCGCCTCCATCGCGCGGGCCCGGGCGGGCGCGTCCGAGCTGCGCATGGCCTCGATCGAGCCCAGGCCCGCGGCGCAGGCGATCGGGTTGCCGCCGTAGGTGCCACCGAGGCCGCCGGCGTGGACGGCGTCCATGATCTCCGCCCGCCCGGTGACCGCGGCGAGCGGCAGCCCGCCGGCGATGCCCTTGGCGGTGGTGATCAGGTCGGGCACGACGCCCTCGTGGTCGACCGCGAACCAGTCACCCGTGCGGCAGAAGCCCGACTGGATCTCGTCGGCGATGAACACGACGTTGTTGTCGCGGCACCACTGGGCGATCGCGGGCAGGAAGCCGTCGGCGGGGACGATGAAGCCGCCCTCGCCCTGGATCGGCTCGATCACGACGCAGGCCAGGTTGTCGGCGCCGACCTGCTTGTCGAGCACGTCGATGGCTCGGGCGGCCGCGTCCTCGCCCTTGATGCCGGCCGTCTCCCGGAAGGGGTAGGACATCGGGGCGCGGTAGACCTCGGCCGCGAACGGCCCGAAGCCGTGCTTGTAGGGCATGTTCTTGGCCGTCATGGCCATGGTGAGGTTGGTGCGGCCGTGGTAGGCGTGGTCGAAGACGGCGACGGCGTCCTTGTTGGTGTAGGCGCGCGCGATCTTGACGGCGTTCTCGACGGCCTCGGCCCCGGAGTTGAACAGCGCGCTCTTCTTCGCGTGGTCACCCGGCGTCAGCTCGGACAGCTGCTTGGCGACCTCGACGTAGCCGTCGTAGGGCGTGACCATGAAGCAGGTGTGGGTGAACCGCTGCACCTGCTCGATCACGCGGGAGGAGACCTCCTCGGCGGCGTTGCCGACGGTGGTCACGGCGATGCCGGATCCCATGTCGATGAACGAGTTGCCGTCGGCGTCGACCAGCACTCCGCCCCCGCCGGCGACGATGAAGACGGGCAGCCCGGTCGCGACGCCGTCGGCGACGTACTGCTGCTTGGCGGCCAGGCGGGCCTGGGACTCGGGGCCGGGGATCTCGGTGACAAGGCGGCGCTCCTGGGGGAGCGAAGGGCCGCCGATGAGTGCGTCGGTCATGAAGGTCAGCCTAAGGGTCAGCCACCTTCGGTTTCCACCGCGGTCCACCCCTTCCGGCTACGGAATCAGCGATTCAGCTGCGGGCTGGCCAGATAGGAGCCCATTCCGATGTAGCTCGGGTCCACTCCCAGGGCCTGCGCGAGGGACAGCGACCAGTCATACATGAACCCGAGGGCGTTGGTCTGGAACACCAGGAGCAGCAGCAGGAGGAACCCCCAGCCGCGTAGCGGCGCTAGGGCCGTGCGCACGGGGGCGGGGAGCCAGGGCTCGACGGCCCCGTAGCCGTCGAGGCCCGGAACCGGAAGCAGGTTGAGGATCACGATGACGATGAGCACGAAGCCTAGGAACGCCAGCGCCGACGAGAGCACCCAGTTGGCGTCGAGGACGCCGGTGCTCACGATGCCCAGGAGGACCACGCCGTTCAGCAGGTTCATGAGCGGCCCGGCCACCGACACGGCGCTGGCCCAGCCGCGCGACCGCAGGGCTGCACGGTCGATCCAGACGGCGCCCCCGGGCAGCGGCAGACCGCCCGCCAGGAGGAAGAGGATCGGAAGTCCGAAGGACAGCAGTGGATGGGCGTACTTGCGGAAGTCGAGGGTGAGGTAGCCCTGCTCGACGACCGATCGGTCTCCTCCGCGGAACGCGACATAGGCATGCGCCCACTCGTGCAACGTCACCGACAGGAGGGCTCCGACGACCACGATCGCCATCGCCAGCGCCCGGACGGCGAACGAGTCGGGGGCGCCCTCGACGACGAAGGTCGCTGCCATGAGGGCGAGGAAGAGCCCGACGAGCGCATAGAACACCCAGCCGGGGCGGGTGAGCGGACCGCGCGGCTTCGCAGAGAGCAATGCCCGCCGGTTGGTGGCGACGGTGAGGTCGGCAGCGGGGTCGATCCCCGCGACGCAGGCGGGACAGTGGCTGCCCACGGGGGCCGGCTTGAGGCAGGCGCCACACGCGGGCCGACCGCACCGCGTGCACGACAGCAGCGTCTCGGTCCCCGGGTGGAAGGCACAGTCCATGGCGACGCAGCCTAGGCGTGCCGGGTCGGCAGGCGTCGACCGGGGACGAACGTCAGTCGGCGACGACGAGCAGTGCCGTCGGCTCGACGGTCACCGACACGCGCTGTCCGGGGGAGAGCCGCACGGCCAAGGAGCTCGCTACCTGGGCCATCACGTCCTGGCCACCGTCGACGCGGCAGTAGACGCGGGAGATCGGCCCGAGGAAGTTGACCGACACCACGGTGGCGTTGGCGGTGCCGTCCAGCGAGACCGCCAACGACTCGGGTCGGACCATGGCATGACCAGACCCGGTGGCGATCGAGCCCTCGATGGTCGGGACGGTCGCACCGAGCACGGCCGCCGTCCCGCCGGACACCTGGGCGGGCAGCTTGTTGTTGAGGCCGACGAACTCGGCCACGAAGCGCGTGGCCGGGTTGGCGTAGAGCTCGGCAGGGGCCGCGATCTGCTCGAGGCGACCCTGGTTCATCACGCCGACCCGGTCGGCGACCGCGAGCGCCTCCTCCTGGTCGTGGGTGACGAACAGGGTGGTGATCCCGACCTCGAGCTGGACCCGGCGGATCTCGTCGCGCAGCTGTACGCGTACCTTGGCGTCGAGTGCGGAGAGCGGCTCGTCGAGGAGCAGGACTCGCGGCTGGATGGCCAGAGCCCGGGCCAGAGCCACGCGCTGCTGCTGCCCCCCGGACAGCTGGCTGGCATAGCGGTTGCTGTGCTCGGAGAGCCCGACCAGCTCGAGCACCTCACCGGCCCGACGGGTGCGGGCCGTCTTGTCCTCGCCGCGCATCTTGAGGCCGAAGGCGACGTTCTCGATCACCGTCATGTGGGGGAACAGGCTGTAGGCCTGGAAGACCATGCCCATGTCGCGCTTGTTGGCGGGCACCCGGGTGAGATCCTTGTCGGCGACCGACACCGAGCCGGACGTCGCCTGGTCGAGCCCGGCGAGGATGCGCAGTGCCGTGGTCTTGCCGCAGCCCGACGGGCCGAGGAGCGCGACCAGCTCACCGGGCTCGATGTGCAAGGTGAGCCCGTCGAGGGCGCGCACGGCCCCATAGACCCGCGTCAGGTCGGTCAGCTCGACCGCGACGCCGTTCTGGGTGCGGGGTGCGTCGGTGGCGCTCACGCGACACTTCCTTCCTTGGTACGGCGGTCGCGGGTGAAGAACCCGAGCCCGAGAAGCAGTGCGCTGGCGAAGACGATCATCGCGAACGACGCCGCCACGGAGGTCCGCGCCTCGGCCTTGCTGATCACGACGATCTGGGGCGGCAGCGTGTCGTAGTGGAGCAGTGAGGCGAAGGTGTACTCACCCAGGACCAGGGCGATGCCGACGAAGGCCGCGGACAGCATGCCGGTCTTGATGTTGGGCCCGATGATCTTGACGATGACGGTGAACCAGCTCGCCCCGAGGGAGCGGGCCGCCTCGGCCAGCGTGTTGGCGTCCATCGCCGACAGGGCGGCGTCGATCGAACGGAACGCATAGGGCAGCAGCAGGATGACGTAGGGGAAGGTCAGCGAGAAGGCCGAATAGCCGAAGAGATAGTTGACCCAGAGCATGACGTTCTTGATGCCCACGACGATCACCAGCGCCGGGATCGCCAGGGGGAGGAGGCAGACGAACTCGAGGATCCGCTTGGCCCACAGCACCCGCAGCTGCACCCAGATCATCGTCGGCACGAGGATGACGAACATCGCCAGAACCGTCGCGACGGAGAGGAGGAGCGAGGTGATGATCGCGGTGAACAGGTCGCGGTCCTGCACCAGCAGCGCCCAGGCCTCGAGCGTGCGGCCGGACCCGGCCCGGATGTCGCGAGTGCTGAAGTCGACCATGGAATAGAGCGGGACCGCGAAGAAGAGCGCCACCACGAGCAGGAAGAGCCCGCGGACGACCCGGGACAGCGCAGTCTGCCTCATCGCAGCCACCTCGACGTGCGGCGCAGCAGCCAGGCATAGGCGCCCATCACCAGGGCCACGACGACCACCATCTCGAGTGCCAGCGCCTTGGCGGCGCCCGAGCCGCCGAGCAGCACCTCACTGGTGAACAGCTGGCGGATCAGGAGCGGCGTGATCGGGGTGCCTTGTCCGATCAGCGCTGCGGCCGTGGCATAGGCCGCGAACGCGTTGGCGAACAGCAGCAGCATCGAGCCCAGGAACGCGGGGCGCAGCAGAGGGAGGCCGACCTCGAGCCAGTAGCGCCGCGGGGTGGCGCCGAGGTTGACGGCTGCCTCTCGCCACTGAGGACGTAGCCCTTCGAGGGCGGGCAGGAAGACGATCACCATCAACGGGATCTGGAAGTAGGTGTAGACGAGGACCAGGCCGGGCAGGTCGAACAGCCAGCCGGAGCCGTAGAGGTCGATGGTGGGGCGCAGCGCCACGGTCACGACACCCTGGAAGGCATAGCTCGCCATGAAGGCGAAGGCCAGCGTGACGCCGCCGAACTGGGCGAGCACGCCGCTGACCGCGACGACCGTGCGTCGCATGATGCTGGTGGGCGACGCGGTCGACACGATGTAGGTGAGTAGACCGCCGACGACGGCCCCGACGATCGCCGACATAGCCGACACGATGATCGACCCCTTGAGGGCCTCGAGCGCGGCCTTGGACGTGAGGTAGCGCAGGCCGTCCAGAGTGAAGCCCTGGTCGCTTTGGAACGCGCCGACGATCACGGTGACCGTCGGGACGAACAGGAAGATCGTGACGAATGCGGCGAACGGGATGAGCGGGAGGCTCGGGCCGACGGAGAACCGTCGGCCCGAGCCCTTCACGCGTGGTGAGGCCACAGGGATGACTTGATCCGCGTCAGCTGATCGCGTCTGCCCAGTTCTTGGCCAGGTAGTCCGCGGCCGCCGTGGTCTGGTCGTTGGTCGGGATGACCGGCGTGCCAGTGACGGGCGGGAGCGCGTCCCACAGGGCCGTGTCGATCGTTCCGGCCTCGGCCATCGCGTCGGCGCGCACGGGGCGGGCGCCACCCTTCAGCCACAGGTTCTGACCCTCGTCGCTGTAGAGGAACTCCTGCCACAGCCGCGCGGCGGCCGGGTGCGGCGCGTCGGCGTTGATGGCCTGGAAGTAGTAGCCCGCGAGGGTCGCGTCGGACGGGACGATCATCTTCCACGTCGAGACGTTGGCCGCGGCGGCGCCGCCCAGGTAGTCCCAGTCGATGACGACGGGGGTCTGGCCGGACTCGATGGTGGCCGAGTCGGGGTCGACCTTGAGGAAGTTGCCCGCTCCGTTGAGCTTCTTGAAGAACTCCACACCGGGGGCGATGTCGTCGGCCGAGCCGCCGTTGGCGATCGAGGCCATCATCACGCCGCTGAAGGCCGCACCGGAGGTGGTCGGGTCACCGTTGAGGGCGACCTTGCCCTTGTACTCCGGCTTCATCAGGTCGGCCAGCGAGGTGACGTCGGGAACCTTGGCGGAGTCCCAGCCGATGGCCATGTAGCCGCCGTAGTCGTTGACCCACGCACCGTTGGGGTCCTTGAACTGGTCGGGGATGTCGTCCCACGTCGAGACCTTGTAAGGCGCGTACATGCTCGTGTTGGCGAGGGCCACGGCCTGGCCCAGGTCGAACACGTCGGGCGCCTTGTCGGTGCCCTTGAGCTGGTTGGCGGTGTTGATCTCGTCCTGGCTGCCGATGTCGGGCTGGTCGGAGTTGACCGTGATGTCGTACTTGTCCTCGAAGGCGGTGATGATCTCGCCGTAGTTGGCCCAGTCCGGAGGAAGGGCGATGACATTGAGCTCACCTTCGGCCTGGGCGGCCTTGACGAGGTCGTCCATCGTGCCGAAGTCGGCGACCGAGGTGGCCTTGGCCGCGTCGACGCCGTTGTCGGTGGTGTTGGAGGAGTTGTCCTTCTCGGGCGGCGCGCAGGCCGCCAGCACGAGAGCCGACG
>Ga0209023_10003844_pt1 | contig 17601 bp, 15 predicted proteins | sample LakOneMetagenome_FD_187468 | JGI IMG/M metagenome (GOLD analysis project Ga0209023, IMG submission 187468) | Freshwater and sediment microbial communities from Lake Erie, Canada (SPAdes) (version 2) | ecosystem: Environmental > Aquatic > Freshwater > Lentic | place: Lake Erie, Canada... | reverse complement strand
CAGCTGCTCCCGGGCCGGGTCGAGCGCCAGCCGCTGGTTGACCAGCCGAGGGTTCAGCACGCCGTCGACGTCGAGCAGGATGAGAACGGTGCGGTCGGTCATCCCTCAAGCCTAGGCGTGGGTCACGGCTGCCACGTCGGGAAGCTTCCAGCACGCCCGCCTAGAGTCGAGTCCAGCATTCTCGCTCGCCCGTTCCGCCGGGCGCCCGCTACATCGGAAGGCCCCGCCATGATCTCCACCCTGCCCAAGGTCGAACTGCACCTGCATATTGAAGGAACGCTCGAGCCCGAGCTCATCATGCAGCTGGCGGAGCGCAACGGCATCCGCTTGCCCTATGCCGATCTCGACGAGTTGCGCCGGCAGTACGAGTTCACCGACCTGCAATCGTTTCTGAACCTCTACTACGCGAACCTCGACGTGCTGCGCACCGAGGCGGACTTCGCCGACCTGACCCGGTCGTACCTGCGCCGGGCGAAGGCTGCGGGGGTGAGACATGCAGAGATCTTCATGGATCCGCAGGCCCATACCGTGCGCGGCATCGACCTGGCCACCTGTGTGAACGGGGTGTCGGGCGTGCTCGCCGACAGCATGGCTGAGTTCGGAATTTCCACCTCGCTCATCGTGACGTTCCTGCGTGACCGGCCGGCAGCAGAGGCCGTCAAGGTGCTCACCGAGCTGATTGCGCTGCAGGCCCCGATCGTGGGCATCGGCCTGGATTCGGCGGAGGTCGGGCATCCGCCGGTCGATTTCGTCGACGTGTTCGCCCTCGCGCGGGCCAACGGACTCGAGTGCGTGGCGCACGCCGGCGAAGAGGGCCCGCCCGACTACGTGTGGCAGGCGCTGGAACTGCTGAAGGTCTCGCGAATTGACCACGGCATTCGCAGCCTTGAAGATGACGACCTCGTGGATTACCTCGTTGAGAACAAGATTCCGCTCACAGTCTGCCCGTTCTCCAACGTGCGCCTGCGCGTGGTGGACCGCCTCGAAGACCACCCGCTGCCGGAGATGCTTGCGCGCGGGCTTCTCGTGACGATCAATTCCGACGACCCGGCCTATTTCGGCGGCTACCTCGACGACAATTTTCGCGGCCTGCAGCAGACCTTCGGCCTGGACGCGCCCGCGATGGCGGCGCTGTCTCGCAACGCCGTACAGGCGGCTTTTCTCACGGATGCCGAGCGCGCGCCGCTTCTCGACGACATCGCGGGCTGGCTCGCGGCGCAGGTGTAGTCCTCAGCCCAGCGCCCGTGCGGGAATCACGGCCACCACGTCGATCTCCACCAGGATGTCGAGCAGTTGTGACCCGACAGTGGTGCGCACCGGAAAGGGAGCCGTGAAGAACTCGGCATAGGCGGCGTTGTATTCCGCGAAATCTGCCTTCAGGTTCTGCAGGTGCACGGTCACCTTGACGCAGTCATCCAGGGTGGCACCCTGCTCGGCAAGAACGGCGGAGAGATTACGCAACACCTGCCGGGTCTGGTCGCCCACGGTGTCGGCCATGGTTCCCGTTTCGGGGTGAAGCGGAGCAAATCCGGCGCTGAAGAACAGACCGTTGGCGATCACCGCCTGGCTGTACGGGCCGATCGGACGGGGCGCGCGGGCAGTATCGATCACGATCTTGGTCATGAGAGTCCTGGGTTCTTTTCGGTCTCGGGTTGTGCGGAGATCAGGCGCTGAGCAGGGGCGGGCGGGTGAAGGGAACGGCGTCCGCGTAAGCGGACGCGGCGCGCAGCACGAGGGCATCCGCATGGCGCGGACCCACGATTTGCAGCCCGATCGGCAGGCCGGCGGAGGTGAGGCCGCACGGCACCGTGGCGGCGGGCTGCTGGGTGAGGTTGAACGGATAGGTGAACGGCGTCCACTCCGCCCACCGGGTGAGGCCCGATCCCTCGGGCACTTCGTGACCGATCTCGAAGGCACCCATCGGGAGCGTGGGGGTCACCAGCAGGTCGTATTTCTCGTGGAATGCGCCCATCGACAGTCCCAGGTCGGCCCGAATCTGGGTGGCGGCGAGGAAATCCATGGCGCTGAATCCCTGTCCCGCGCGGGCCACCTCCAGCAGGCCCGGATCAAGCTCATGCCAGCGCTCGGGATCAAAGGCCTGAATGACCTTGCCCGCACCGGCGAACCAGAGCGTGTGGTACGCGTCGATCGGGTCGCTGAAGCCCGGGTCGACCTCCTCCACGACGGCGCCGAGGCCGGCCAACACCTGAACGGCCGCATCGACGGATGCCGCCACCTCGGGGTCGACGTCGGCGAAGCCGAGGTCGCGACTGTAGCCGATGCGCAGGCCGGCAATCCCGGCCTTGAGGCCCTGCTGGAAGGATGCCGGCGGCTGGGCGAGGGCCGACCAGTCCCGGGAATCGAAGCCGGTGAGTACGTCCATCATGAGGGCGGCATCGTCGACCGTGCGCGTCATGGGACCGATGTGCGCCAGCGTGCCGAAGGGGCTGGTGGGATAGAGAGGCACCGCACCGTAGGTGGGTTTCAAGCCGACGATGCCCGAGAACGCGGCCGGTATGCGCACCGAGCCGCCACCATCCGTTCCCACCGACAGGGCGCCCATACCGAGCGCCACGGCGGCCGCCGATCCGCCGCTGGATCCACCGCTGGTCTTCGTGGGATCCCAGGGGTTGCCGGTGTTGCCGGTGAGCGGGTTGTCCGTGACACCCTTCCAGCCGAATTCCGGCGTGGTCGTTTTTCCGATCAATACGGCACCGGCCTCGCGTAGCCGAGCCACGGACGGTGCGTCCTCAGTGGTCTGTTGGTCGTCGTTGATCAACCGGGATCCGCGCCGGGTGGGCCAGCCGCGGGTTAACAGCAGGTCCTTGATGCTGGTGGGAACGCCGTCCAGGGCGCCCTGAGGAGTACCGGCTTGCCAACGGGCTTCCGATTCACGCGCCTGGAGCAGTGCCTCGGTTTCGTCCACCAGGCAAAACGCGTTGACGGCACCGTCAAAGCGCTCGATCCGATCCAGGGCCGCTTGCGTGGCTTCCACGGGGGACACTGTTTTGCGGCGGAAAGCAGAGAGAAGTTCGATGGCGGTGAAGTCGGCGAGGTCGGTCATTTTTCTAGTGTGGGGCCCAAAGAACACGATTGTCAACAATCGACCTTGCCCTCTACGCATCGACGCAATAAGGTGTCTATTGTTGACAATCTACTTATTTCACGACCTGAGGACGTTCCCATGACCACGCTGAGCCCACTGTTGAAGCAAGCCACACCCGTGGTCGTTGAACGAGCGCTCGGCAGCTGGATTTACGGCACGGATGGAGCGTCCTACCTCGACTTCACCAGCGGAATCGGCGTCACCAGTACCGGGCACTGCCACCCCCGCGTGGTCGCCGCGGCCCGTGAGCAGACCGGCCTGATCATCCACGCGCAGTACACGACCGTGATGCACAAGCCGCTGCTGGAACTTACTGAGAAGCTCGGCGACGTGCTTCCCCCCGCTCTGGACAGTGTCTTCTACGCCACTTCCGGTTCTGAGGCCGTGGAGGCATCGATCCGACTCGCTCGCATGGCCACCGGCCGCCCGAACATCATCGCCTTCCACGGCGGATTCCACGGTCGGACCGTGGCCGCCGCTTCCCTGACGACCGCCGGCACGAAGTTTCGGTCCGGATTCAGCCCGCTCATGGGCGGCGTGCACATCGCGCCCTTCCCCTATGCCTTTCGCTACGGCTGGGACATGGAGACCGCCATCGACTTCGCCCTCAAGGAACTGGACTACCTGCTGCAGACCGTTACGTCGCCGGCGGATACGGCCGGTTTCATCATCGAACCCGTGCTCGGGGACGGCGGGTACCTGCCCACACCGCCACGCTTCCTTGAGGGACTGCGCGAGCGTGCTGACCGCCACGGGATTGCGCTCATCCTCGACGAGGTGCAGTCCGGATTCGGTCGCACGGGCAAGTTCTGGGGGCACCAGTTCAGCAGCATCACCCCCGACATCCTGATCACGGCCAAGGGCCTTGCGAGCGGTTTTCCGATCTCGGCTATCGCGGCGTCGAGCTCCATGATGAGCAAGGGCTGGGCTGGCTCGCAGGGCGGGACCTACGGTGGGAATGCCGTTGCGGCCGCCGCTGCCGTGGCGACGATCGCCGTGGTGCAGGACGAGAACCTCGTCGAAAACGCTCGGCTCCGCGGCGACGAGCTGCAGGCGGGTCTTAACAGCCTGGCGCTGGATAACCCGCTGATCGGCAATGTGCGTGGCCTTGGCCTCATGCAGGGTATCGAATTCATCACGGATGCCGGCGAGCCGAACGGCACCCTGGCCGGCGCCGTGCAGCAGGCCGCGATCGGCGAAGATCTGCTCCTTCTGACCTGTGGGTCCGCCGGCAACGTCATTCGCATGATTCCCGCGCTGGTCGTGTCGACTCAGGAGATTGAAACCGGGCTCGAGCGTTTCTCGGCCGCACTCCGCGTGGCCCAGCGCGAACTCGTTTCGCAGGGCGCCTAGGCAGCCAGCGGAAAATCGGAAGCAAGGGGAACGAGATGGTGGGTGCTGCGACGATGACGGACACGGCAGCAGGGGCGCTCGTGGCGCTGCGCGCACGCGGAGTCGAGGTGGACACCACGTCGCGGCGACGATCCGAGTACGCCTATGACGCCTCGAACTACCGGATCGAACCTCTCGGCGTGATCTTTCCGCGCGACGCGGCCGAGGTCGCTCGTGTGCTGGAAACATGCCACACCTGTTCCGTTCCGGTGGTTCCCCGCGGCGGCGGCACGTCGATGGCCGGTGGGGCCGTCGGACCCGGCATCGTGCTTGATTTCTCTCGGCATATGGCTGCGGTGCTGAGCGTCGACGCCGAAGCGAGGCAGGCCACGGCCGAGGCCGGTGTCGTGCTGAGCACATTCCAGCGGGAGGTGGAGCGCGCCTCGGACGGTGCGCTCACCTTCGCACCCGACCCGTCCAGCAAGTCGCGGGCGACCCTCGGCGGCGCAATCGCCAATGATGCCTGCGGAAATCACTCGGTGCGGGATGGGCGTACGTCGGATCATGTCATTTCCCTCGACGTGGTGACCGCGGAGGGACTGCGCCTCACGGCCACGCGCTCTGGGCTCGAGGCCACCGTTGACGGCGATGAGCCGGCCCGGGCGAGGGCGCTGGAGCTGACCGAAGACCTTCGCAGCCTGGTCAGCGCCAGCCTGAGTGATTTCCGCCTGGAACTCGGTCGCATTCCGCGCCAGGTTTCCGGATTCCACCTCTCCCATCTGCTGCCGGAACACGGCTTCGACGTGGCCCGTGCGCTGGTGGGCAGTGAGGGAACCTGCGTCATTGTGGTGAGCGCGACCGTGCGGCTGGTGCCCACGCCGGGCGCGGCGTTGTTGCTGAGCCTCGGCTACGACGATGTCGTCGACGCGGCCAAAGACATCATGACGATCCTGGAATTCGCCCCGGCTGCGGTTGAGGGGATCGACGAAGCGATCGTCGACACCATGCGCCACCGCCGCGGACCCGATTCCGTGCTCGGTCTTCCCACCGGCCGAGCCTGGCTCTATGTCGACCTCGACGGCGACAATGTGGCCGAAGTGACAGCAACGGCGGAACGTCTGCTGGAACGCCTCCGCGAGAACGGCCGGCTGGTGGACGGGCGCGTGGTACCCAACCTGGAGGAGCGGGCGTCGCTGTGGCGGGTCCGGGAAGACGGCGCCGGGCTCTCCGCACGCCTGCACACCGGCGGGGAATCCTGGCCGGGATGGGAAGACTCCGCCGTCGCGCCCGAGAATCTGGCCGCCTACCTGGCGGATTTCCGCGACCTGCTGACCCGGTTCGAGCTGCAGGGCGTTCTGTACGGCCATTTCGGCGCAGGGTGCATGCACGTGCGCGTCACGTTCGACCTGCGAACGGATGCCGGACGAGCCGTGATGAACGCGTTCATGCGTGCCGCCGCCGTGCTGGTGGTGAAGCATGGTGGCTCGTTGTCCGGCGAGCACGGTGACGGTCGGGCGCGAAGCGAACTGCTGCCGCTGATGTATTCGCCGGCCATGCTGGAGGCGTTCGCCCGGTTCAAGCACTGCTGGGACCCGCGTGGCATTTTGAACCCCGGCGTTCTGGTGGAGCCCGATTCCTTCATGGACAACCTCGCCCTCAGCGGGATTCCGGAGCGGGAGTGGCGCACGAGCTTCGACCTCACCCCGGTCACCTCCTCGCCGACCGGGCACGGGCTCGACCCGTTTGTGCACGCCGTGCAGGCGTGCGTGGGCATCGGCCGCTGCCGTTCGGATGCCGGGGGAGTGATGTGCCCGAGCTTCCGTGCCACCGGAGACGAGAAAGACTCCACCCGCGGACGCTCGCGCGTGCTGCAGGACATGGTGCGCGGCGCCTCAAGCGTCGACGAAGGCTGGCGCTCGGAAGACGTGCGCGAGGCCCTGGACCTCTGCCTATCCTGCAAGGCGTGTTCCACGGACTGCCCCGTGGGCGTGGACATGGCCACCTACAAGTCCGAGTTCTTCTCCAACTTCTACCGCCGCCGGTTGCGACCGATGTCGCACTACTCGCTCGGCTGGCTGCCGACCTGGCTCAAGCTGACGGTGCACGTGGCTCCCCTGCTCAACCTGGTGCTCTCCACGCCCCTGCGGCGGGTCGTCGCCGTGCTGGGTGGATTGACCACCAAGCGTGCGCTGCCGACATTCGCCAGCGCAGCCCAGCTGCGCCGTGAACTCGCCCCGGCGGATGCCGCCAGGCCGGCAGGCACGTCCGACATCGTTCTGGTGATCGACAGCTTCACCAAGGGATTTCGCCCCGAGGTGGCCGGGGCCGCGCAGCGTGTTCTCGGCAGCGCCGGAAAGACGGTGGAGTGCAGCGCCGATGTCTGCTGTGGCCTGACCCTGATCTCCACCGGCCAGCTCGACAAGGCCAAGAAACTGCTGGCGCGGGCGGCGACCACGCTCGATGACGGTTCCGATGCACCGATCGTCGTGATCGAACCGAGCTGTGCGGCGGCCTTCAAGAAGGACCTGCCCGAGCTCATCCACACGGATGCCGCCCGCCGGGTGTCGCGACGCATCCGTAGTTTCGCCGGAATGGTGACCGAGCTCACCGCGGACGGGTGGCAGCCGAACTGGCCGGACGGCGCCGTTCCTCCGGCGGTCACCGTGCAAACCCACTGCCACGAGTACTCCGTGTTCGGCGCGAAATCACAAACCGCCGCGCTGCGCGCCGTCGGTGTGGCGTCCGTGCGCGAGGCCACGGGGTGTTGCGGTGTCGCCGGCAACTTCGGCTTCGAACCCAGCCACTTCGACATCAGCATGCAGGTGGCGGAGCAGGCGCTGATTCCGGCGCTGGCACAAACGGATGCCCACACTCCGGTTCTGGCCGACGGCTTCAGCTGCCAGATGCAGATCATGCAGGTGGATGCCGCGCGAACCACACTTCACCTGGCGGAGCTGCTCGACGGCGCCGCCGCCCTCGAATCTGACAACAGCAAAGGACGATCATGACCCTGACCGAAATGACCAGAGCGGCGCGGCCTGTGCTCGCCGACCTGAAGACGCGTCTCTACCTCAATGACGAGTGGGTTGACGCCGAGGGCGGCCGCACGTTTGCCGTGGAGAACCCGGCGACCGGCGAGATCCTCGCGCACGTGGCCGACGGGTCCGTGGCCGACGCGGAACGAGCCATCAACGCCGCCGGGGCGGCACAGGCCGACTGGGCCAGGACCTCGCCCCGTGCCCGCAGCGAGATCCTGCGCCGGGCGTACGACCTCATCATCGAGCGCACAGAGGACCTCGCGGCCCTGATGACGGCGGAGATGGGCAAGCCCCTCGCCGAGGCCCGGGGCGAGGTGGCCTACGGCGCGGAGTTCTTCCGCTGGTTCTCGGAGGAAGCGGTGCGCATCAGCGGTGACTACACGACCACCGGTGACGGCAAGAACCGCATCGTGGTGACTCGGGTTCCCGTGGGTCCCTGCGTGCTCGTGACCCCCTGGAATTTTCCCCTCGCGATGGGTACGCGCAAGATCGGCCCCGCCATCGCCGCCGGCTGTACCATCGTGTTCAAGCCGGCGGCCCAGACACCGCTGACCTCGCTGGCCCTCGTCGATATTCTGCACGAGGCCGGCCTGCCGAAGGGAGTTCTGAATGTGGTCACGACCACGCGGGCGTCCGAGGTGGTGGGCAACTGGATGAGCAGCGGCATTGCACGCAAGGTGAGCTTCACCGGGTCCACCGCGGTGGGCAAGATTCTGCTCACTCAGGCTGCCGAGAACGTCATGCGGTCCTCGATGGAGCTCGGCGGCAATGCGCCCTTCATCGTCTGCGCCGATGCGAACATCGACCGCGCCGTGGACGGCGCGATGATGGCCAAACTGCGCAACATGGGTGAGGCCTGCACGGCGGCGAACCGCTTCATGGTGCACCGTTCGGTCGCCGCAGAATTCACCGAGAAGCTCGCCGCACGCATGTCGGCCCTCACAGTGGGCGACGGCGCCGTGGCCGGGACCGACATCGGTCCACTGGTCGATGAGGCCGGACTCGACAAGGTGCAGGGTTTCGTGGATGATGCGGTGCAGAGAGGTGCGAGAATTGTGGTTGGCGGATTTCGGCCGGAAGGTTCCGGCTACTTCTACCAGCCCACCGTTCTCGCGGACGTCAGTCCTGATTCGGCGCTCATGAGTGCGGAGATTTTTGGACCGGTTGCTCCGATCGTTGTCTTCGATGACGAGAATGAGGCCGTCCGGCTGGCCAACGACACGGAATGGGGACTGGTGGGATACGTCTTCACCCAGGACATCGACCGTGCGCTGCGCATGGGCGAGGAGCTCGAGGTGGGCATGGTCGGAGTGAACACGGGCCTTGTGTCGAATCCGGCGGCACCTTTCGGCGGCGTGAAGCAGTCGGGCCTGGGTCGCGAAGGCGGGAAGCTGGGCATCGATGAATACCTGGAATACAAGTACCTGGCAATTCCGCGCTGATCCGTACCGCGGATTCGCCACTTGAGAAGAAGAGGACACAATGGCTGGTGAAGATGGCCTGTCGGCACTGGAAGGGCGACCGACGTCGGTGCTGATCGCAGATCAATTGCGAGAACGCATCATCGACGGATCCTTCCACCCTGGCGAACAGATTCGCGAGGCCAGTCTGGTGGAACGGCTGCAGGTCTCCCGGGGGCCGGTGCGGGAGGCCCTGCAACGGCTCAGCCAGGAGGGGCTGCTGGTCAGCCATCGCAACCGCGGGGTGTTCGTTCTCGACCTGACGATCAACGACATCAAGGAGATCTACAACGCTCGGGAAGCGATCGAGCTCGGAGCCGCGGCCGAGATCCTGACGGAAAAGCGGGCTGACCTGCCCGGAATCGCCAAGAGTCTCTCGGGCATCATCGAGGAGATGGTTCCGCTGGTGGCCGCGGGGGATTGGCACCGGCTCTCCGAGGTGGACCTGAACTTCCACGTGGCCTTCGTGCAGAGCGCGGGCAACTCGCGTCTGTCCCGGATCTACTCCACCCTGGCCGCGGAATCCCGAATTTGCATGGTCAACCTCGAGGTGTCCTACCCGCGCCCGGCGGCACTGACTGAGGAGCACCAGCACCTGGTGGAGCTGCTCGTGGCCGGCGACGGCGAGAACCTGCGCCGAGCCATCCGCCAGCACATGCGGTCGGCGATCACCGACCTCAGTGCTTCGATGTTGGCGGACAAGTCCCACCAGCACAGCTGAGCAAACCCGGGGGTTGCGCCGCACGGGGTCGCGTATGTAGTCTGATTGTCAACAATCGACAATAAAGGATGCGTGACCCCATGGACATCTCCCGCACTGAGTACGGCGCACGTCTTCGTGGGGTGCGTGAGCGGATGTCTCGGCAGGGGCTCTCGGCGCTGCTGGTCTCCGATCCGTCGAACCTCTACTACCTGACCGGCTACAACGCCTGGTCCTTCTACACCCCCCAGCTGCTCTTCGTGCCGGCCGACGGCGACCTGCTGCTCTTTGCCCGCACCATGGACGCCAACGGCGCCTTCCGCACATCCTGGCTTCCCCAGCAGAACGTGTTCGGGTACCCGGACGAACTCGTGCACCGGGCCGGTGTGCATCCGTTCGACTGGGTGGGTGGCACGCTCCGGGAGCTCGGTGCCGTCACCGCGGCCGCGGGTGGCCAGATCGGCTTGGAACTCGACTCGCACTTCTTTTCCCCCAAGGCCTATCGTTCACTCCTGAGTGCCCTGCCGGAATGGGACTTCGTCGATTCCGTTGAGTTGGTGAACTGGGTGCGCGTGGTGAAGTCGCCGGCCGAGATTGAGCTGATGCGCACCGCTGCGCTCATCGCAACGAACGCCATGACCACGGCCTTCGAACACGTGCGAGTGGGGACCAGGCAGTGCGATGTGGCTGCCGAGATCAGCCGTGCGCAGATTCGGGGCACCGCTGACTTCGGCGGCGACTATCCGGCGATCGTTCCCATGCTTCCCACCGGTGCCGAGGCCGACACCCCCCACCTCACCTGGACCGACGCGCCCTTCGCCGACGGTCAGGCCGTCATCGTGGAGCTCGCCGGCGCCTACCGGCGCTACCACGTGCCGCTCGCGCGCACGGTGATGCTGGGACGGCCGTCCCTGGAGCTGCAGCGGGTGGCCGGCGCGGTCAGTGAAGGCGTCCAGGCCGTACTGGAGACGGTTCGACCGGGTATTCAGGCGCGGGACCTCGCGACGACCTGGGAGCGCGTGCTGGCCGCGCACGGACTCGCCAAGCCCTCTCGAATCGGCTACTCCATCGGAATCGGGTTCCCGCCCGACTGGGGCGAGCGAACGGTCAGCCTGCGCGGCGAGGACGAAACCGTGCTGCAGGAGAACATGACCTTCCATCTGATCGGTGGCATGTGGATGGACAATTACGGCTACGAGTTGTCCGAACCGATGCGGGTCACCGCCACCGGCGTGGAAACCTTCACCAGCCTGCCGCGCGAGCTCATTCAATCGGGTGTGCTGCTGTGAGCGTCATCAACCTGCCGTACGCGGCCCGGGCGGCTCGTCTCACCGGGTCGGTCATCGATTCGAGCACGTCGCTCCTCGCCGCACAGACCCACGACATTGTGCGCTTCGCGATGGGGTCGCCGGCGGATGAGGCCGTTCCGCTTGAGGTGCTCCGTGACATCGCCGCGTCCCAGCTCGATCACAGCAGCTTCACCTATGGAGCCACCGAGGGCGAGCCGGCCCTGTTGGAACAGCTCGTGGATTATCTCGGAACGACATCGGAACCCACCTCCCTCGACCGGGTGACCATCACCGCGGGCGGCATGCAGGGCCTGGATTTGGCGTGCAAGATTTTCGTCGACCCCGACGATCTCGTGGTTATTGAGGGTCCCACCTACACGAACGGGAGCGCCACCGCCGCAAGCTACGGCGCGGACCTGCTCGAGGCCCCGGTCGATGAGAACGGCCTGATCGTGGAGGCGCTGCCGGACCTGGTGCGACGCACGGGCAAGGCGCCCAAGGCGATCTACGTCATTCCGAACTTCCAAAATCCCTCGGGAACCACCCTGTCCGCGCCGCGGCGGGAGCTCCTGCTCGAGCTGGCCCACCGGTGGAACGCCGTCATCATCGACGACGACCCCTACGGCCTGCTGCGCTTTGCCGGTGAAGACCTGCCGAGCTTTCAAAGCCTCAGCCCGGCGGACCCGCTGCTGTTCTCGGTGCGTACCTTCTCGAAAATCCTCTCGCCCGGGCTGCGCGTGGGCTGGGTCGATACCGACCCGTCGATTCGGCAGCTCGTCATCAACGCCAAGCAGTCCATGGACACCTGCACCAATGTTCCGGCCCAGCAGATGGTGGCGGAATTCATCCGGCGTGGCGGCCTGTCCGACCACCTGGCCATGATCAGGAGCCAGTACCTGGAACGCAAGATCGCCATGACCGAGAGTCTGCGCCGGCACCTCGGCGACCGGGTCACGATGACCGACCCCGACGGCGGATTCTTCCTCTGGGTGACCCTGCAGGGCGAGGACCGGAAGACCTCGACCTCCGCCCTGTTCGAGATGGCCCTGGCAGAGGGCGTCGCGTTCATCCCGGGTCCGGCCTTCTCCTCGACCGGCCGGTATGACGACTCCTTGCGACTCTGCTTCGCATCGACATCGCCGGAACGCATCGAGGAGGGCGTGAAGCGCCTGACCCGAGCCCTCGACCGTGCTCGGAGGCGGCGGTGACGGCGCCGGACACCGGCCTGCCGGCTTCGGAGGCGGCCGTGCTCGACCAGGTCGACCACGATGAACTGCTGCTGCTCACCGCCGCCCTGGTGGCGGCGGGCGGCGAGAATCCCGGATCGACCGAGGAGGCAACCGTCGCCGTGTTGCGCGAGGCGTGCGAACGTCACGGCTTCGATGTCGAACTGACGGATGTCGCACCGGGTCGGCAGAACTTGGTCGCCACCCTTACCGGCGGAACCGGCCAAGGCCTGATGTTCCTCGGGCACTCCGACGTGGTGCCGGCCGGGGAGGGGTGGAGCAGTCCGCCGTTCGAGCCTTACGCCCACGACGGACGCCTGTACGGGCGGGGAACCACTGATATGAAAGGCGGGCTGGCCGCCATCGTGCTCGCGATGGCCGCCATTCGGGCCGCGGGCGTGCAGTTGGGTGGGCCCATTCAGCTGGTGTGCACGGTCGACGAGGAAGACCTCGGCCTGGGCATTCGCGCCTTCGTTCCGAGCGCTCCCCGCGGTGTCTTCGCCGCCTGTGTGGTGGCCGAACCGACCGACCTGCAAACAGTGATCGCCTGCCGAGGCGACAGCTACCTCACGCTCAGCGTCACCGGCCGGGCCGCCCACTCCGGGCGACCGGCCGACGGCCGCAACGCCATCGCCGCGGCAGCCCGGGTGCTGGAGCTCGTGCGGACTGACCACGACGCGCTGCGCGCAGCCCCGCATGCCCTGCTCGGCTCGGGAACGTGGAGCGTGGGTACGATGAGCGGAGGCAGCGGTACCTCGATCGTGGCCGCCGACTGCACGGCGACGATTGATCGTCGGCTGATGCCCGATGAGGATGCACAGACGGTGGTGGACCGTCTGCTGCGCACGGTCCGGGAAACCGGAATCGATGGAGATGGAATCACTGTGAATCTGGTTGTGGACATGGAAATGCCTGGTTTCATCACGGACCCCGGGCACGCGCTGGTGGTCGGTGCTGTCGAGGCGGTGGCCGATGCCGGAGGCGGCCGACCCGCTGTGGGCGGCTGGAGCGCAGCCTGTGACGGAGGTTTCATCGCCCGAGACCTCGGCATCCCCTGCATCGTGCTCGGGCCGGGCGGGCTTAACGACCAGGCGCACCAAGCCAACGAATCCGTGAGTATTGACGAGCTGGCCATCGCCGCCCGCGCCTACGCGCTGCTGGCCCTGCGCCTGGTGGGTCACCGATGAGCGCCGGTCGTCCCGTGCTGGTCGTGCTCTACAAGGACGACCTGCCCGATTGCCTGCCGCTGATCGAGGCCGCGGCAGAGGTGCGTTATGTGCGCGCGGCCGAACTCGCGGGCGCGATGCCGGGAGCCGATGCCCTGCTGCTCTGGGACTTCTTCTCCTCTGCCGTCGAAGACGTCTGGGCCCACGCGGACTCGCTCAAATGGATCCACGTGGCCGCGGCCGGGGTGGACAAGCTACTCTTCGACGGTTTGCGGCAATCGGGCGTCATCGTCACGAATTCGCGGGGGATCTTCGACCGCCCGATCGCGGAATTCGTGCTGGGCAGCATCCTGGCGATGGCCAAGGATCTGCCCGGCTCCCTCCGACGCCAACAAAACGGCGTGTGGGAACACCGTGAGAACGAGCGCATCGACAATGCGAGGGCACTCGTGGTGGGAACCGGGTCGATCGGCCGGGAAACGGCCCGGTTGCTGCGCGCCGTCGGAATGCGAGTCGAGGGCGTGGGGCGAACGAGCAGAACCGACGACGTCGACTTCACAACGGTGCATGCCTCCGCCGACCTGGCTGCCGTTGTGGGCCGGCATGACTATGTGGTGCTGATCGCGCCGTTGACCGACGCCACCCGCGGACTCGTCGACGCCGCCGTGCTGGCGGCCATGAAGCCGACAGCGCGCCTGGTGAACGTGGGGCGGGGCGAGCTGGTGCACGAGGACGCGTTGGCGGATGCGCTGGGCCGAGGAATCATCGCCGGCGCGGCACTCGATGTGTTCAGCACGGAGCCACTGCCGGCCACCAGCCCGCTCTGGCGGATGGAGAACGTGTTGATCTCTGCGCACCTCAGTGGAGACGCGACCGGGTGGCTCGAGCGGTTGTCGGCGCTCTTCGCCGACAACTTCGAGCGTTACGCAGCGGGGGCCGAACTCCTCAACGTGGTCGACAAGGAGCTCGGCTTCGTACCTGCCGGTGGTCAGCGGATCGGGTAGCTAGCGGATCGGGTAGCTAGCGGATCGGGTACCTACCGGAACAGCGTGCCCAAGCAATCGAGGGTGAGCGTGCGGTTCGCGATGCGCAGGCCCTCCCAGACCGTGACCTGGTTCGCCGTGAGCACGGTCTTGCCGAGCGCCGCTTCGAGTTCGTTGACGAACCGGAGGGAGTGCATGGCCGTGTCCGGGATCAGGATCGCCTGGGCATCCGGGTGATCGGCCGCGCGGGCCATGGCGAGGATCTCCGGCATGCCCAGCAGGCCGACTTCTCCGGCGGTGGCGATGTCATTGCTCTGGAAGGAAACGACGGTGATGCCGGCATCACCGAGAAACCGCTTGAAGTGCTGCGCGAGATCGTCGGGATAGCTCGCAGCGACGGCGACGGTGTCGATGGAGAGCGCCCGGCAGGCCTGGGCGAACGCAATCGAGGTGGATGACGCGGGTACGCCGGTGGCGAGGCTGACCTCTTCCGCCTGGTTGTGCGCGCCCTGCCAGCCGTAGACGAAGCTTCCGGAGGTGCAGGCCCACATGATGGCGTCGGGTGCCTCGCCGGCCAGTTCCCGCGCGCCGGCAAGCAGGTTGTCGGACCCGCCCACGGCCAGCAGTTCGTCGACCAGGTGGGCCACGTCGCCGCCGGCGGTTCGAACGAGGGGTAGCTGGATGGCACCGGACGTGGACTGTTCGAGGAATGGGAAGTCGTCATCGGCGCCCACGCCCGGATACAGGAGTCCAACGCTGGGTACTGCGGTCTGAGTTGTCATGATTGCCCTTCGGTCGGTATCGAACTGTATCTGATCTTTAGAAGATTGTTGACAATCCTACAGGGAGTGGGTAGGTTTTTCGACAAGCACCACGGGGTTCGCTGGAGAGCCGCTAGGAGTAACCGCACAAGGTCCGACCCTGGGCCCTACGAGATCGGAACCACTCATGATTCGACACTATTCGCGTGGCACGGTGATGCGGGGGATTGGCGCGATCGCCACCGGACTGCTTCTGGCCGGAAGCCTCGCCGCCTGCTCCACCACGGCGGCCAGCGGTGAAAGCACCGACGTCAGCACTCTGCAGAACGGGAAGGACCTTGGCTACCTGCGCGTCGGGATCGCCAACGAACCGCCGTACACCGAGGTCAACGCCGACGGTTCCGTGCACGGCGGAGAGCCCGACGTGCTGCGCGAGGTTCTGAAGACCATGGGCATCGGCGAGATTCAGGGCATCATCACCCCCTACGACGCCATGATCCCCGGCCTCAACGCGAACCGCTGGGATGTGGTGGCCGCCGGCCTCTTCATGAAGCAGTCCCGATGTGCGGCGGTCGCGTACTCCGAGCCCATCATCGTCTCCACGGAGTCTTACGGCACCCCGGTTGGCAACCCGAAGAACATCACCACCCTCGCCGACATCCAGGAGAATACGGATCTCAAGATCGCCGTCCTCTCCGGTGGATTCGAAGAGGGAATCCTCAAGACGATCGAGCTCCCCCAGGGCCAGATCGTGCTCGTGAAGGACAGCCGCAGCGGAATGGAAGCGGTCACCGCCAACCGCGCCGACGCCTTCCTGCTGCCGACCCTCTCGCTCCGCGCGCTCGTTGAGCAGGATCCGAGCATCGAGGTGACCGACCCCATCGAGGACGCGCCGCGTACCGGTTCCGGCGCCGCCTTCCGCAAGGGCGACACCGAACTGCTGGCCGAGTACAACAAGCAGCTTGCCGTCTTCAAGGAGACGCAGGCCTACACCGACATCATGGTCAAGTGGGGTTTCGACCCCGAGGCCGCCAAGGGCGTCACTGCCGCCGAGCTCTGCGAGAACGAGGGCTAGCAACCAGCCCATCGCTCGGTGCGGAACCCGCTTCCGGGCCCGCACCGAGCGCATCCGTTCTCACCGTCAGAAAGGCTGGTCACGGTTTGGATGCCGTATTTGATTACTCCGGACTCTTGGTTCAGGGACTGGGCGTTACCATCCTCGTTACAGTCCTCGGCGCGATCCTCACCATTGTCGTCGCTTTCATCGCGGGGCTCTGCAGCCTCTCAACACATCGCTGGCTGCGGTGGCCGTCCATGTTCTTCGTCGAATTCTTCCGCGGGACCGGACTTCTCGTGCAGATGTTCTGGTTCTTCTACGCCCTGCCGTTCCTCGGTATCGAACTTGCCCCGCTGGTGGCCGGTGTTCTGGCGCTGGGTCTGAACGAGGGCGCGTATGCGGCTGAAGTTGTTCGCGGAACTATTCGGTCCCGCGCGAAGGGGCAGACCGAGGCGGCCATCGCCCTCGGCATGACCCCGGCCTTGCGGATGCGCCGCATCCTCATTCCGCAGTCGATCCCGGCCATGCTCCCCGCCTTTGGAAACGTCATGGTCGACCTGTTGAAGAACACGTCCCTGGTGTCGCTGGTCACGGTATCCGACCTCACGTGGCGAGCGTTTACCGCCCGCACGGTGACCGGGCAGACCGTTGAGCTGTTCCTCACCATCCTCGTGCTCTATTACTTTCTCTCCTTGCTCATCGGCTGGCTCATTCGGTACCTCGAGAAGCGATTCGCGCTCGACCGTAAGTCACTCGCCAAGGCCAGGCCGCTCAAGACGCTGGCAGGAAGGTTCTCGTCATGAGTGTCTGGGACAACACCTTCGCCATCTCGATCGTGCCGATCCTGCTCAAGGGCCTCTGGTTGACGATCCAGATCACCCTCGTGGGATTCGTGATCAGTCTGGTCGTCGGACTCGTGGTCGCCGTTATCCGGTACCTGAAGATTCCGATCATCTCACCGCTGGCCACCTTCTACGTTTCCTTTGTTCGAGGAACGCCGCTGCTCGTGCAGGCCTATGTGGCGTTCTACGTGTTGCCGTTGCTCGGCGTGACCTTTGACGCCCTGCCCACCGGGATCGTGGTGATCGGCCTGAACTACAGCGCCTACACGGCGGAGGTGTATCGGGCCGGCATCGAACAACTGCACAAGGGCCAGTGGGAGGCCGCAAAAGCGTTGAGCCTGCCACGCTGGCGTACGTGGGTGCGCATTGTGATCCCCCAGGCCGTGCGCCCGATCATCCCCGTGCTCGGAAACTACCTGATCATGATGTTCAAGGACTCGGCGATCCTGTCGTCGATCACCATCATCGAATTGCTGGGATCCGCCCTGTCGATCGGAAGCAGCTACTACCGCTACCTCGAACCCATCACCATCATCGGGCTGATGTATCTCGCCATCAGTTTCCCGTGTTCACTTCTCATCAAGAAACTGGAGCGTCGTTTTGTCCCCCAACACTGAAACGCTGAAGACCCTCAACAGCAC
>Ga0209023_10003843_pt1 | contig 17605 bp, 15 predicted proteins | sample LakOneMetagenome_FD_187468 | JGI IMG/M metagenome (GOLD analysis project Ga0209023, IMG submission 187468) | Freshwater and sediment microbial communities from Lake Erie, Canada (SPAdes) (version 2) | ecosystem: Environmental > Aquatic > Freshwater > Lentic | place: Lake Erie, Canada... | reverse complement strand
TGGGTGCCCCCGATTAGGAACCGCATCGATATGCTGGCGACCGGCATCAAAAGCCCGATCGGGGTCAAGGTCAGCGGGCCTGACCTTGCTTCCATCGACATGGCCGCGCGTGCGATCGAAGGCGTCGCACGCACCGTCCCTGGCGTGTCGTCAGCAATCGCCGAGCGGATTTCCGGGGGACGTTATGTTGACGTCGACATCGACCGCTTCGCGGCTTCGCGTTACGGGCTCAACATCGCCGACGTGCAGGACGTGGTCGCCGGCGCCATCGGCGGGGAAAACATCGCCGAGTTCGTCGACGGGCGCGCCCGTTATCCGATCAATCTGCGCTATCCGCGCGAAGTGCGCGACACCTTCGAGCGTTTGACGGCGCTGCCGATCGTTACCGATTCAGGCCTGCGGCTGACCTTGGGCGAGGTTGCGCACATCACCATCGCCGACGGACCCTCGATGATCCGTAGCGAGAACGGCCGGCTCTCTGCTTACGTCTATGTCGATGTGCGGGGGCGAGACTTGGCGTCAGTCGTGCGCGACCTTCAAGGATCGATCGGACGCCAAGTGCGCCTGCCTGCCGGCGTCAGCATCGCCTATTCAGGGCAATTCGAATATCTTGAGCGCGCCGCGGCGCGGTTGATGATTGTCGGTCCTGTCACGCTGGCGATCATCTTCGCGCTTCTCTATTTCACCTTCCGCCGCTTCGATGAGGCCGCCATCGTGATGGCGAGCCTGCCGTTCGCGCTGACCGGCGGCATCTGGCTCATCTTCTTGCTCGGCTACGACTTCTCGGTTGCGGTCGCGGTCGGCTTCATTGCGCTTGCAGGTCTTGCCGCCGAGTTCGGCGTCGTCATGCTGATCTACCTGAAGAATGCGCTCAAAGAGCGCGAAGAGCGCGGTATCGAGATCACCCCTCACGTGATCGCAGAAGCGGTGCGCGAAGGCGCGCTATTGCGCCTTCGGCCCAAGGCAATGACCGTCGCGGTCATCCTGGCGGGCCTTTTCCCCATCCTGTGGACCGGGGGCGCCGGCGCTGAAGTCATGCGCAGAATTGCCGCGCCGATGGTGGGCGGCATGTTCACCGCGCCCCTGTTGTCTTTGTTCGTCATCCCCGCGGCCTATTACCTGATCCGACGCCGCGACCTTCAGCGCCAAGCGCTCGCTTCATCCCAAACTCGGATCTCACACGAAATCGGAGAACCAACATGAAGGGGAAGATGTATGCGGCCGTCGTTTCCGCGACGCTCGCGCTGGCGACAGCGGCCTGTTCGCAGCCGACATCCACGCCGACGTCAACCGGGACGGCAAGTGAAGCCAAAATGGGCGAGATGGCCGGGACTGCGCAAGCGAGCGGTCCGATCCGATCGACGGGTGTGGTGACGCAAGTGGACGCCGCCGCGGGGACGATCACGTTCGATCACCAAGCTATCTCTGCAATCAATTGGCCGGCGATGACCATGCAATTCCACGCCGAAAACCCGGCGATCCTGCACGGCATCGCCGTCGGCGATCATGTCTCGTTCGAGTTGAAGAGCGCGAGCGAGACATCCGTGGTGACGATGGTTCAAAAACAATAGGCGCGCCGGTGCTTCTATTGGGCGGGTGACGGGATGCGAGCTTTCGTACTCGCTCCGCGCTTGCTCACCGGTGCGAGACCGCTAGCATAAGAGCGAGGCGTTGGTCGGCCTTGTAACCCGCGTCTCCGCCCACCGTCGCCGCATCACGCCCCCAGCCCCGTGGCGACGGCGGGCGCGCGGGGAGTTCAGCCGCCATCGTTTGAGTTGTTGTTTAGCTACCTGGGGCGGAGGTTCCTGCGGGCGCTTCCCACCCACCCACCCGAAACGGAGCGTCCAAAATCGATTACGTACGTCCAATTACGCTCACAGCAGACCGTGGCCGTCCAAATTTGCTTACGGCCAGGATCCAAAGGCTTCGCGCCAGAGCTTGACGTGTAGCTCTTAGGACTATACATTAAACGGAACCAAAAAGGCGAAATGAGCGTCTACCAGACCAAGGAATTCGCTCGCTTCGCCCGAAAGGACAAGCTGAGCGCGAAGGCGCTGGTTGAGGCTGCGGCCGATGTCGCTCAGGGCAATTTCGACGCCGATCTAGGCGCTGGCGTGTTCAAGCAACGCGTCGCTAGGCGGGGCGGCGGCAAATCAGGGGGATTTCGCACAATCCTCTTCTTCAAGGCCGGACGGCACACATTCTATGCCTATGGCTTTGCCAAGAGCGAGCGCGCCAACGTTTCGGAGAAAGAGCTCAAGGCTTTGAAGAAGTTGGCGAGCGAATTGTTGAGTTATTCGGCGGCCCAAATCGCGGCCGCGGAGAAGGCAGGCGAACTGATCGAATTGGTGGATAGCAATGACGGCCAAGAAGACAACGAAGCGTAAGGAAAGCAATATTCTGTCGACCGTCCACAAGACGGCGAAGGGCCTCCATGCCGCTGGTGTGATGGAGCAAGCCACCATGCGCGAATTCGACGCGCTCTGTCTGACGTCGGTCGAACCGATGAAGCCGGCGGAAATTCGCGCGCTTCGCACCCGCGAGCAGGTATCGCAGCCGGTTTTCGCTCATTACCTTAACGTGCGGAAAGACGCGGTGAGCAAGTGGGAGCGCGGTGAGAAACGCCCCGATGGCCCCTCGCTGAAACTTCTTAACCTCGTGAAGGCCAAGGGCCTCAAATCAATCGCCTGAACCCGGTTTGACGTCTCGGTCCAGCAGACAATTGAGTGCAGCCGCTTCTGGCGCTGGCGGCGCGCTGGCGAGCGCCTGGAGGAGTTCCGCCGCCTCATGGGGCGTCGTCTCGCTCAGCCGTACAACGCGGCGGAATGCTCCAGAGATATTCGGTGTCGTGCTCATGTTTAGCTAAACCATAGCGTGCTGGTCCAAGGCCGTCACCGGCATTTCCCCAGGCCCAAAACCTGCTTGGGAAGGACGGCATGTTTCGGCGACACCGATTTGTCCTGCTTCTGGGCGCGAGCTTGGTGGCCGCGCTGGCGTTGGCCGCCGTCGCGACGCCGCGCGACCTCTTGCTTTACAATCACAGCCCATCCGTTCCGGAGGGCTTCTACCTCCGTACTAGCGCTCCGGTGACTATCGGGGCCTTCGTCACGGTTCGTGCGCGCGACGTGGCGCCGGAGGAGGCCCATCGGCGCGGTTTCGAGGGTGCCTCGGATCGCTTCATCAAACGCGTCGCAGCGGGCGCTGGCGCGCGTGTTTGCGGGGATGGCCAGCAGCTTACGATCAGCCTTGACGATGGCTCTGGCGTCCGTCGAAACGCTGCCGTCCGCATTCTCCGTGACGGCCGCGGACGTGATCACCGCACGCCGATTGGTTGGCGCGGTTGCCGCATCCTCAACGCCGATGAAGTTCTCCTCTTAGGCGACACGCCGGATAGTTTCGACGGCCGTTATTGGGGGCCAATCAACATGCGTCTGATCGAGGGCGTGTGGCGCAAGTTCTGAGATTTTTCATACGTGCGGCTACGCGGTCATACAGACTGCAACATGATCTTGCATTGCGACCTTGGCTCACACCCACTGATGTATGGGGCTCAGAATGGATGGGTGCAGCAGGGTGGTGGTGGAGAGCAAGATACAGAGCGCCGCAGGTTTTCGTCTGAGACTTGTGAATCCTGGATATTTCCTGCGGCAACTGAGATCGTGGTGCGGTGAAAGCTGCGGTATCGCAGCGATTTCAACGGCGCAGAACACGGCATGCCTCAAGCATCGCTTTCGGAACGGCTGAAGGCATCGGCGCTGCTAAAGCCGAGCGCGGCGCCGCACGATCTGAACGCCGCGCGTGACATGAGTGTCTTCCGCGGCGAGGACGGACTTCAGGGCAAGATCAAAAAGGGTCGCGGCGGCACTGGTCGCGCGCGCAGCGGCGCGCTCGGCGGACGTTTGTCCAAGCTTTTGTCAGGCCGGCGCGCGCCGAACCGATTTCGCGCGCAGGGCGGAAATACCGCATTCGCCAATGACAAGCGTCAGCGCGTCGTGGTGACGGTCTTCTTCCAAGGTCATGGCGGCGGCGGCGCGGGTAAACTCATCGCGCATGGCAAATATCTGGAAAGAGACGGCGCAGGCCCGAATGGCGAGCCTGGGCAGTTCTACGATCGCGACGAGGATCGCCTTGATGCGGGTCCGCGGCTCGCCGAATGGTCCGAGGAGGACCAGCGGCACACGCGCATCATGCTTGCCCCAGAGAGCGGCGCACGCATGGAGGATCTGAAAGACTTCACGCGCGCCACGATGGCGCAGATGGAGCGCGACCTTGGCGCCGAGTTGGATTGGGTCGCGGTCGATCACCACAACACCGACAACCCTCATGTCCACGTCATTTTGCGCGGGCGCCGCCGTGACGGGCCGGATCTGATCATCAAGCGCGAATACGCAAATTTCGGATTGCGCAACGTCGCCCGTGAAGTGGCGACGCAAATGCTTGGCGAGCGGGGCCGCGAAGACGAGCGCCTGGCGTTGGAGCGTGAAACCCGGGCGGAGCGGATGACCCGGCTTGATCATCTGCTCGAAGCGGAGATTAGGGTCGCCAAGCTCAACCGTATCCAGGCGATCGGCCGTCGGCTCGATCCCACGCTGCGCGCGGCGCTTCGCAATCGCGTGCGGGAGCTGACGCGCATGGGTCTGGCGCGTGAGGAAAAGCGTGACCGTTTCCGTTTCGAGCCGGACTGGGCGGCGCGGTTGGAAGGAATCGGCCAGGGCATTGATCTGCGCCAGCGGCTTGGCCGTGAACTGGAGCCAGGGCAGGGACGCCTCAAGCTTTATGAACCCGACATGGGCCGCGTCGCCGGCGAAGTGCTTGAGGCCGGCCGGCGCGGCGAGAAGGGCAAAGGCTACGTCATCGTTCGGGACAAGTTTAAGCGGCCTGTGCTCGCGAATGTGCGCCATCGCGACGTCGAGGGCCTAGAACCGAGCGCCATCGTGGCGTTGGAGCCCAAGGCCCATGACGGTCGCGGCACGCGTCTGCGGCTCGACCGGCTTTCCGAAACGCCGATCAAGACCCAGATCGACGCGCCAGCGGAAACCGAACTCGACCGCGAGATCGTGCGTGTTCTAAAGGGCGAAAAGGGGCGGCTTCCGACCACGCGCGAAGTCCGCAACGCCATCAGCGAGCGGGTGGCTTGGCATCAACGTGAAGGCAACGGGCAGCGTGATTTGACTGGCCGCTTCGAGTTCGAGCCAGGGGCGTTGGGTCGCTTGCGATCGGCGGAATTCTCGCGCGCCGAAGACGCGCTTGTGAAGACGGCGGGGAAGCGCGCCATCGACGTCGCCGATGGGCTGGAGCGGGAATGGCGCGTCCGCGGCTTCGTTCAGTTACAGCAGGGCAGGTTCGCGGCGCTCGAACGCAATGATGCTGTCGCGCTGTTGCGGCTCTCACGCGGCGTCGCCTTGAAGCAAGGTAAGGCCTATTCTCTCTCCGTTGTGAACGGAAAGGTGAAGGCAACGCCTTCGCTCGGCTTGGAGCGCTGATCTGCAGTTCTCTTGGCGCGCGAAATACGAGGCGATCGCGTCGGCAACGCCAGGCAACGTGGTGCAACGCGCACTGAGCGCCGGCGGCAACGCCATACTACGCGGCGATAAACGGCCCAACGACGCATGCGGCGTCACGCTTGAGGCATTTCTCAACGCGGACAATCTGTTGGTTCAACTTCGCGGATAATGACGTTGTCTGCATCGACTCAGCGTGCGCTCATTCCGTCGCCCGTACGACGACGGATGGTACAACTTATGTCCGCACTGAAAGCTTCACGCGCCACAAGAAGAGAGCAAGACGCCGCGCAGCTTGGGCTGTTCAACGCCTGCGATGTTGATCGTCCGCGAGATACACCGCTGCCGACGGCGCCAGTGCGGACGATTGGTCTTGCCGATAATTCGGTATTTCGCCTCAGTCTGCGATCCACCAAGCAAAGGAGGCGGTCTCTTCCGCTCAGATCTCCAAGTCCGCGTTTGATCACCGAGAAGGATTTGCCGTCCTATCCAGAACAAGAGGTTGCCGCCGTCGAGCGACTTGTGGCGGGTATCAAGTCGGATCGCGCATTGCTTGGCTACAATGATGTTTGGACCCATTTCGGCGTGTCAAAGGCGACAGCCAATCGGCGCATGAAGGAGGGGCTTGTACCCGGCGTGCGCATTGTAGCTGGCGTGGTGATGCGAGATGGCGGTGTCAGGCGTTTCAGCCGAGAGCAGGTGAAGTGGCTCGTGCTCGCAGTCCGCTTTGGAAAAGAAGCGCTCGATTGAAGACCTCGCACGACACTCAACAAGCGAGCCAATGATGGATAGTAACGGCACTCCAAAGTCTGAAGCGAGCGATGCGCGCGCAGCGCTGCTCCCGCTGGTCCGGTTGCTTGCGCGTCAAGCGGCCCGGGAAGATTATGAGCGCGCCCTTGAAGCAGCGCGGCCAAAACAATACTCAAAGGGGCTCGGCCGGCCGAGAGTCATTGAGGAAGGTTAGGTATGCGCGCAGTGATCTATGCCCGCTATTCCAGCGACCTGCAGAGCCGCGCCTCAATCGAAGATCAAATCAGGCTGGCGCGCGAACATGCCGAGCGGCAAGGTTGGGCGATTGCTGAGATTTATACTGACTACGGCATCTCCGGCGCTTCGATGATGCGACCGGGGCTGCAAGCGTTGATGGCCGACGCGCAGCAATGCAAATTCGACTTGGTCTTGTCTGAAGCGCTTGATCGTATCAGCCGCGATCAGGGCGACACGGCGAACATCCACAAGCGAATGCGCTTCCACGGCATCAAGATCTACACGCTGTCCGAAGGCTGGGTCGACCTGATCCAGGTCGGATTCAAGGGCATGATGAACCAGATGTTCTTGACGGAGCTCGCCGCGAAGGTGCGCCGCGGTCAGCGGGGCCGGGTTGAGAACGGAAAGATCGCGGCTGGCTTGGGCTACGGGTATGAAGTCGTGCGCGAGTTCGACGCAAAGGGCGAACCGATCCGTGGAGAGCGCCGCATCAAACCCGAGGAGGCAGCGATTGTCGTTCGCATCTTCGAGGAGTTTGCGTCTGGACGCACAGCCAAGGCGATCGCCAAGAGCTTGAACGAAGATGGTGTGCGCTCGCCCTCCGGCGGCGGGTGGGGTTACAGCTCCATCACCGGCAATCGCAAACGCGGCACCGGCATCATCAATAACGAGATGTATTCAGGCAGGATCGTTTGGAACCGCGTCAGAGAGGACCGAGATCCAGACACTCACCAACGCATTGTTCGCGTCAATCCGGGGGAAAGCTGGATTGTTCACGAGGCCGAGCACTTGCGTATTGTGGATCAATCGCTGTGGGACCGGGTTAAGGCTCAGCAGGATCGCCGTGTCGCGGTCGATGGCGCTTACTGGAAGCACCGTCCGGTCAAGTACCTGATCTCCGGGATCGTCGAATGTGGCGTTTGCGGCGGCGCATACACAAAATACTCGCGCGACCACTTCCGCTGCTCGACCTATCAGAACAAACGGCTCTGTTCCAACCGACTGGCCATGTCGCGGTTGCGTTTGGAAGACGTGATTTTCATGGGGCTGCGCAACTATTTGCTCGACCCCCAATTGCTCGACGTGTTTGGCCTCGAGTACGCGCGCGAGGTTGCAGCGGTTCGCAAGGAACGGCGCGGCAGGCGCGGCGAGCTTGAGCAGGAACTTGCGAGAGTAGTGGCCAAGCGGAACAAACTGATCGAGGTCATCGGTACTGGCGCGGTTGAAGCTTCGGAAGTCAAACCAGATCTCGACGCAGCGATCCAACGGCGCGACGCCCTCCAAGCCGAACTTGCAAGCGCCGACGCAGAACCCAAGCTGATCGAGCCGGGCATGAGCGAACGCTACCGCGCCGCCGTTGCGCAATTGGTCGAAGGTTTTGCCGATGAAGAAACCCAAGAAGAAGCGATGCGCTGCATTCGCGGACTGATCGAGAAGATCGTGGTTCGGCCCAATGCTGCCGGCGACGATCTTGATGTGGACCTGCACGGTGCGCTGGCGACGATTCTGATGTTGTCAGTTGAAGATGAGTCCGGTTTGGCGCCTCAAAAACAGGCAGCTTTTGGCGTGAGACGGCGCGAGGCGACACGCGGCAATCGCCAATCAAATCAGCGAATTGATCGAAAGAGCCCGGGCATCAATCCACAGTTTAAACGTGTGTCTCAGGCAGGACTCGAACCTGCAACCAGACCGTTATGAGCGGCCGGCTCTAACCATTGAGCTACGGGCCCGTCTTGAATCAGCGCGGGGACGTGCGACCTACCATTGCAGTGCGGGCGCCGGAAGGGCGCAGAGCGCGTTATGGTGAGCCATGAGCGAAATCTACGATGTGGTGGTCATCGGCGCGGGTGCGGCGGGAATTGGCGCAGGTCAGCGCTTGGCGCGGACGCAGGCGTCGTTCGTCCTTGTCGAAGCCCGCGGCCGCGTTGGCGGCCGAGCGCACACAATTCAGAGCCACGGCGAGGCTCTGGATATGGGCTGCCATTGGCTCCATTCCGGCGATCACAATGTGATGGCGGAGATCGCAGCGGCGCAGGGCTTCGACGTGAACCGCTCGCCGGCGCCCTGGCAGCGCCAATCGGGCCATCAGGGTTTGTCTGCAGGGGAAGAGGCGGATTTTGGACGCACGTTCGCTGCGTTCGAAAAGCGCGTGGTTGAAGAGGCGGAAAAAAATCCCCCGGTAGCGGCGAGCGCTTATCTTGAGCCCGGCACGCGCTGGGCGCCGATGATGAACGCGGTGTTCTCTTACATCAGCGGCGCCTATCTCGATCACATCGATGCGCGGGACTATGCGCGCTATGAGGATACCGGGATCAATTATCGCATCACGGAAGGCTACGGCGCATTGTTCACGTCGATCGCTTCTTCGTTGCCTTTGCGGCTTGAGACGGAAGTGAACGCGATTGTTTGTGGCGTTGGTCATGTATCGGTGCGCACCAATCGTGGTGTGATAGAGGCGCGTTCGGTCATCGTAACGTTGCCGACGGCGCTCTACGATCGAATCCAGTTTACGCCCGACTTGCCCGAAAAACGGGAGGCAGCGGCGGGCTTGCCGTTGGGCAACGCAGAGAAGCTGCATTTCGCTCTAGAAGGAGCAGCAGAGTTTCCGCAAGACGGGCACCTGTTCGCGCGTTTCGATCGCGCCGATATTGGTTCGTACCACCTGCGGCCAATGGGTCGTCCGATGATTGAAGTCTATTTCGGCGGCCCGTTGGCGAAGGGCTTGGCGGAGGCGGGGCCTGAAGCGATGCAGGCGTTCGCGTTCGACGAGCTCACCGCGCTGCTTGGCGCTGATTTTCCCAAACGCCTCAGCTTGCGCGGGGCGACGAGGTGGGCGCGCGACCCGTATGCACTCGGCTCTTACTCTCACGCCGAACCGGGTTTCGCCGAGATGCGCGCAGTGTTGGCCGCGCCGGTTGGTGAGCGCTTGTTTTTTGCTGGGGAGGCGTGCTCTCGCAACCGCTACTCAACCGCGCACGGCGCGTTTGAAACTGGCTTGGTCGCGGCCGAGCAGGCGCTCGCCGCTCTTGGCTACGGCTCGATGCCCACGGGGTAGAGTTGATAGCGCGCATCGACGTAGGACGAGCGCGCGTAGAACCAAGCAAGCCGCGCATCGGGGTCGGCAGCGAAAGCAGGATCGGCAGCGATGCGCGCTTCGAATTCACGACGCAACGCGGGATCGGCGGCGAGCATCTGGTCAGCCAGCGGCGCCAACACGTAGCCGTCCGCGTATTCCACCCGTTGCAGGATTTCGTTGAAGAAGCCCCAGGCGAAGAGCGAGTCTTCGCTTTGCGGATCGAGCATGATCACGGCGAGATCGCCGAGAGGCTGATCAGTCGGCACGCGGATCGAGCCGGCGGGCATCCATTCTTGCTGGTGAATGCGCACAGGCGTGCCAGCCATGACGCGCGTGCGGCCTTCGGCGGGCGCGCCGGGCGCCGTGTGCGCATCGGGAAGGCGCAGCATGTCGACGGCGACGGTACGCGGTGTGGCGATGGTCTCGAATTGAATGCCATGTGCACGGAGGCGATCGATGACTTCGGTTTTCGTCGCTGGCACCCAATAGGCGCGAGGCCGATGCAGCGTGATGGTCGATTCCACGCCGTATTGCGGCACGTTCGCCGCCGCCGCGGCACGGCCAGTCCAATGCGTTTCAGCGGCGCCTGAAGCATTCGAGGTGAAGTTCTCGCGCTGCATCGGCAGGAAGTGGCGCGTACCGGCGGGTTGCTCGGTTTCGCGCCAGCCCACTGGAAGCGTTGCCGGATGCGCGCGTTGATCGGCCTGCGCGGCGGTTCGGAGTTCGCGACCGTGTTCGGACAGTTGGCGCAGGCTTTCTTCGATCAAAATGTACGTACCCAGTACGCGTTGGCGGAACGGCTTCAGCGAGTGGTTCTCGATCAGGATCGTCGCCATGTGCGCCATGTCGCCATAGGCTTGGCTGTAGCGCGGCGTGAACGGGTAGCCCAACATGCCTTGATCGAGATCGCGATCATTGTGCGCAAAGACGAGATCACCGGGGACGTGGCCGTTGCGCGAGAGTGCTGCATCCACGCTGGGGCGATAGTGCGCGTTCAGCCAATGCGCGATGTGGGGCGAGGCGGCGTACGAGCCGTCGCGGCCCTGGAACGTGTAAGTGACGTCGTATTGGTAATCCATGCCATCAGTGACGTGCACATCGAGATACAAGTCCGGATGCACGAGCTGGAAGAGGCCAAGCATGGCGCGCATCTCCGGCGCGTCCGCTTTGACGTAGTCGCGATTGAGATTGAGATTTTGCGCCGTATTGCGCCAGCCTTGGTTGTTCGGCCCGCGTTGGTTCGGGCGATTGAACGGACCGGAGCGCTCGTGGCCATCAACATTAAAGATCGGCACGAACACCAGGTTCGCATGATCCAACAACGCACGCTTCGAGCCGAAGGCGATGTCGCGCAGCAACATCATCGTCGCTTCTTTGCCGTCAATCTCACCGGAATGAATGCCGGCTTGGACGAGAAGGGTCGGCTTCGTGGGATCGAGCGTGCCGTTCGCCGTCGCGTACACCACGAGCAGATCACGGCCCTGCGGTGAGCGGCCGAATGTTTCCAGGTGGATCATGGGCGATGCAGCGTCGAGGCGTTCGAGCCAAGCGCGCGTCTGCTCGTAGTTCGGTGTTTCCGTGAAGCCATTGGCTTCGGTTGGCGTGATCCACGGATTGTCGGCGCGCGCGATCAAAGCTTCGCTGGCGCCGTGCCATTCCGGTGGCGTCGGCAAGGGTGCATGCAGACCGCTGGAGGCGAGTTGTGTCATGAGCAAAACCGTCCCGAGCGCGTGCGTGAACGCGCCCACCTAGTTTGAACCGTCGCCGCGCGCGTAACCGACAATGGCCGCGCGCACGAAGTCGTCAAAGTTGATCGAGTCGAGAAGCGGAGGGTGTGCAGCCCAAGGCGGCCCGTCGAGCATTTGCACGGTGATGTCCGGCTTGCCGCTATTGCGTTTGCGGCGCGTGAGCGCGAACTCCGCTTCCTTTTCCACCCACTCGCTCGCGGCTGCGGATTTCGACCAGCACAAATGGAAAAGATCGGCCTTTTCGATTTCCTTACGCAATCGCGGCGACCATTCTTCGCCGGATTTGAGCGACGACCGGTCCCAAAAGTATTCGATACCGGCGGCGTCGTAAGCTGTGGCGATTTGCGAAACCGTTTCGCGATCGTGACTGGAATAGGAGAGAAACACACGTTTGTGACGTTTCAATCGCACGCGATCGCCGTCTGACGCCGGCTTCTTCGACGGGCCGGTGACGTTGCGTGTGAAGGCAAGCACGCCAATCTGCGCGTCGTCAATGAAGACGCGCGCGAGAACCACGACTTGCTTCACGCCGGCGTCCGCTTCGACTGAGAACGAAAAGTCTATCGGCTCACCGCGCCACGTGCGGCGTTGCAGAGATCCGTCGCAGCTGGCGCCGCGGACTTCGAGCGAGACACCGATCGCCGAACCAAGCGGCACATCGCCAATCGTCATGCCGGACGGCGCCGGCTCGCTGCGCGGATCAATTTTGCGCGCAGCTTTGATGACGTCGTTCAAGTCTTTCGGCTGGTGCACAACGATGCGCACGAGTTCGGGCGTGTCGCGGCGAAGTTTCTTCGGCGCAAAAGCAGTCGCGTCCGCGGGTGCGGTTGACGGCGCGGCGCTCGAACGCGCCATGCCGCCGACAACGACACCGTCGTTTTCGGCGCGCTTGCGTGGCGGGTCCGAGGATTGCGGCGGGCCGCCGGGCGCAGGTTCGATCGATGGCGCTTCAGGCGCGGGCGCTGGCGGCGGGATGTATGGATCTTGAGACAACGTCGGCGGCTCGACCGCCGGCGGAAGGGCCGGGCGCTCGTCCGCGGCGCCAAAGGTTTCGGCGGGCGCGGTGTCTTCGCGCGCGTGCTCGGTGCTGGCCGCATCGTCGCGCGCTTCAACGTCTTCGTCTTGAAGCGACGGCGCATCCGGTTCGCTTATGGGCGGCTCGGGTGGCGGCGTTGGCTCGACGTGCGCTTGTGGCTGTTCGTGCTCAGGGGCCGGCGGCTCGGTTGGCGGCAGCGGATGCGCGTGCGGCGGCTCTTCTTGCGGCGGTTCGGGCGCCTGTTGGCGCGCGATTGCGCGCGCGCGGCCTTGCGCGTCCGCGAGCGTCATGACCGGCCACATGCCGGGCAGAAACGCGAAGCGCTCGCGCGCGTCTTCTTCGGCGACGATGAGTTGCGCGCGTAATACGCGCTGCGCCACCAACTGCAGAAACGAAACGTAAAACGCGTCATTCGCGGCGGTTGTGCTGATAAGCACGCCAACATTCGGCGCTGCGATCAGTGCCTCAACCGCAGCGTTTGTGTCGGGGATTGCGTTCGACGCCAGGACGTCGAGCCCGAAGCCTTCGGCAATCTCGTGAGCAGCGTCTAAATCCGCCGCCGACGCGACCAAGAAGCCGTTGGACATTCGTTACCCCCTTAACGTGTCGCCTGTTTAGGCTGCCGCATCGGCGCCGAGCAAGCGACGCCCGGCGCGTTCCTGTTTCAAATGGCGGTGAAATTGGCCTAGAACAGGGCCGCGAAGGAGAATCCGAATGCGCTTTGCCGTCATGCTCGCCTTGTTGGGACTAGCCGCCTGCCAGACGCCGTGCCCGGCGCCTGCGGACACCACGATGGCGGTGTTTCATTGCGAGGACGGCTCGGACCTGCACATCACGTTTGCAGGGCACAACGCGGCGGTCGAGCAGGAGGGCTTCGTTACACTCACCTTGCACGAGAGCGTCGTGGGCGGCGGTTATCGCTACGCCGACAACGGCGCCGAATTGCGCGGGCATGGAACCGAGACGACGTGGACACGTCCGGGCGCCGCAGAAACCACCTGCCATCAAACGCAATAGCTGCGCAGGGTCGTTCGCTTTGCTAGTCTCCACGCTAATGGGCGCGCGGGATGTGAGATGAACGGAGCGTCATCATGAAAAGAGTTTTGCTGAGTTTGGTGTGCGCCAGCGTGATGCTGTCGGCGTGCGAAACCGATGGCGGTTATGTGAGCGGAAGTGGCGGCGCCAGAACGCATCTTTCTCAGTGCGGACGCAACGCGCTAATCGGCGCAGGCATCGGCGCCGCAATTGGCGCGACGCAAGGACCACAGGAAAATCGCGTTGAGAATGCAGCGTTAGGCGCAGCGGTTGGTGGCGTCGGCACGTATGGCGTTTGCCGCTGGCTGTCGGCGCGCGAGCAGCAACGCGTCGAGAACGCCTACTATCAATCGCTCAATTCCGGCGCGCCCGTGAGCGACAATTGGCAATCGGATGATGGCAAGGCGCGTTCGCTCTCGGTGTCGCAACCGATGCCGGCTGATGGCTATGGCGCCCAGTGCCGGCGGGTGACTGGATCCGTGAGCGATCCGCAGTACGGCAATCAGCAACTGCCGCCCGAAACGTTCTGCCGCGATCAGTCAGGCCGCTGGGTGCCGGCGTAACGAAGGACAAACCGGCGACCTTTGCGGGCCGCCGGTTTTCGCTGTTGGAGCGTAGCGCTAGTTGCCGCTCTTTTTCTGCTTCATCAGCTCTTTTTTGCGCGCCTGCATTGCTTCGCCAAGCTCGCCTAAGTCGAGGTCGGCCTTCTTAGCCTTGGCGAACATGCCATCCCGCTGCTCTTCTTCTTTGACGTGGTGTTTGATCATCTCGCCAAGCACGTGCACCTTGGCGTCCCAATGATCATCGCCGGCTTTGCCGGCTTCGATTTCGGCGATGAGCTTCTTGGCGCCGTCGTGTTCGACGTCGGCCTCATCCATCATATCGTCTTCGAGGCCGGCTTCGCGGCACGCGGGATAGAAAATCTCTTCTTCGATCTCAGTATGAACGCGCAGCGCCAAGCAAATCTTGTCGGCGAGCTTTTGCTTCTTCGACGCGCTTTCGGTTTTTTCGAAATCGTCGAACCAGCCTTCCACTTCGCGGTGGTCCGCTTTCAGCAGCGCGATCGCATCGGGCGTATCGGCGCGCTTGCGTGGTTTGGTTTTGGTTTCAGTGTTGGTGACGGCCATGACGGAAGCTCCTTGATCTCGCTTCAGAACAGCGAGTTCGAAAGGAAGTTCCGCAAACGAAAGCGCCGCGGCCTGTTTCAGCCGCGGCGCTTCGAGTTCATTGCGAACTGTTCGCGCTTACATCGCCGCGAGGCGCAGCGTGCGGCGCAGTTCGTCCGGCGCGCCGGCGGCGCGACGCTTCTTCGCTTGGCTCGGCTGATAGGCGAGCCGTGCGTGATCTTGGCAGTACGGGCCCGACGCCGAGCCGCGGCCACAGAACGCGAAGTTAGCCTCGGTCGGGTCGCCGATCGGGTACTTGCACATGTTGTCCGAGAGCGTGAGCACGCTCGCGGCCTTACCGTCTTCGAGCTTCATCGGCTCGAGGTCGGGGATAACGACGTGCGGCACGCTTGACGGCATACGCAGACGCGGCGCACTCGGGCCGACGATGCGCGGCCGCGCGGTGCGGACCGGGCGCTTGGCCGGCCGCGATGGCGTGGCCCGGCCAGCGAGGCCAAGGCGGTGTACTTTGCCAATAACGGCGTTGCGGGTGACCCCACCCAGTTGCTTAGCGATTTGGCTAGCCGAGAGCCCTTCAGCCCACAGCTTACGCAAAAGCGCGACGCGCTCTTCATTCCAGCCCATGTTCAGCCCCTTTTGCCCATGGCCCCGCCTCTTTTTGACGGGGGCATGACAACTTCCCCCTTCTGGGGTACTGGGTCAACTAATGGTCATGTAAGACCTGGGGATACACTACATGCTGTATCTTATCCCCCGGTTAACAGGACCTCTCCACAGTTTGCCCTAGGGCTGTTGACTGGCATGCGGCGCATTATCTTGTGTGCGTACCGAGCCTTAGCCCTAGCGAGGGGTTAACGGGCGCTTACAACCGTTAAGAAATAGTGAAAGGGCCTGTTCTCGATATGGACACGCACGTCTCTGCGCCGCCGCTTACCTCCCGGCATTACGGTTCTGTGAATTGGTTGGGGCTGCAGACGCTCATCCAACGCGAGATCCAGCGCTTCATCAAAGTGGGCGCGCAGACGGTCTTTGCGCCACTGATCCAAACGCTGTTGTTCATGCTGGTGTTCAGCCTGGTCCGCACCGGGCTCTGGCCGGGGACGGAGCGACACTACGCGGACGGGCTGGCCGCCGGCCTGGTGATGATGTCGATCCTGTCGAACGCCTTCCAGAACTCGTCCTCGTCGATCGTGATCGCGAAAGTGCAGGGCAACGCCGTCGACTTTCTGATGCCGCCGCTCTCGGCGCTTGAACTGACCATCGCTTTCATCGTCGGCGCGGCGGCGCGCGGGATCTTGGTCGGGCTCGCGAGTTTGATCGTGGTGTGCTGGCTGGCGAACGTGTTTCCGGAGCATCCGCTGGTGGCGATCTATTACGCCATCGTCGCGTCGGTGATCTTCGGCGCGATTGGTTTGCTCGGCGGCATTTGGGCCGACAAGTTCGATCACCTCGCGGCGGTGACCAACTTTATCATCGTGCCGCTGACGTTTCTCTCGGGCACGTTCTACTCGACCAGCGTGCTGCCCGAACCGATCCGCACCTTCACGCACTTCAATCCAGTGTTCTCGCTGATCGATGGCTTCCGCTACGGCTTCATCGGCCACGCCGACGCGCCGCTCGCGATTGGCGCGACGATCACGGGATTGCTGGCGCTGGTGCTGAGCTATGCGTGCTGGGCGATGCTGAAGAGCGGGTATCGGCTGCGGAGCTGAATCACGTGCTCGCGTTTCTTCCGCTTCTGGTGGCAGTAAGCGCTTTTGTTGCTGGAACTTGGTTCGGTGTAAGAACCGCGAGAATTGCGTTCGCCGTTGTGACTGTCGCGGCGGCGGTTTGCTGTGCCTTCGGCCGAGTCTTCTCCAACGACCCTACGGCCGCAGGGACAATCGGCGCTTTGTTTTCTGTTTTTGCGGCTGCCGGTCTGGCCGGCCCGGTCTTACTGGGTCAGCGCGTCTGGTCGTCGTTCGCGGTGTCTGTAGCTACAGTTGCGTTGCTTACTTACGCGACAATGTACTGGATGCTCGCGGTAGCGTGCGCGCAAGGCAACTGTATTTAGCTCAACGCCTTCGCCAGCGCCGGCAAGAACACATCCATGCGATAATCGACATCCATGTGATCGTCGTCGAATTCTTCGTAGGTGTGCGCAATCCCGGCGGCTTTCAGTTTCTTTGCGAAGCGGCGCATGCCGAGGTGGATGCGGAAATTGTCGTGGTCGCCGCAATCCATGTAGATGAGTTTGAGCTTCTTCAGCTCGGCGCCTTTGGTGTCGAACATCACCACCGGGTCGTTCGCCATCCATTGCGCCCAGCGTTCGGGAATGAATTCGCCAGTCATCGGATCCAGCGGCAAGCGCATGTTCATGAATTGCGTCGGATCGGGGTCGTAGAAGGCGCTTTGCGCCAGATCCATCAGCGTCATGGTTTCTTTGAAGCCCATCTTCTTTTTGGCGGTGGTGGCCTTCCAGAATTTCTCGATCGAATAATCGTGCTTCGCGAGCAGCGTGAGATCGTCGAGCAACGCGGGGATGTAGAGCGCGTCGAAACCCATATCGCCGGAATTGATGGAGATGGCGTCCCAGAAATCGGCGCGGTTCATGCCGTGCCACGCTGCGCCATAGCCGCCTGAGCTTTTGCCGAACACACCGCGACGGCCTTTGCCGCCGCAATTGAACTTAGCTTCGACAGTCACGACGATTTCGTCGCACACGTAATCGGCGTAGCGGCCGCTGCCGGCACTGTTCAGATATTGGTTGCCGAAGAGCTTGGTGAAGCAATCGGGGAAGGCGACGATGACGCGCGGCATGCCGTGCGCGACAAGGCGGTCGAGCCGCTCCGGCACGTTCTCGCTGCCGGGATTCCAGTTGGCGTGCGCGAGCGCCGAGCTCCAATAGCCCTTCAGATCCACCAACAGCGGCAGGCTTTCGCTCGCGGTCCAGCCGGGCGGCGTCCACACGAACAGTTCGCGCTCAGTCGGATCGCCCAGCGGATTGCCTTCAAGCACGAGGGATTTGTGCCAAAGCCGGTGCAGTTCGCCGCGCGGGAGGGTGTGGTCTTTTCTGATGAAAGCGTGATGGTACGGGCCGCTTGACCTGGCAAGCG
>Ga0209023_10003842_pt1 | contig 17606 bp, 19 predicted proteins | sample LakOneMetagenome_FD_187468 | JGI IMG/M metagenome (GOLD analysis project Ga0209023, IMG submission 187468) | Freshwater and sediment microbial communities from Lake Erie, Canada (SPAdes) (version 2) | ecosystem: Environmental > Aquatic > Freshwater > Lentic | place: Lake Erie, Canada... | reverse complement strand
AGCGATATATTCTTTTGCTCCGGGTCTCGGCCAAAATTAATATCAAAATGGTTATTGAGCAGCCAGCAAAAGCGATAACCTGGTTGCGCAGAAGCAATGCCTATCATGGCGGTGTCTTCAAAAAAACCATCGCGCATTTTATCCATGTCCAGTACCAGCTTCGCCATGACACCAAAAATAAATAATAATCCTGATACAAGACTCCTGTTTTTACTGTTGATGCAGTTTGAAATGATTGAACAGTATTTCGAATTCTATGCGTACTTTTCCATCAAATTATATATTTATGGGAGCCGGTTTAGTATTCTTCGGTCTATTGGTATTTGCACTGCTCTTAAGCTTTGTTACTGTGCAGCAGGGCAACGTTGCTGTTATTACCGTTTTCGGCAAATTCAGAAGGGTGATAAGGCCGGGTTTGAATTTCCGTATACCGCTGATAGAGCGGATATACACCCGTATATCCTACCAGAACAGGTCTATGGAGCTGAAGTTTCAGGCTATTTCGCAAGACCAGGCCAATGTGTACTTCACGGCTATGCTGCTATATTCTGTGCTCAATGAAGAGAGCGCTACCATCGAAAATGTGGCCTTCAAATTTGTTGACGAGCGAAGCTTTATGCAGGCGCTCATCAGGTCTGTAGAGGGCGCTGTAAGGGCTTTCGTGGCTACAAAGAAACAATCAGAGATATTGCTGCTGCGATCAGAGATCATCTTTCATGTGAAAGAACAATTGGATAAACAACTGGAAGGGTGGGGCTATCACCTGATGGATCTGCAGATCAATGACATCAATTTTGATGAAGAAATTCTCAAGTCCATGTCTCGCGTGGTTGCTTCAAACAATCTGAAAGCAGCGGCCGAGAACGAGGGCCAGGCCTTGCTGATCACCAAAACAAAGGCAGCTGAAGCAGAAGGTAATGCAATAAAAATATCTGCCGATGCAGAACGCTCAGCTGCACAAATGAGGGGAGAAGGTGTTGCGTTGTTCAGGGAAGAAGTGGCCAAGGGTATGGCAACCGCGGCAAAAGAAATGGAATCAGCAAACCTTGATGCGTCCTATATTTTATTCTCTATGTGGACCGATTCGCTCAAGCACTTTGCAGAATACGGAAAGGGCAATACTATATTCCTCGATGGTTCTGCGAATAATTACCAGCGCACTATGCAGCAGCTCATGTCTACACTACAGGGGTTCGATCCCGATAAGGATAATAAGAATAAGGGGTAAATGATTTGTTAACGGCGAGTTGGGCAAATGGCTCTATTTACTAATAATGATCAACTTTTTATTTTTTATTTTTAATTAATTCCTAATTATTTTTGACGTTTAATTTTCGAATACAGCTAAAAGAAGTTTCATGATCGATGTTTTGTTGGGCCTGCAATGGGGAGACGAGGGCAAGGGTAAAATCGTTGACTATCTCGCCGAAAAGTATGATATCATTGCAAGGTTCCAGGGAGGGCCAAATGCCGGGCATACGCTGTACGTAGATGGTGCCAAAGTGGTACTGCATACGATTCCCTCAGGTGTATTCCAGAAGCATTGCCTGAACCTGATAGGTAATGGCGTTGTTATTGATCCCGTTACATTGCAAAATGAGATTGGAAGGATACAACCTCTTTGCCCTGATCTGCTGAGCAGGTTGTTCGTTTCACACAAGGCACATCTTATACTGCCCACACACAGGGCGCTGGATGCGGCTTCTGAAACAGCTAAAGGTGCAGATAAGATAGGTTCTACCCTGAAAGGTATCGGCCCTGCTTATATGGATAAGACAGGCAGGAACGGCCTTAGAGTAGGCGATATACTCAGTAAGAATTTCAAAGCGAAATATGAAAAGCTGACGCAAAAACATCTTGACATACTTCGTCATTACGATAATGTAGTAGATTGGAAGCAGTGGGAAGAGCCGTTCTTTGCAGCTGTAGAGCAAATGCGCGCATTGCAGATAGTAAATGCAGAATACTGGCTTGATGATCACATAAAGTTAGGGAAGCGCGTATTGGCAGAAGGAGCGCAGGGTAGTATGCTGGATGTAGATTTCGGTACTTATCCGTTTGTTACGTCTTCCAATACCATAGCCGCCGGTGTTTGCAATGGTCTGGGTGTTGCCCCGTCAAAAATTGGTGAGGTGTATGGCATCACCAAGGCATACTGTACACGTGTAGGTGGTGGCCCTTTCCCAACGGAATTGCTGGATGAAGAAGGAGATGCATTGCGTGCTGCAGGTAATGAATTTGGCGCTACTACAGGCCGCCCGCGCCGTTGCGGCTGGATAGACCTTGTTGCCTTGCGCTATGCAGTTATGTTGAGCGGTGTAACAAAACTCATAATTACCAAAGCAGACATACTGGATAAATTCAACCCGATAAAAGTTGCCACTGCATATATTGCAGACGGTGTGCAGACAAAAGAATTTCCGTACGATGTATGTGATATGACTATTGAACCTGTATACGAAACATTCCCGGGCTGGGACGAGCCAATAGGTAATTGTACCCAATACGCTGATGTGCCGCAGGTTTTCAAAGATTACTGCCACTTCGTGGAACAATATTTAGAGACCAGGATCGCCTATATTTCGAATGGCACGGGCCGCGATCAGCTGCTCTCTATTCCTTAGAAAAAAAATTATGTTTTTTAAAGCCAGAAAAAATTTGGCAATGTCACTAAACTATTAAAATTTTACGGTAACAAGTAATGAGCGCAATGAAAAATACTGATAAAAAAGACACAACGAAGAAGCCCGCTAGTGTAAGCGCAAAACCGGCACCTAAAAAAGCAGTTTCGAAAGCGAAGAAAGCTGACATTGATGAGGATGATGACCTGGAAGAAGAGGTGAAGACTCCCGCTAAAAAATCAGCATCGAAAAAAGCTGTGGCAGCGCCGAAAAAGAAAAAAGCGGATGATGATGACGATGATCTGGATGATGAGCTTGATGAAAAGCCGGCAAAAAAATCTGCGTCAAAAAAATCAGCAGCTAAGAAAAGCAAGAGTGATGACGATGATGACGACGACGATGATATAGATGAGGAAGATGACGATTTTGGCAAGGACGATGAAGATGAATTTGATCTCGATAAAGAGTTTGAAGAATTCGATCTGCCGAAGTCAAAGAGCAAGGCTCCTAAAAAGAAGTCAGGCAAAGACGATGACTTCGATGTAGATGAGGAATTCAAAGACCTTGGCTTCTTCTCAGAAGGCAGTGGCGGTGGTTTTGATGATGATGATGATGACTTCTGATCAGAAAAGAAACAAAGCTGCTTACGCCCTTACAGGCGCGCAGGCAAAAGAAATAAAACAGAGGATGCTGAAATGGGCCAACCAGTTCAGCATCCTTCTTTTTTTAGACAGCAACTACTATCCCTCGGCATATAGCGGTTATGAATGCCTGCTTGCAGTAGGAGCAGCTTCTGTTATAAAAGGCTATGAGGGCGATATGCTCGCTGCGCTGATACAGCACCACAAGGCAAAACCGGACTGGCTATTCGGCAATATAGCTTACGACTATAAAAACATACTGGAACCGAAACTATCTTCAGATCATAAAGTGAATGTTGGCTTTCCTTCCTTGCATTTATTTACTCCTGTCACTGTATGCCATCTGAATACTGCACAGACATTTCTGACCATTGAAACGTTTGAAGATCCGGAACAGGTATTCAGGGCAATCATTGAAGCAGATATCGAGTCGGTCCAGAAGAGGATACCCGCATTGCAATTCACAAGTGCAACAGGTAAGGATGAATATATTACAACAATAGAAAAGCTGCGCAGGCACATTGCCGATGGTGATTGTTACGAGATCAATTACTGCACGGAAGGGTACTGCGAAGATGTGAGTATCGATCCTATGCAGGTATTTAATGCGCTGAACTTACTATCTCCTGCGCCATTTGCAGCCTATTATCGTAGTGATGACCAATACATGATGTGCGCCAGCCCAGAGCGTTATCTGAAGAAGGATGGAAGAACACTATTGTCGCAACCCATTAAGGGTACCGCTCGCCGCGATAAGGATAGCACAAAGGACAGGGAAATAAAAGAGCAGCTGCGCAACGATATAAAGGAGCGTGCAGAGAACGTAATGATCGTCGACCTCGTCCGCAACGACCTGGCCCGTGTATGTGAAACAGGCAGTGTGCAGGTAGATGAGTTGTTTGGCATATACAGCTTCCCGCAGGTACACCAGATGATATCCACCGTGAGCGGCACCATAAAGAAAGATGTACCATTCACAGATGCTATCCGTCATTCATTCCCTATGGGCAGTATGACGGGTGCACCCAAGTACAAAGTAATGCAGCTGATAGAACAGTACGAAAACTCCCGCCGCGGGCTTTTTGCGGGCACTGTAGGCTATATAACCCCCTCGGGCGACTTCGACCTTAATGTCGTCATCCGCAGCCTGTTTTACAACGCAGAAAGCCGCTACCTGGCTTACCAGACCGGCGGCGCTATCACCTGGGATAGCAATGCGGAGCAGGAATGGGAGGAAATGAGGCTGAAAGCATGGGCTATGGAACGCATATTTTCATAAGTATATACCCCCGTTTTTTTGATTTTTTAGGAAAATAGCCCTAATATTGCACTCCGAAACAACACAGTTCGATTGTGTAACGGTAGCACAACAGACTCTGACTCTGTTTGTCTAGGTTCGAATCCTAGTCGAACTACCCAATTGGAATGGCTCTCATTTTTGAGAGCCATTCCTTTTTTATATTCTTTTAAAGCCTTGTCAGGCTTGCATATTAGACGAACAGCTTCGTTAATTCTGGCGGTTCGATATGCGACATTTTCAAAAATCAGCATTTCAGGGTACATCGAACCAATTAAACGCTGCTTGGTGGTCAAAGTGGCCGTCTGGTAATACTTTGGCAGATTTCTAAGCCCCTGAGTGACGGTTGTAATATATGCTATTAGGTTTTCATCAACACTGCTTACATCCTGTCTTTTTTTCAGCAACTTTTCTATCTCAGGTTCATACATGTTTTTAATATCTCGATATTCCGCAGGGCTGATCTCCTCATCCGACATACGGCGCAAGGCATTTGTTATCCTTGTCCTGTGTTTCTCAATGGCATCATCTACCTCCTTTACATTTACCAACTTTGCGTTCCCTGCCTTCTTGTAATAGTCAGCAGCAATAGTCTCGAACAACAATATGTCTTCTTCGTCCGGCGTTATCTTTTTAAGTTCCTTAAGAAACTCTTTATTCAGCAATTCCGCTTTATATCGCTCTCCGCATTTGCTCGTACAGTGATAATAGAAATACCTGTTACTTCGTCCTTTGGATGCACTGCCCGTTAGTTTATTACCGCACTTACTGCATTTCAGGAAGCCCCTTAACGGTAATTCTTCCTTACCTGTGTGAACAGATGGGTGATTAGGTTTTCTGCCATCAAGTATATCCTGAACGACGTAAAAAAGACCTTCTGATACTATTGGCTCGTGGATGCCTTTTACAAGCATAGCGGGCTCGTCCTTGTAGGCAGGTATGTTGATCCTACCCATATAAATTGGATTACGCAGCATGAGGAAAACATTACTCTTGCTTACTCTTAACCCTTTCTTGGATGCTTCACGCCATATATCCATTACATTATTCTCCTGCTTAGCCACCTCTTCAAAAAGCCATCGTACAAGCATTGCGTTATCAGCGGGTACAATGACAGGTCTGTTTTCTTCTGTCCTGATATTTTTGTAACCAATAGGTGCCCATGTGCAATACCGCCCCTCTTTCATTGCTCTTCGGGTTCCTGCTATTACATTTAGCGAACGCCTGTCGTTCTCTACTTCCGGAGCAGCAAGATAAAAGGCCAGCATTATCTTGTTCTCAGGAATATTCAGGTCAAGGGGTTGCTCAATAGCTTGTGGCTCTACACCTAACCTGTTAAGCTGGTTGATCATGCCATATGCATCTCCTGCATTTCGGCTGAACCTATCCCATTTTAAAAACAGCAACAAGTCAACAGCGTTTTTGTGCTTCTTGACAAAGCTCAACAATTGTGTAAAAGCAGGACGTTCAAAAGTCTTGGCAGAATGATCTTCCTTGTAGAACCCGATTACTTCTATATTTTGCAACTTGCAATAGCTTCTTAACCTTTCTTCCTGATGGCCAAGGCTATATCCTTTTTCGCTTTGTTCGTCCGTACTAACTCGCACGTAAATAATTGCTTTCTTCATTTTCTTTTGTTTCGTTTTGTGTCAGCGGGATGACTATGGTTGATTTTCTTTGTTCATACTCTTCATAGACAATAGCCGCCAATTTATAAAAGAAGTCTCTTATCTGTCCTATCTGATCATCCGTATATTGTCTTGCTTTGTCTTTCAATACTTTCCTGCAAGCAATAATGGATATTTTGTTTTCTATTACTACTTCGGTTATATCCGTTTTTGCACTTATCGGTATAATTTTCCTCTTATATCTTCTCTGCATATTTCATAACTTATTGATTATCAATTAGTGTGCCAAATTTATCGAACCATTTATCGAACCGCTGATTATAACTCCATTGAAACAATTCTATCAGCTTTGTTCTCTTTTCGTTTACTTTTTTTCCTGTATTCAGGCATCTTCGAAATGGTTTCCCGTGCAGGTGATTGCTGTTCTTCGCGGGATTGCAGCCATGCAATTCCGATACCAACCAAAGCTTTAAAAATACCAGAAGAGATGGGATCTATTTTTTCGGACTGGATTTTCTCTGGTGGTTTATATGCTGTAGCTATCTGTTGCAGTTTTATAACCTTCTGTTCTGCTTCTTCTTTTGAATTTGCTTCTATTCCCACTGGTACAAAATGTATCGCCATAATTTTCCTTTTTTAATTTTACTTAGTAAATATTGAACTTAGGCAGCCTGATTATGTTCCTGCTGCGCATCTTCAAGCAGGGATGCTATCTCCGGTATAATATGAGTATTAGTGTACATGACCTTTAACACCGTTAATACCGTATCGCGATACTCATCTGCAAAGACCGGGATAAGAGCATCCTCCAGCCTGTCTAAATCCTCTGTTGTTACTTCGCCTGTATATTCGGGTTCCTTTTGCCGTTCAAACGTAGCTGCCACCTCTTCTTCCATTGCTTCAGTTCTCATGTCGGCATCGTTGATCACCTGCACTGTTCCATCCTGACCTTGTAACCCTCCTCCCAACAAATTGCCTAATATAGGTATGCCGTTCAGTCCATTAGGATTACGGCTGATATATGCACCTGCTAAAGCAATCAATGTTTCCGTCATTCTACCGGGCATCTTCTGTTTTTCTGCTGCCATCTGATTAAGCTGATCCTTTAGCTTATCAGCGTACTTTTCCATATCAGCCAACTCCTGTGACAACCTGACTATTTCCTGTCTCTGACGGTCATATTCCCAACTTTTACGCTCCTGTTGCATCCGAAGGCTAATAGTCTTATCAATTCCAGACAATGCTGCCTTGTCCGGCTCTTCCTCGGCTAATAGAAGCATATACCTGGCGCATCTTGGAGATGAGCCATCATAAATGTTTATGGTAATGCTCTTGCTGTTGGCTAGCAAAAACGCCTCATGTTCAAAGAAACGTTCAGGATCATTATTACGGCTGACAACTTTTAGGTTATCTACTTTCACATCATATTCTTTTGCGGTGCTTTTCTCAGCTTCATTTTTCAATAGCTGGTATATCCTGTTTACTCCATTGGGAGAATATTTCTCTTTTATTAATGCCATACCTTTAATTTTAATGTTTTATGATTAGTCTTACGCTGCTTTTTTGTCTGATTCGTGTTTGCTTTGTTTATTCAGGTAGGCTTCAAGTCCATTGTATGCCTGGTCCACAAAGAAATTGTTGACGTGGAACTGTACTAATATTTTCTTTACTTTTTCCCGGTATTCCTCCTTGAAATATGGGATTAGTGCCATCTTCATCCGCATATCATCTCCTGCTGTTATTTCCCCGGTATAAGTTTGGGGTGCATCGCTGCATAGACAGTCCTTCTTTGGTCCCGCAAGAGTCTGCGGCGGTTCTTGTCGGCCCTTTCCTAATAGCGAGCCAATAATAGGAATGCCGCTCAGCGCATTGGGATTATTGCTAAGATATGTTCCTGCCAGACCTACAATGGCACTGGTAAGTTGTCCGGATGTTTTACTTTTCTCCGTTTCTAATTCGTATATCTTATCCTGAAGACCTTGAGCGTATTCTTCACATTCCTTCAATTTTTGCATACAGTCATTATAATCTTCCTCCAGTTTTTTGTAATCCCATTTTGCCTTTTCTTGCTTCATACGGGCCGTAATAGTTCCTTCTATCCCTGATAGCTCGTCATTTGAAGGTTCTTCCTCTTTCAATAAAAGGATATATCGGGTGCATCTGTGTGAGCGTTCGTGAACATTTATTGTGATATTATTACTCTCCGGCAAAACGAACTCCTCGAACTCAAAGAAACGCTCTGGGTCATTATTCCTGCTAACTACTTTTAGACCGTCCACCGAAATGTCATAGTCTTTCGGATTATTATGCTCTGCTTCTTTCTTCAGCAATTCATAAATCATATCTACCCTGGTTTCAGAGTATGCTTCTTTAATAAAGGCCATATTTATTGTGTTTTATTTAATCTTATATTCCGTCTTTTTCATTCAAAAACCTGTTTAGCTCTCGTATAGAGAAAAGTATTTTGCTTCGACCCTTCCGCTGAATGGGTATGAGTTTTTTCTCATAGATCAACCCGTACATCCGAGATATGGATAGATGTAAAAAATCGGCTGCCTGTCTCATAGATAATGGTCTCTCATTATTTATTCCGACATCTCTTTCCCCGTTTCGCTTGAGCAATTGTTCTAACAGCCGTTCAATGTTCATAATCCGGTCTTTCAATTCTTGTAGTTCTGCTTGCATACTATACCGTACTTTTTTAGATAAAATTACTTTAGCCGAAAGCCGTTTCACTCCTACTGGGGGTACAGATGGGGGCAAACCAAATACTTGCTGGTAGCGGGTTTACAAAAAAAGCGGCCAGTGGCCGCTTAAATTAAAATAATGTCTTTGTGTTTCTTTTATTTATTGTTCTTCTTTGCTGTTATCAGCCTTTCCGCATACATGCCGTAGGCAGTTGCTATCTTGCCAAAGATCGGTGGCTGGTAATCACTATTGGATTTGTGAATGCTGGCAGACAGATTACTTTGCCAGTTCTTGCTAAGGCTAACACTAAGGGTATCAGCCAGAGACTCCACAATCTTAGTGATTTCTCCGGTGCCGTTATTGAGATAACCAGCTTCGTGAAGCGCATAGATCAATTGTACAAATTCTGTTTTGTTGTCACGGCTGGCGGTCCATTGAACAGGATAGGTATTTTCATTTTGAACAGGCGCTTGCTCCGCTAATAGTAAATCCGGTAGCCGCTGTTTCAGTTGCTGAACGGTCATAAACTGAACCAAAAATTTCATTAGTCGCTTTTCGTCAGATGCCAGCCTTGTAACATTCCCTTGCTCATCCTCCTCGCTCCAGATCACTTGTAATGGCTTATCCGAATCACTAATTTTAGATAATAACTCTTCATTCGTACCATATCTATTTCTCAGGTTTGCAACAATATTTTCTATTGAAGTACCGCTCTTATATTGCGATAAGAAATCCCTCGTCAATTCTTCTGCCATTTTGGGTGACGATAACATATTTTCCATGTGATCGGCTTCACGAGTTATTTCACCTGCTACAAATTCCAAATCTTTAGCGATGAATAGTCTTTTCTTCAATTTTTTTTCAATTGTAGCAAGGTATCTCTGTACTAACTTCTCAAATTTTTCGGTCAGGTTGGCGTGCATTACAGTAGTCTTTATATGTGTAAAGTTAACTGAACAAAGAAGAAAGGAGGAATCTACAAGGCATTTTATATATCATTTATCGAAGATTATATACTTTTGCGATTAATTGCCTGCCATAGCGCATAACGGGCGAAAATCGGGGGAATTCATTCAGGATTAACGGGTGATTTAGGGGAAAGTTAATGATAGGGATAAATAATTAAGGGTTAGAAAGGGGCTGATACAGCCCCGGCAACTAAAACATCAAACTGAGCTAAGTGAATTCCCTTATTAGCCGTATTATACTGTTTTTCACTACATAATGCTATAATCAGACATTCTTGACCAACGAACAATACTAGAAACAAACACATCTTTATTACGGGAATAGTTCTAAACATAAATTGGAACGTATAATAAGATCAGTAAAATGGAGCAAGATGGATTTTCGAGCATGATAATGGGATTGGGTAGCAATCTATTATCTCAGCAAATCATCCAGTTTCAAAATTTTCGAGAAAGGTTTTTTATTATGTACTGGCTTTAGTTACCTGTTAACGGCAAAGATATAAGGCAATTGTAAAGAAGAGCCATCTTGAGATTGAGAAAATCAGAGACATAGCATGCATTACCTATATAATTGTAAATGCCCCAGAAGTATAATTTGTTTCAGCGTCGATGATAATACCTCTGCCATTTTCTTTAACTACAGAGAAGGGGTCATAGGCAATGGGCTGATTTGTTAAGATTGTCACTTCTGCAAATTCATTCGCTTCCACCACAGTGACATTTTTGACCTGTTCAAGAGTATTGATGTTTGTTTTACTAATTACTTCTGTTATTCGGCATATGCTCGTTGTTCCATTAATCCGTAAAATGTACTCTTTGTTCACTTCCAAAGGGACTGTTGCATCTAGCCAACAGATAGATGAGTTAAAACTGTTATTACATATCGGTAATGTGTCCTTAGTTGCAAAAATATCGCCTCTTTTGGCTATTGTATTATCGGCAAAAAATACCGTGATATTTTCGCCTGCAATTGCGTTCCCCACTCCCGTATAGCCTTGTATTATTTTGCTAACCTTGGTTGTCTGTCCGTAAGGACAAATAACAATACTGTCGCCAACATTTAGTTGCCCTGACAGCAATTTTCCGGCGTATCCTGCACCTTCATCAGTCTGTATCATGCATTGGACTGCATATCTCACAGCACTATCTTTCGCAGCTGCGGGTTGACAGGATTCCAGGTATTGAATCAGTGTTCGGCCTTCATACCAGTTCATATTGGCCGAAACAAAGGAAACGTTATCGCCATGCAATGCGCTGATTGGGATGTACGTCACCTCATCTAATTGCAGCCGTTCGCCTATTGATTCAAACATACTTTTTATAGTAGTAAATACATTTTGATCAAAGCTGAAAATATCCATCTTATTTATTGCCACAACTACTTGCGTCACCTTCAAGAATGCTGCTGCAAGAGCATGTCGCTTTGTTTGTTCTGTAATGCCATTCTGGGCATCTATGAGTATGATCATTACATCTGCATTCGATGCACCTGTCACAAGATTACGTGTGTATTGGAAATGTCCCGGTGCATCAGTGATGATAAACTTCCTGTCTTTAGTAGTGAAGTACTTATAGGCGACATCTATCGTTATCCCTTGTTCTCGTTCACTCCGCAGCCCATCAGTAATATACGCAAGGTTCATACTATCGCCAGCCGATACCGAATCAAGGATATCATCTTTTAAGTTCTTAGTGTCGTATAGCAGCCTGCCTATTAGTGTGCTCTTGCCATCATCCACATTTCCCGCCGTAATAAATCGCAAAATATCCATAGTAGAGTTGATTACTTCTATCGCTACAATAGTATGAAATTTATAGCTTTTGCATTTCTAAAAGTACCCCTTTAGTTTCCTATCCTCCATTGCAGCGTCCGAAAGATGATCGTCCATCCTGGTTTCGCCACGTTCGCTTATTGTTGAGTTTTCTATTTCATTGATCACTTCATCAATTGTTGCTGCATTGCTTTCTACTGCTGCCGTGCAGGTCATATCGCCAACCGTGCGGTAACGAACTTTTCTGGTAACAATAACGTCACCTTCATCTTCTCGAATATATCCTGAATGCGCTATCAGCCGACCATTGTGCAGTAAGCATTTGCGCTCATGAGCAAAATACAGTGGGGGTACTTTAATGCCTTCTCGTCTTATGTAGTGCCACACATCCAGTTCGCTCCAGTTACTAATAGGGAACACACGAACATTCATACTTTTAGGCAAGCTATTTTCGGTTTTTAAGGGTGCGTTCGACGTGATTAGGCCGTTATAAATATTCCAAAGCTCCGGTCGCTGATTGTATGGCTGCCATGCGCCATTTATATCTCTTACCGAAAATATCCGCTCCTTAGCCCTGGCCTTTTCTTCATCTCTCCTGCCACCACCTATGGCCGCATCAAAGCCAAATTCTTCTATCGCTGACAGCAGTGTATGGCTTTGCAGCGCATTCCTGCTCGGGAATTTTCCAGTAGCGTCCGTCAAGCCCTCATCTTTTATCGTATCAGCTACTTTGCGCACCACAAGTTGCAGCCCCGTTTGCGCCACCAGCTCATCCCGGAACAGCAGCGCCTCTTCAAAATTATGCCCCGTGTCCACATGTAGCACCATGAACGGCGGCTTTGCAGGATAGAAAGCTTTCATCGCGAGGTGTATCAAAACTGTAGAGTCCTTCCCTCCAGAAAATAGCAGCGCCGGCCGCCGGAACTGCCCCGCCACCTCCCGTATAATAAATATCGCTTCCGCTTCTAGTGATTCAATATGGTCCATTCTCTTGTTTCGTCATTGCGAGAACAAAGCAATCTCAGTATATGATGGCTGCCGCTCTCAGTAAATAATTTCAGAAATGCATATTAAACAAAGCAAAAAAGTGTTAGCTCAACACAGCCTTCCCCTCCTCATCTATTACCAACTCATTGCACACACCCGCTAAATTATACTTAATCGCTTTAGCACCCTCTTCATACGACACATCACTGTAAGTAGCCACATTGCACTGCTGTGATCTGGAAAGATATTGCATGTCACCCTGATCCGCATCGAAGGGCGCAATTATTATTCGCCAATACAGATCAGTATCCCCATACATCGTATTAAAGCGAAGCTTAAAATGTATTTCCCGGTTGAGTGATAGTTTCCATGATTCTTGATTAAGACATAAAAATAAATAAAAACAGCCGGGAAATCAATTGAGCAATTAATCCCTCTCCATCGGAGAGGGCCGGGGTGAGGTCATTCCTTCACAAACCGCTTCACCACCACACCACCACTTCCCCGCAAGCTTGCATAGTACATCCCTGCAGGTAGTATACCCACAGGCACTTCTGTTTCAGTAGTTATTATGGTTTGTTGCAGTACCACCTGCCCCGTGCTATTCATTATCGTCAGCGCCTGGTATATCCCACTTACTATCTTCACATGCAGCTCATCCCCCGCAGGATTAGGGTACATTTTCACGTACTCTTCACCGGCATGCACTATAGGTATTGCTGTTTCGCCGCAGCTATTTCCATTATTGGGCAGGCACGGCAGGTATCCCGTTACCTTTCTTATCTGTTGGCAAAAGCAGGAGTAATAGATATTCCCCGATCTATCTAGGTACATAAATTCAGGATGAATTTCAGCTGTTGTTGCCGGTATATTATTTGCCAGGCTGCCACCACCATGCACCCCAGCTATAGTAGTAATAATGCCGGTATTTGCATTAACCCTTCGAAGTACATTGTTTTGGTTATCCCCAATCACCATGCTACCTGTATAGTCTATTACAAAACTTATTGGGCCGCTTAGCTGCGCCGCCGTTGCAGGGCCGCCATCACCACTAAATCCATCACTCGTTCCAGCATAGGTGGTAACTATTCCTTTACTGTCTATTTTTCTTATCCTATGGTTCAAGCGGTCCGCAAAATAAAAATTACCTCTATCGTCTGATATCATTCCTTGAACATAATTAATCTGCGAATTTGTGGCGGGACCACCATCTCCTGATAGGCCAACTATACCTGTGCCGGCAATTGTTGTAATTAAACCACTTTTTGATATCTTTCTTATTCTGGCCTTTTCCGCTACATAAATATTGCCTTCCTTATCTCCATACACATTTGCCGGAAAGTTCAATTGTGCATTAGTTGCTGCTCCATTATCTCCGGACGTTGCACCTCCTCCTGCAAATGTTGTAATGATTCCAGTAGATGCGTCTACTCGTCTAACACGATTATTGTCAGGTTCGGCAATATAAACAGTTCCTGATTCATCAGAATATAATCCATAAGGAAGTATTTGAACATTTGTAGCTGGGCTCCCATCTCCTCCTGTTGAGGTAGATGACGTACCGGCTATTATGCTAATTGCACCTGACATTGCATTTATTTTTTTTACTACACGCCCTGTAGTAAAAAAAATATTACAATGACCATCCAGCCAAATTCCTTCAGTACTGCCTTCATTAGAAACTACTGTTTGTACAGTCATTTGACCGCTTGCTATAAAAGGAAATAATAATAATAAAGCATATTTCATAAACGAAAATTACATACGCAATTTATATATTAATTCCTTAAGAAATAATACAATTTAACGAATGATACTTTATTATTTGAATATTTAAAAGTAAATTTTATATTTGATAGTATTAAAAACCTAAAAAAATTATCTATGGCATCTTGGTGTTCTTTTTGGGAAGTTGCAACTGGTGAAAGTACAAGATGTACTGGAGCTGTAAAAGCAGGTAGTTATACTGGTACTACAAATGATTCATCAATACTTGGTGGCCCTCTTAGCGGCTCTGGCTCTCACTCTATTAGTGCCTCATGCTCTACCATTGTCATGGGCAACACAAACATTATTGGCACCGTTGCTGGCGGCCCTGAGGGGTATAACAGCATACTCAATGGAAGCCATAATACGGTATCCGGCCTCTACAATTCAGTTTTGGGTGGCAGTCAGCACTTCATAAACGATGCCTGTTTTAATCTTATCGGGCATGGTTTTCACAACGTTATTGGTCCTGGTGCATGCAATGTTTCAATTTTGGGTGGTGTCTGCAATTCTGTTTCTGCTTATGCAGGCGTTATTCTTGGCGGCAATCGAAACAACATCACGGCTGCTGGAGGTGGCTCCATTATAGGCAACAATGCTGGCAGCACCATACGCTCGGCAAGTAGTGGCATTTTTTCAGGTCTGTTCAATCTCATAGATGGCAATTCAGATTGCTCATTTTTAGGTGGAGGCTGCCTCAACACTATTAATCCAGATGCTCCTTACTCTGTTATCAGTGGTGGTCAGGCGCATTGCCTTCATGCACCTTGCAGCACCATTTCTGGCGGTTGCCACAATGTAATTTAAGTACTGGATTTTCAACTATCGGAGGTGGGGATACCAATTCTATTAATGGTGGTGGCAATGTTATTGGTGGTGGCAAGTTAAATCAGACTAATGGCCCTTACAGTACCGTAAGTGGCGGCTATACAAATATTGCCGCAGGTGCTGGAGCCACCGTTGCAGGTGGACAGCTAAATCAGACTGCAGGTAATAGTCCAACGGTCGGAGGTGGTTCTCAAAATCAAGCTAATTCTGATTGTGCCGTTGTGTCGGGCGGGTCCATGAATCAGGCTTTAGGTCCAGGGTCAGCAGTAGGCGGTGGCCAATTGAATATTGTTACCCAGCTGTCCGGAGGAATTTTCTCAGGCTTTGAAAACAACAATGATGGGGAGATATCAGTCATTTCCGGCGGAGAAGCAAACATCATCAATGCAGGTATCAACCACGCTACAATTGGCGGTGGTAGCAGGAATGCAACCAGTAGCAGTTATACTTTCATAGGTGGGGGCATTGCCAATATTATAGGTACAACCGCTACTTCTGCTACCATAGCTGGCGGCAATGGCAATCAAGTACTGACAGCAGCAACGAATGCAACTATAGGCGGTGGGTTTCAGAATTTCGTATACTTTCCCGGTGCTACTATTGCAGGTGGTTTGGGAAATCAGGTTCGTGCGGATTTTGGTTTTATTGGTGGGGGAAGTGCAAATTTTGTAAATAATTTAGCCAACAATGGTGTTGTGGCTGGAGGTTCCTCAAACCAGTTATTTGGTGAATGTGCTGCTATGCTTGGTGGCTGGACTAACCTTTTATGTGGAGATATGACCGTATTAGTTGGTGGTTGTAACAATACGATAAATACAGCCTCGGACTTCTCATTTCTGGGTGGCGGTGAAAAAAACACGATAGATGTAACTTCCACACATGGTTTTCTTGGTGGTGGTAAGAGCAATAAGGTAACAATAGGCAATTACAATAGTATCGTTACGGGGCAGTGTAACTGTGTAGGTGTTGCTGCTGCTACAGGCTTCGACTACGGGCTCATAGTAAACGGCTGTTGTAATAATACTAACAATCATTATAGTACTATCGTTAACGGGTATTGCAACCAGGCAAACGGCCAGTTTGCATTTATAGGTAATGGTGGCGATGCGGCCTCTACAATAAATAACCGGGCAAATGGCAGTCATGCATTCATTGGCAATGGTATTGGTAACTTGGCTCCGGGCGCGTTCTCTTTCATAGGCAATGGAGGCAGCACAGTAGCTGCCACGAATAATGGTGTTGCAGGCGATTATGGTTTTGTAGGCAACGGTCAGTCTAATATTATTAACCTCGGTAGCGACTTCTCTGCCATCGTTGGCGGTTTCAACAATGCTACTTTTGCTAACCATAACTTTATAGGCGGTGGTACTGGCAATGGTATACTTGCCGCTGGCAATTGCTCTGTTATAGGCGGCGGTAAAGGCAATTGTATTGATAGTATTAATTCTTCTATATTGGGTGGTCTGGGTAATCAGATTCCGGCCGGTATGATCAATGCACATATTACAGGCAGTGGTATGATTTTGAGCGCAACTGTAGGTAACTCTAATTCCTTGCACGCTAATAATTTATGGCTCCAGCCAACTACCTATTTCACTTATGCGGGAGTAGCTCCTGTTGGCACGTTCAATGCTGGTACTGTATACGTAGATACTGCCGCAAATAATACATTGCGCGTGCAATAATTAAATGTAAAAACTATCGCAATGAAAATAATATTCCAGATCGATGGCGGCATCGGCAAGAGTATAGCCGCGACTGCCGTATGCAAAGCAATAAAAGCACAATACCCTAAATATCAGTTACTGGTTATCACAGGCTACCCTGAGGTATTCCTCTGCAATCCACATGTAGACAAAGTCTTCAACTTCAACAACCTCAATTATTTCTACCAGGATTATATAGAAGGTCATCAGGTAAAGATCATGTCTCACAATCCGTATGTGGAAACAGACTTTATTATGGAGCGCGGTCACCTTATAAAGGTATGGTGCAAAATGTTCGGTATTAAATACAGCGGTGAGCAACCTCAGTTGTTCATCAACAATAGGGAGCTGTCTTTCTTTTCCAACCAGTTGGGCCAGTCGCAAAAAACGATCATGGTCCTGCAGACCAATGGTGGCGCTGCTAACCAGCAGAATAAATACAGCTGGACGCTTGACCTGCCTACAGCTAAAATCTTTTCCAGCAGAAGATAGCAATGCAGGTTTTTGAAACTGTCATGCAATAGAAATATAGCCTCGTCCTCTAGGAAATATAAATGTTCCACAAAATGTTTTTTCATCTATATTGACATTGAAATATTAAATTTATTTACAATCTTTTGAATGAAAATTATTTTTTCAAAATAAAACGAAAATAAATTTGATTTTTTGAAATAGTTAATTAAATTTGATTTATTCTTTT
>Ga0209023_10003841_pt1 | contig 17610 bp, 16 predicted proteins | sample LakOneMetagenome_FD_187468 | JGI IMG/M metagenome (GOLD analysis project Ga0209023, IMG submission 187468) | Freshwater and sediment microbial communities from Lake Erie, Canada (SPAdes) (version 2) | ecosystem: Environmental > Aquatic > Freshwater > Lentic | place: Lake Erie, Canada... | reverse complement strand
CCTAGCCGGGTGACGATGCGCGCTAGCGCGAGGAGGAACCCGGCAATCCGAACCAGCCGGGTGACGATGCGCGCTAGCGCGAGGAGGAACCCGGCAATCCGAACCAGCCGGGTGACGATGCGCGCTGAGCCGCTAGGGTTTCCACACATGCCGGCCGAGACCGAAGCCGCCGAACGCTGGTTCCTCGCCCGCGGACTTCCCGCCGTATTGCGACCGGGGGCACTGCTACGCCGGGTGTGGAGCCGGTCGGCGCCCGCTCTCGCGGCGATGGCGGTCTTCGCGGTGAACTCGATCATCGTGGTGAGGTTGTTGGGAAAGCACACCATCAACATCGACGGGCGGCCGGACCTGGCCGAAGGATTCGTTCTGGCCATCCTGGTGCTGGTACTGCCTGCCGCCGTAGCCGCGGGATGGTTCGTGGCAAAAATCGACTCCACGGTGCGGCGGGTGTTGATCGCCGATCTCGCCGTGGCGATCATCGGCCTTGGTGCGGTCTTCGGTGGACCGAGTGCACGGATCCTGGTGAATCTGATCATCTGGGGGGCTATGCTCGGCGCGGTCCTGGCACTCACCGCGACGGGCCTCGGCTCGATCCTGGGCTGGGCAGCCGAACTGACGCTGACAAACCTCGCCTACGCCGCGGGGATGTTCGTCCGGGCCCTTCCGGTCGTCCTGCTCACATTTCTGGTGTTCTTCAACACCTACGTCTGGCTGATGACCTCCTTGATCAGTCGTGGCCGCCTGTGGCTGGGGATGGGCTTTCTGTTCCTCATCGCCGCCGCGTTCCTGGTGTCCAGCACGATGACGGAGGTTCGGCCGTTGCTGAGGGCCCCGGGCGCTGTAGCCGGTGACGCCGACAAACTCGCCGGAACTCCGTTCGAGGGTGTGCCCGATCCACCAGATTCCCGCGGCCTTTCCCTGGGCGAACGTCTCAATACCGTGTTCGTGGTGGCCGCCTCACAGGTGGTGCACGTGCTCACCGTCGCGATCATGACGGGCACCGTGTTCTTCGTGCTCGGCCTGATCTTGGTCAGTCCCGCTGTTCTCGATGCCTGGACGCGCGGGGCCGGTAGCCCTGACGGACGGCTGCTGGGTATGACACTGCCGATCCCCGACCCGCTGATTCAGACCACGATGTTATTGACCGCGATCACATTCATGTACCTGGCTGCCAAAGCGGTCACCGACACGCAGTACCGCGCACAGTTTCTCGACCCGATTCTCGACGATTTGCGGCTCACTATTGTCGCTCTCGGCCGGTATCGGTCGATGGACGCCCGTCAGACTAAAATCAAATCGGTATCACCGATTTCGACGACTGAGGATGCTCATGGCTGATCAATCCGGAGATGTGTTCGGGCTTCGCTACGGCGAGGTGATGCTGGTTCGGATCACCGAGTCCGGACCCCAAGCGGCTGTCTACAACAGCTTTCCGCTCAACGACTGCCCGGCCGAACTATGGGACTCTCTCGATGCTGAGAAAATTGCCAAGGAGAACGGCGTGGTCGCCGTATTGCTCAACGGCCCCCGCTACTGGTTGATGAGCAGTATCGACAAGCACGCAGCGGGCCCGCAGGCAACGATGAACTTCGGCGGCATCGATATGATCGAGCAGGCAGTCGTCAAACTTTCATCGATGAACCCCGCGCCCTACAGCGTCAACAGGGTTGACCGTAAAGCGGTGTTCACCTTCGATGCCGGCCGTCCCATCTTCGAACTGGTCGACCCGGATGGACAGCGTTGGGTGATGCAGACCTGGAGCCAGATCGTCGACAAGGGCCTGACTCTCGATGACCTACCCGGACTGGCGAGCCGGCTGCACCTTCCGGCCGGTTGGAGTTACCAGACCCGCACGCTGTCGCATCCACTGCGGGTCGACACCACCGCGCGCGACGCCCACGTCACCCAAGACGACCTGACTAACAGCTATTCGCTGCAGTTCTAGTAGCCGCTTGATCGTCGTGCGGCTAGAGGTACTGGCCGAGATTCGACTCGGTGTCGATGGCCCGGCTGGTGCTGGAGGTCTTGCCACTCACCAGGGTGCGGATGTAGACGATCCGCTCTCCCTTCTTGCCCGAGATGCGTGCCCAGTCATCAGGGTTGGTGGTGTTGGGCAGATCCTCGTTCTCGGAGAACTCATCGACGATCGAGTCGAGCAGGTGCTGGATTCGCAGACCGTGCTGGCCTGACTCGAGCACCGACTTGATCGCGAACTTCTTGGCCCGGTCGACGACGTTCTGAATCATCGCGCCGGAGTTGAAATCCTTGAAGTACATTACCTCTTTGTCACCGTTGGCATAGGTGACCTCCAGGAAACGGTTGTCATCGATCTCGGCGTACATCCGGTCGACAACCTTCTCGATCATCGCCTTGACGCACAGCGCCCGGTCGCCCCCGAACTCCGCAAGGTCGTCGGCGTTCACCGGCAGGTTCACGGTCAGGTACTTACTGAAGATGTCCTGGGCGGCTTCGGCATCCGGACGCTCGATCTTAATCTTGACGTCGAGTCGGCCCGGCCGCAGGATCGCCGGATCGATCATGTCCTCGCGGTTGGAGGCACCGATGACGATGACGTTCTCCAGACCCTCGACGCCGTCGATCTCGCTGAGCAACTGAGGCACGACCGTGGTCTCGACATCGGAGCTGACGCCGGTGCCGCGGGTGCGGAAGATCGAGTCCATCTCGTCGAAGAAGATGATCACCGGGGTGCCCTCGGAGGCCTTCTCCCGGGCCCGCTGGAAGATCAACCGGATATGGCGTTCGGTCTCACCCACGAACTTGTTCAGCAGTTCCGGGCCCTTGATGTTGAGGAAGTAGGACTTCGCCTCGCGGGCGTCCTCACCACGAACCTCGGCCATCTTCTTGGCCAGCGAGTTGGCGACCGCCTTGGCGATCAGTGTCTTGCCGCACCCGGGAGGGCCGTAGAGCAGCACACCCTTCGGTGGACGCAGCGAGTACTCGCGGTACAGATCCTTGTGCAGGAAAGGAAGTTCCACCGCATCGCGGATCTGCTCGATCTGACGGGTCAGGCCGCCGATATCGCTGTAGGCGACGTCGGGGACCTCTTCGAGGACCAGGTCCTCCACCTCGGCCTTGGGGATGCGCTCGAAGGCGTAACCGGCCTTGGAGTCGACCAGTAGCGAGTCACCCGAACGAAGCTTGCGCGGCCTGTGATCGTCGTCAAGGGCATCGGCCACTTCGGGAGCCATATGCTCGGCTGCCACCAGTGGCTCGGCCAACCAGACAATCCGCTCCTCGTCGGCGTGGCCCAGCACCAGCGCGCGGTGTCCGTCGGCAAGCACCTCACGCAGGGTGCTGATCTCGCCCACCGCCTCGAAGGCGCCGGCCTCCACCACGGTCAGCGCCTCGTTGAGCCGGACGGTCTGCCCCTTCTTCAACTTCTCAATCTCGATATTGGGCGAGCAGGTCAGCCGCATCTTGCGGCCGGACGTGAACACATCGACGGTGTCATCATCGTGGGCACCCAACAGCACGCCGTACCCGCTGGGCGGCTGACCCAGTCGGTCGACCTCCTCGCGCAGCGCCAGGAGCTGCTGGCGTGCGTCCTTGAGGGTGTCCATCAGCTTGGCGTTACGGGCACCCAGCGAGTCGATCCGGGCCTCCAGTTGCTGCACCTCGCGGGTCACGCGCTGGCCGCCGGCAACGCTCTGCAATTGCTCACGCAGCAGCGCCGCCTCCCGGCGGAGCTCCTCCAACTCAGCGGAATCCTCACCGTCAGAGTCTCCCAAAGCCTCAGAACGATTCGACTCACTCATTAACCGGCTCCTTCCCCGCACTGCACCGACGGTGGTGAGGTGGATCCTCCCAACGCTACCGGCGATTAGACCATCCCGGGCTCTACGACGATTTCGACACCCAGATGTCACTGTTAACCTCATTACCGAGTCAGTCCGATCGAAAGGACAGTTGTGACCCTAGAACTGCTGGCCACGTGCATGGCAGCCGCTGCGATCCTGGGTGGCGCCGCTGGTGGACTGGCCGCTGTCGATGCGATCAGCCCGATCGCATCTCCTGCCGTGCAACCCGTCGTGTTCGGGGTTCCGCTGCCCCAGGATCCGGCCGCCGACCTCCCGACGGCCGACCAGCTGTACGGCGTGCTGTACGGGCTGGCAGACCCCAACGTGCCGTTTGCCGCCAAGAGCAACCTGGTCGAGGGCGGGATCGGGCGGATCGAGGCCCGCGCCGCCGACGGCCTGATGAAGAACGCAGTAGCCAAAGGCCAGCTACCGTTGAACTTCTCGGTCGCCAATATCGCCCCGGCGGCCGCTGGGTCGGCCAGTTCCGCCGTCACCGCGACCGGAAACGGTATCGGACCGATCACCCAGAACATCGTCTTCGTCAACCAGGGCGGCTGGAAGCTATCGCGCGCCTCGGCCGGGTTGGTGCTGAGCCTGTTCAACGGCTGACCCCGCCGCTGCCGGATGCGTCGCCTCCTGATCGTGAGCCTGAGTATCGCCACAATCGTGTCGGCGATTGGCCTTTCGGGGTGCGCACATCAGGACGAATCGAGTTCGATATCAAATCCCGTGACGCAGCCGCCGACCACGGCGGCAGCACCGGCCGATCCCGGGCCGCTGCCGGCACCGGAAACCCTCACCGATGTGATGTACCGGCTTGCCGACCCGGCGGTCCCCGGCACCGACAAACTGCACCTGGTTGAAAATGCCGTGCCATCGGAAGCGGGCACGCTCGACAGGTTCGCCACTGCACTGCGTGATGGCGGTTTCACCCCGTTGACGTTCACCGCCACCGAGGTGAAATGGTCCGACACCCAGCCCGGTGACGCACTGGCCACCATCAAGGTCACGACAGCGAACCCGGTTAATCCGGGCGAGTTCGTCTTTCCAATGCAGTTCCGGCCCGTCGATGACGGCTGGCAGTTGTCCCGCCAGACAGCGGATTCACTGCTGGCGTTCGGCAATGCCCACACCGAGTCCGCCACTCCGACATCGGCCGCCCCAGCGACCATCGCCCCCAGTCCCACCTCCTGACGGCAGTAACAGCAATGTGGATCGGGTGGCTTGAGTTCGACATTCGGCTCGGCGACGTGCGGTCGCTGAAGGAGAAGCGTTCGGTGGTGCGGCCACTGGTGGCCGAGTTACAGCGCCGATTCAGCGTGTCTGCCGCCGAGACCGGGTCACTGGATCTGCACCGGCGGACCGGAATCGGCGTGGCGGTGGTAGCCGCCGATCGGGCGCATGCGGTCGAGGTGCTCGACGCCGCCGAACGGCTCGTCGCGAACCGCCCCGAGATCGAATTGCTCTCGGCCCGAAGGGATCTGCGGCACACCGACGACTAGTTGACGGCGTCATCAGATCAAGCCGAGCTCAGACCTCGGCACGGCCCTTCTTGCGACGCATCGGTGTCGGTGTCACTGTTCCCGGCGCCAGTCGGCGTGCGGAGATCAGGAACGCGGTGTGCCCGCGCATGGTGTGCTCCGGACGAACCGCCAACCCCACGACGTTCCAGCCGCGCTGCAGCGTCTCCCACGATCGCGGCTCGGTCCAGCACTGCCGTTCGCGCAACGCCTCGACCGTCTTGGACAATTGGGTCACCGTAGCGACATAGATCACCAGCACCCCGCCCGGAACCAGCATGCGCGCCACGGCGTCGAGAACATCCCAGGGTGCGAGCATGTCGAGGACGGCGCGGTCGACCGACGCGTCTGCGAGGTCGGCATCGACCACGTCGGAAATAATCAGCCGCCAGTTATCGGGATCCTGCCCGAAGAACGTCGCCACATTGCGCTCGGCGTGCTCGGCGTGGTCAGCGCGGACCTCGTAGGAGATGACCTCACCGAGCACACCCACGGCGCGCAGCAGCGAGCAGGTCAGCGCGCCGGATCCGGCACCCGCCTCCAGCACCCGGGCGCCGGGGAAGATATCGCCCTCGTGGACGATCTGCGCGGCATCCTTGGGGTAGATCACCTGTGCGCCGCGCGGCATCGACATCACGTAGTCGATCAGCAGTGGGCGCAAGACCAGGAACGCATCGCCATTGGCGGATTTGACGACGCTGCCCTCGGGCAGGCCGATCACCTCGTCGTGGGCTAGCGCGCCCCGGTGGGTATGGAACTCGGCGCCGGTATTGAGGATCATCGTGTAGTGCCGGCCCTTGGGATCGGTCAACTGGACCCGGTCGCCGACAGCGAACGGACCTGTCCTGCGCGCCACGCCCGGGTTGTCGGTCACAACGGTTCACCCTGCCACAGCGAACACCGCATCCTCGCCCCGGTAACGGCGCAGTGGTCCTATGCTCACGGGACTCACACCTCGACCGTTCGGTGAAACCTGATGAAGATGAATGCCGCCATCCTGTGGGACTACGAACAGGACTGGAGCGTCGAAGAAGTCGACCTCGACCCGCCGCGGGACGGCGAGGTCTTGGTGTCCTTCGAAGCCACCGGACTCTGCCACTCCGATCACCACATCCGCACCGGCGACCTACCTGCCCCGGTTCCGATCATCGGTGGCCACGAGGGCGCCGGTGTCATCGTCGACGTCGGCCTCGGCGTGCGGGACCTAAAGGTCGGTGACCATGTGGTGGCAGCCTTCCTGCCGGCGTGCGGGCGCTGTCGCTGGTGTGCGACCGGGCACTCGAATTTGTGCGATATGGGTGCGAACAGCCTCATCGGGCTACAACCCGATGGAACCTTCCGGCGCCATGCCCGCGGGCAGGACGTCTACGCCGCCATCGGACTGGGCACCTTCGCCCCGTACGGGACCGTGCCTGAAGCATCGATGATCAAGATCGACGATGACATTCCACTCTCCCGGGCCTGCCTGCTGGGCTGCGGCGTCACCACCGGATGGGGGTCAGCGGTCAACACCGCCGACGTAAGCCCTGGCGACACGGTCGTGGTGATCGGCTGCGGCGGGATCGGCAGCGGTGCCATCCAGGGTGCCCGGCTGGCCGGCGCAGAAAAGATCGTCGTCATCGACGTGGTCGATACCAAGCGGGACAAGGCTTTTCTGTTCGGCGCCACCCACTTCGTCACCTCGATGCCGGAGGCGATCGAGTTGGTGGGCCAGTTGACCCGGGGGGTGATGGCCGACTCGGCGATCTTGACCGTCGGCGTCGTCGAACCTCCGATGATCAACGACGCATTCGGGATCATCCGCAAGGGTGGCGCGGTGGTGTTGACAGCGCTTGCACCGATCAGCGATGTGACGCCGATGATGCCGACTGCCATGATCACGCTCTTTCAGAAGCGTCTACTGGGCAGCCTGTACGGCGAAGCCAACCCGCGCGCGGACATCCCGCGGCTCCTCAGTCTGTATCGGGAAGGCAAACTGCTGCTCGACGAGACGATCACCGCCGAGTACAAACTCGAGGAGATCAACGAGGCCTACGACGATATGCTCGCCGGCCGCAACATTCGGGGCGTAGTCATCCACGCCCACTGAACCTCAGAGCGCGCTGATGGCGTACGCGGCCGCGACGCCGGCAATGACGGCGACGATGTCCTCGCCTAGTGCGACCGGCCGGTCGTTGCCGCCATTGGCGCGGACCAGGGCGGTACGAACGGCAAAGCCCCCGATGGTGCCCACCACCGCGCCGATCATTCCGGCGCCCAGGCTGCCCCAGCGGTACCCCCACGCGGTTCCGAGCACGGCCCCCGAGAAGGCGCCGGCGGCCAAACGCAGCAGGAACTGCGGCGCGGACTTGCGACTGGGCAGGGTGGGCATCTTGTCGCTGACCAGTTCGGCGACCGCCAGGACAGTCAGGATCGCCACGGTCGCCCAATGCCCCATCCACGATGCCCACGTTCCGGACAGATTGATCCACTGCAGGAACGCGGCCCAGGCAAGCACTGCGGGGGCGGTGAAGGCCCGCAGACCGGCGACCACGCCGATGAGCAGAGCCAGCAGCAATACGAGCGCATGCGTCATGATCGGGACGCTAGCACGACCGGGAGTTGGGCTAGAAGCGGAAGAATCGTACGTCCGAGGCGAGGATCGCCTTGGCTCCGATCGCCGCGATCTGGTCCATGATGGCGTTGATGTCACGTCGCGGCACCAGGGCGCGCACCGCCACCCAGTCCGGGTCGGCCAGGGGCGCGATGGTCGGCGACTCGAGTCCCGGCGTGATCGCGGTGGCCCGTTCGAGCACCGCGCGCGGGCAGTCGTAATCCAGCATCAGATACTGCTGGCCGAAAACCACCCCCTGCACCCGGGCGGCCAGCTGATCGCGGGCGGCGCGGTTTTCGTCGTCGCCGACACCGTCGCGCTCGATCAGCACCGCCTCTGAATCACACAGTGACTCGCCGAAGGCCGCCAGGCCGTGCAGGCTCAACGTGCGCCCCGAACCGACGACATCGGCGATGGCGTCAGCCACTCCAAGCTGCACCGAGATCTCGACTGCGCCGTCAAGCCGGATCACGGTCGCCTCAATCCCTTTGGCCACCAGATCTTTTCGGACCAGATTCGGGTATGCGGTGGCGATTCGTTTTCCGGCCAGGTCAGCGGTGATCCATGCCCGGTCGACTGGGGCCGCGTAGCGGAAGCTGGAGGATCCGAAACCCAGTGCCAGCCGCTCGCGAACGGGTGCGCCGGATTCGGCGGCCAGATCCCGGCCGGTGATCCCGAAGTCGAGCTCCCCTGAACCCACATAGATCGCGATATCCTTGGGCCGCAGGAAGAAGAACTCGACACCGTTCGGCCGGTCGATGACGGTCAGATCCTTGGGATCGCTACGCCGCCGGTAACCGGCCTCAGACAGGATCTCGGCGGCCGATTCGGACAATGCGCCCTTGTTGGGCACAGCGACACGCAACATGGTGGGCCCTACAGCTTCCGGTAGACGTCATCGAGGCCGAGCCCACGCGCGATCATCAGCACCTGGGTCCAGTACAGCAGCTGGCTGATCTCTCCCGCCAGTGCCTCATCCGACTCATGCTCGGCGGCCAGCCACACCTCACCGGCCTCCTCGAGGATCTTCTTGCCCAGGTTGTGCACGCCGGCATCGAGGGCGGCGACGGTGGCGCTACCCGCCGGCCGGATGCGGGCACGTTCGCCCAGTTCGGCGAACAGTTCCTCGAAAGTCTTCACGTCATGGGATTGTTCCACGCTGAACCCGAACCCGTCACGGCGGTTTCCGCCGAGCTGCCGCGTACGCCTGTCGATCAGGCGGCGGTCGGCTTCTTTTCGGCGAGCTCACCCTGCATATCTTCCAGCGCCACACCCTTGGTCTCGCGCACCCAGGTCCATACAAAGAGGAACGACAGGATGGCGCACAGCGCATAGAAGCCATAGGCCAATCCGAGGTTATTCCGCAGCTGCGGGAAGCTGACGGTAATCAGCCAGTTGGCTGCCCACTGTGCCGCGGCGGCCAGGCCCAGCGCAGCGGCGCGAATCCGGTTCGGGAACATCTCGCCGAGCAGCACCCACACCACCGGGCCCCAGGACATACCGAAGGCCACCACGAACAGGTTCGCCGCAACCAGGGCGATGGGTCCTTCCGCACCGCTGAGTTGCGGGGTGCCACCCACCTGCGGTGCGGTGCCGAAGATGAATGCCATGGTCGCCAGGGTGATGGCCATCCCGGCCGAACCGATCAGCAACAGTGGCTTGCGGCCAACTTTGTCGATGAGCGAGATGGCGATCAATGTGGTCACGATATTGACGATCGACGTGATCACCGTGATCTTGAAGGACTGGCTCTCATCGAAGCCGACAGCCTGCCAGAGCACATTGGAGTAGTAGAAAATCACGTTGATACCAACAAATTGTTGGAAAATCGACAACCCCAGACCGACCCAGACGATGCCGTAGACCCCACCGGTGGGCTTGCGCAGATCACGCCACGACGGCTTCGTCTCACCCACCAGTGTGCTCTCGATCCGATCGATCGTGATGTCGAGGTTCTTCTCGCCCAGCAGCATGGTGAGTACCTTGCGGGCCTCCGGAATACGGTGGCGGGCAACGAGATAGCGAGGAGACTCCGGAATGGTGAATGCGAGCAGCCCGTAGACCACCGCCGGCACGGCCATGATGAGGAACATCCACCGCCATGCCTCCAGGCCCAGCCAGAAGGTCTTCTCAGCACCGCCGGCAAGATGTTGCAGAAGGTAGTCGATAGCTAGGGAGATAAAAATACCGCTCACGATTGCCAACTGCTGCAGCGAGCCGAGTCGGCCTCGGATGCGTGCGGGCGAGGTTTCGGCAATGTAGGCAGGTGCGATCACCGAGGCCACACCGACGCCGATCCCGCCGACGATGCGGAACAGCACGATTATCCAGACGCTGCCAGCAAGGGCGGTTCCGATAGCACTGATGAGGAACAGCACCGCAGCGATCTTCATGACTGAGATACGACCGATGCGGTCAGCCAGGCGACCGGCCGTCATAGCACCGGCGGCCGCGCCAAGCAGGGCCGAGGCCACCGCGAATCCGAGGGAGGCGTTATCGATGCCGAAGTGCTTCTGAATCGGATCCACCGCGCCGTTGATCACCGCGCTGTCATAACCGAACAGCAGACCGCCCAGTGCGGCGACGGAGGCGATGCGCACCACACCGCGGCCGGAGAATTCCTCGTCGTCGAAAACCGACGGTGTGTCGCTGGTTGGGCCCTGACCGGACATGAGGAGTGCCTTTCCGAAAACTATCCGAACCGTGTGGAAATACGATTACACACCCAGCATCAACTCGGTGTGGATCTCCCGCAATCGAACGGCGTTCAGACCGCGTAGCGACGTGACATGGCGTCGCCGGGGACTGGTCGGCACCTTGACGTCATTGGGCACCACCAGAACCGGGCAGCCGGCGTCCTCAGCCGATGCGGCCCCGGTCACCGAATCTTCGATGGCCAGACATTGCGCAGGGTCGAATCCCAGCAGTATCGCGGCCCGTTCGTAGGGATCCGGCGCAGGCTTGGGACTCACCACCTCATCCCCGCACACACTGGCCGTGAAGTAATGCCGGCCGATGCTGTCGAGGGCGCGTTCAGTGAGCGCGCGGCGGGTATTCGTCACCAATGCCATCGGCACCGCCGCATCAGCGAGGGTGTCGAGGAGTTCGCGCGCGCCCTCGCACCACGGCAGTCCGCCGTCGAACAGGTCGGCGGTGTAGTCGTGCAGCCAGTCGGAGTGGGCCGCCATCTGATCAGGATCGGGGTCCAGGCCCAGATCCGTGTAGACCATCTGCATCAGGCTCTCGGCGGAACCGCCGACGGTAGCCTCGCGCACAGCCGGAGTCAGCTCGCCGCCGAGCCTGGAGTAGAGCACCTGCAGCGCCACCTCCCAGAGTTTCTCCGAGTCGACCAGCGTGCCGTCCATATCGAACAACACGGCGTGCATCATTAATCCTCCGGGTTGTAGCCGAGGTTGGGGCCCAGCCACCGCTCGGCTTCGGCCAAAGTCCAACCCTTGCGCTTTGCGTAGTCCGCCACCTGATCCTGAGCCATCCGGCCGACCACGAAGTACTGCGACTGCGGGTGGGAGAAGTACCAGCCGCTGACGGCGGCACCGGGCCACATCGCCATCGACTCGGTGAGCTCGATACCGGTCCGCTCTTTGACATCCATCAAGTCCCAGAGCGTCACCTTCTCGGTGTGCTCCGGGCAGGCCGGGTACCCGGGGGCAGGACGGATTCCGGTGTACTTCTCACCGATGAGAGCCTCATTGTCCAACTGCTCGTCAGGCTGGAATCCCCAGAACTCCTTGCGAACCCGTTGGTGCATCCGTTCGGCGAACGCCTCTGCCAGCCGATCGGCGAGAGACTCCAGCAGGATCGCGCTGTAGTCATCATTAGCCGCCTTGAACTCGTCGATCTTGACTCCGCTGCCGAGTCCCGTGGTCACGGCGAAAGCGCCGACGTAGTCAGCCAGTCCGGTCTCTTTGGGTGCGATGAAGTCGCCGAGGCTCCGGTTCGGGATGCCGTCGCGGTGCTCGCCCTGCTGACGCAGGTTGTGCAACGTGGCCATCACCTGGGTACGGGTCTCGTCGGTGTAGACCTCGATGTCTTCAACACCCGAGCCGACCGCGTTCGCCGGGAAGAAGCCGATCACCCCGTTCGCGGTCAGCCACTTCTCCTTGATCATGGTGTCGAGCATTGCCTGGGCGTCGTCGTACAACTTGCGGGCAGTCTCGCCCGACACCGGATTGTTGAGAATGTCGGGGAAGCGGCCCTTCATCTCCCAGGCGTTGAAGAAAGGTTGCCAGTCGATGTACTCGCGTAGTTCGGCGAGGTCGTAGTCACCAAACTCCCGTACGCCGAGGCCCTGGGCAGGCACCGGCGGCGAGTAGCCGGCCCACTCGATCGGCGTCCGGTTCGCGCGCGCCTTCTGCAATGTCAGCATCGGCCGCTCGTTCTTCTGCGCATGCCGTTCGCGAAGCGATGCGTAATCCTCTTCGGTGGCCGCCAGCAGCCCTGGACGTTGCTTGTCATCGAGCAGAGCGGCAGCGACCGGCACCGATCGGGAAGCGTCCTTGACCCACACCACCGGGCCGGAACGACGCGGCGATATCTTCACCGCCGTGTGGGCGCGCGACGTGGTCGCGCCCCCGATCAACAATGGGATCTGCAGTCCCTGACGCTCCATCTCGACGGCGACGTTGACCATCTCATCCAGGGACGGGGTGATCAGGCCGGACAGCCCGATGATGTCGGCGTTGTGTTCTCTCGCCGCGTCCAGGATTTTTTGCGCAGGTACCATTACACCGAGGTCGATTACTTCAAAGTTGTTACATTGCAGGACAACTCCGACGATGTTCTTACCGATGTCGTGGACATCGCCCTTGACCGTCGCCATGATGATCGTGCCGTTGGTGTCCTTGACCGCGGTGGCACCGGACGCCGTCTTCTCCGCCTCGATGTAGGGCAACAGGTAGGCGACAGCCTTCTTCATCACCCGGGCCGACTTCACCACCTGGGGCAGGAACATCTTGCCCGCGCCGAAGAGGTCGCCGACGACGTTCATACCGTCCATCAGCGGGCCCTCGATCACCTCGATCGGGCGACCGCCTGCAGCGGCGATCTCGGCCCGCAATTCTTCGGTGTCCGCGTCGACATTGGCGTCGATACCCTTGACCAGCGCATGTGTGATCCGTTCGCGGACCGGAAGGGATCGCCACTCGGCTGCCACTGGGTCGTCAGCTTTCTCCGAGCTATTGAACCGTTCAGCGATCTCCAGCAGCCTTTCGGCCGCGTCCTCGCGGCGGTTCAAGACGACGTCGGTGATTCGCTCCCGCAACTCGGGGTCGATCGAGTCGTAGGGCACCAGCGCACCGGCGTTGACGATGCCCATGTCCAGGCCGGCCTTGATGGCGTGGAAGAGGAACACCGCATGGATCGCCTCGCGAACGGGATTATTGCCGCGGAATGAGAACGACACGTTCGAGATACCACCGGAGATGTGCACGCCGGGCAGGTTCGCCTTGATCCAGGCGCAGGCCTCGACGAAGTCGATCCCGTAGGTCGCGTGCTCCTCGATACCGGTCGCCAGCGCGAAGCAGTTCGGGTCGAAGATGATGTCCTCGGCCGGGAAGCCGACCTCGTCGGTCAGGATCCGGTAGGCACGCCCGAAGATTTCCTTACGGCGCTCGAGGTTGTCGGCCTGGCCCTTCTCGTCGAAGGCCATCACGACGACGGCGGCGCCGTACTTGCGGCACAGCCGTGCCTCGCGGACGAACTTCTCTTCGCCCTCCTTCATGGAGATCGAGTTGACGATGGGCTTGCCCTGCACGTTCTTCAGGCCCGTCTCCATGACCTCCCACTTGGAGGAGTCGATCATCACCGGGATCCGGCTGATATCGGGCTCAGCCGCGATCAGCTTGGTGAACCGGTCCATCGCGGCGACGCCGTCGATCATGCCCTCGTCCATGTTGATGTCGATGACCTGCGCTCCAACCTCGACCTGTTGGAGGGCGACCGACAGCGCGGTGTCGTAGTCCCCCGCTTTGATCAGGTTGCGGAATCGGGCGGAGCCGGTGATGTTGGTGCGCTCTCCGATGTTCACGAACAGGGAATCATCGGTGATGTTGAGCGGCTCCAGGCCCGAGAGCCGGGTGGCGACGGAAATGTGCGGCACATCTCTCGGTCGCACGCCCTCGACGACGTGCGCGATCTCGGCGATGTGCGGCGGCGCTGTTCCGCAGCAACCACCGACCAGGTTGACCAGGCCGGCCTCGGCGAACTCGGCGAGGTAGCCGGCCTGGCGCTCCGGGGACTCGTCGTATTCGCCGAAGGCGTTGGGCAGGCCGGCGTTGGGATAGCAGGAGACAAAAGTGTCGGCGATGCGGGACATCTCGGCGATGTAGGGCCTCATCTCAGGCGCGCCCAGGGCGCAGTTGAGGCCGACCGCGAGCGGACGGGAGTGCCTGATTGAGTTCCAGAACGCTTCGGTGACCTGACCGGACAACGTCCGTCCGGACGCATCGGTGATGGTGCCCGAGATGATCACCGGCCACCGACGTCCGCGCTCCTCGAACAGGGTCTCGACGGCGAACACCGCCGCCTTGGCATTAAGAGAGTCGAAGATCGTCTCGATGATGAGCAGATCGGCACCGCCGTCGACGAGGCCGTTGGCGGCTTCGAGGTAGGCGGCCACCAGCTGGTCGTAGGAGACATTGCGGGCGCCAGGGTCGTTGACGTCCGGCGAGATCGACGCGGTTCTGGTCGTCGGCCCGATGGCGCCGGCGACATAGCGGGGCTTGTCCGGCGTGCTGAACTCGTCACAGACCTTGCGGGCCAGGCCGGCGCCGGCGTAGTTCAGCTCGTAGGCGAGTTCGTGCATGTCGTAGTCGGCGAGCGAGACCGAGTTGGAGTTGAACGTGTTGGTCTCCAGGATGTCCGCACCCGCTTCGAGGTACTCGCGGTGAATACCCTCGATGATCTGGGGCTGAGTCAGGGTGAGCAGGTCGTTGTTGCCCTGCAGAGCGGTCGGCCACTCGCTGAACCGCTCGCCGCGGTAACCGGCCTCGTCGGGCCGGTCGCGCTGGATGGCCGTGCCCATCGCGCCGTCGATCACCATGATCCGCCGGCGCAGCGTGGCCGTGAGCTCGTCGGTGCAGTCGGGGCGGATGTTCGGCGCAAAAGCGTTGGGCCCAGAAGCATTCGACCCAGCGGCATTCGACCCAGCGGTACTGGGTCCCGAGCCGTTCACAGGTGCGTTCACGTGCGCTCCTTCCGTATCGGAAGGCGTCCTTAACTCTGCCGAGCGTGGCGGATTTCGGGTAACCCGTCTCCGTTGCAACGCCTCTCGACCCGGCAAGTCTACGTTGTAACCCGATCGGGTCTGGACGCCGATCTCGTGGCTGCGGACCCGCTTGCCGGCGGCTGGCGGTTTGCCTGTCTTATGCGGCTCATCGTAGCCGGGCAAGGCTTAGGCTGGCAGAGTGACGTCGTGGAACTGGGCCGCCGGTACCGGTGGCAGCGGGGGGTCCGACCTGCCCGAACTCCACAACACCGTCATCGTCGCAGCCTTCGAGGGCTGGAACGACGCCGGGGACGCCGCCAGCGACGCCCTGGAGCACCTCGACGAGATCTGGGAAGCCAAGCCCATCGTCGAGATCGACGACGAGTCCTACTACGACTACCAGGTCAATCGGCCGGTGATCCGGCAGATCGACGGCGTCACCCGGGAACTGGTCTGGCCCGCCATGCAGATCTCGCACTGCCGCCCGCCCGGATCCGATCGCGACATCGTCCTGATGCACGGCGTGGAGCCGAATATGCGGTGGCGCAGTTTCTGCGCCGAACTGCTCGGGATCGCCGACAAACTCAACGTGCAGACCGTGGTGATCCTCGGTGCGTTGCTGGCCGATACCCCGCACACCCGGCCGGTGCCGGTGTCCGGGGCGGCCTACTCCCCCGAGTCGGCGAAGTTCTTCGGCCTGCAGGAGTCCCGCTACGAGGGACCCACCGGTATCGCGGGGGTCTTCCAGGACGCATGTGTGGCCGCGGGCATCCCGGCGGTGACGTTCTGGGCGGCGGTTCCGCATTACGTGTCCCAGCCACCCAACCCGAAGGCGACTGTCGCCCTGCTGCGCCGGGTGGAGGAGGTCCTCGACATCGAGGTTCCGTTGGCCGACCTGCCCGCCGAGGCCGAGGAGTGGGAACTGGCGGTCTCCGAGATGACCGCCGACGACGAGGAGATCGCCGACTACGTCGCCAGTCTGGAACAGCGCGGCGACGCCGAGATCGACGTCAACGAGGCGCTGTCGAAAGTCGACGGGGACACCCTGGCCGCGGAGTTCGAGCGCTACCTGCGTCGCCGCGGCCGCTGAGGCTGCGAGCAACTCCGGGGACCCGCAGTCGCGCGGTCGGCCGGTGCTTATCTACATTAATGTTGTGAAACTGGAATTGAGCGACGCCGACGCCGCCTTCCGCGACGAACTGCGCGAGTTCTTCACCACCAAGATCCCGGCCGACATCCGGGAACGGGCCCGCAACGAGAACCTCAACTACCCCGAGGATGTCGTCACCTCGCTGCGCATCCTCAACGAGGCCGGGTTGGCCGTGCCGCACTGGCCGGTCGAGTGGGGTGGCAAAGACTGGACCCCGCTGCAGCACCAGATCTGGGCCGAAGAGCTGCGGATGGCCTGCGTGCCCGAGCCGCTGGCGTTCAACGTCGGCATGGTCGGCCCGGTGATCGCACACTTCGGGTCCCAGGAGCTCAAGGAACGCTTCCTGCCCGCGACTGCCAACCTCGACATCTGGTGGTGCCAGGGCTTTTCCGAGCCTGAGGCCGGATCGGACCTGGCGTCCTTGCGGACCACCGCGGTGCGCGACGGCGACCACTACGTCATCAACGGCCAGAAGACCTGGACCACGCTGGGCCAGTACGCGGACTGGATCTTCCTGCTGGCCCGCACCGACCCGAACGCCCCCAAGAAGCAGGCCGGCATCTCGTTCATCCTGGCCGAGATGTCCACCCCCGGCATCACCGTGCGCCCGATCAAGCTGATCGACGGCAGCTACGAGGTCAACGAGGTGTGGTTCGAAGACGTCCGGGTTCCGGCCGACCAGCTGGTCGGCGAGGAGAACGCCGGCTGGAGTTATGCCAAGTTCCTGCTGTCCAACGAACGCTCCGGCATCGCCCGGGTGGGCACCACCAAGGTGTGGCTGACCGAGGTCAAGGAGCGCGCCGCCAAGACACCGATCGGAGACAGCACGCTGATGGAGGATCCGCTGTTCGCCGCCCGGGTCGCCGAGGTCGAGAACGAACTGCTGGCCCTGGAACTGACCCAGCTCCGGGTCGCCGGCGATGAGGCCGACGGCAAGCCCAACCCGGCGTCGTCGATCCTCAAACTGCGCGGAACCCAGCTGCAGCAGGCGGTGACCGAGCTTCTAGTCGAGGTGGCCGGCCCGGACGCGCTGCCGTTCGACGCCGGGGACACCGTGGACTCACCCGGGTGGGCGCAGCACGCCGCCCCCCGCTACCTCAACTACCGCAAGACGTCGATCTACGGCGGCAGCAACGAGGTTCAGCGCACCATCATCGCCTCGACGATCCTCGGGCTGTAGGCCCGGCCGGCAGAAAAGAGCACCGTTGTGAACTTTGACCTGACCGAAGAACAGCAAATGCTGGCCGACACCACGCGCGACGTGCTGGCACGCAGGTACGACAACACCGAGGCACGCAACAAGG
>Ga0209023_10003840_pt1 | contig 17612 bp, 14 predicted proteins | sample LakOneMetagenome_FD_187468 | JGI IMG/M metagenome (GOLD analysis project Ga0209023, IMG submission 187468) | Freshwater and sediment microbial communities from Lake Erie, Canada (SPAdes) (version 2) | ecosystem: Environmental > Aquatic > Freshwater > Lentic | place: Lake Erie, Canada... | reverse complement strand
CCGCATTCGATCGCCTGCAGCGCGGCCATCGCCGCGACCACGGTCTTGCCGCTGCCGACGTCGCCCTGCACCAGCCGCAGCATCGGATGCGGCCGCGCTAGATCGTCGCGCACTTCGGCGAACACGCGCTGCTGCGCCGCGGTCAAGGCGAACGGCAGCGATGCGCGCAGGCGTTCGACCAGGGCTCCCTTCGCATCCAGCGCGGGCGACGCGCGGCGCTGCATCGCGATGCGGCGCCGGCGCAGGCTGAGCTGGTGCGCCAGCAGTTCCTCCAGCGCAAGCCGCCGTTGCGCCGGATGCGTGCCGGCCTGCAGCGCGGGCACGTCGGCCTCGCGCGGCGGGCGATGCAGCGCCAGCAGCGATTCGCGCAGGCCCGGCAGGCCGAAACCGGCGAGCAGCCCGGGCGGCAGCAGTTCCAGCACGGCCGCATCGGGCAGGCGATCCAGCGCGAGCCCGACCAGTTTGCGCAGCGTCGCCGGGCCGATGCCTTCCACCGGCGCATACACCGGATCCAGCGCATCGCCGAGCGGATGTTCATCGGCATCGAGCACGCGGTAACTCGGGTGCACCATCTCCAGGCCGTGCGCGCCGGGCCGCGGCGTGCCGTAGCAGCGCACGACCGCGCCGGGCGCGAACTGCGCGACCTGCTGCGCGCGGAAATGGAAGAAGCGCAGCACCAACGTGGAACGCGAATCGTCGCCGATGGCGACGCGCAATTGCGGTCGATAGCGGAATCCGCGTTCGACCGCTTCGACCCTGCCCTGCACCTGCGCGACGACCCCGGCCTGCAGCGCGCGGATCGGCGTCAGCGCGGTGCGGTCCTCGTAGCCGCGCGGCAGCCACAGCCACAGGTCCTGCAGGGTTTCCAGCCCGCGCGCGGCCAATTTTTCCGCGACGCGCGGACCGATGCCGGCCAGGGCGGCGAGTGGCTGCTGGTTGAAGGCGACGGCCACGCCGCCAGGTCGCTTGGGCATGCGCCAAGCATGACCGGAACGCGGCCGCGGCGGAACCGCGACCGCGTTCGCCGGGCTCGTGCTCAGTAGCGGACCGTCAGTTCCACGCCGTAGGTGCGCGGCTCGCTGACCGTGGCCCCGACCACGCCGAGCACGTCCTTGCCGTAGGTGTTCAGGCCGGTGACGTAGCGGTGGTCGAACACGTTGTTGCCGTAGGCGGCCACTTCCCACAGGCCGTCGACGGAGGTCCATGCCACGCGCAGGTCGGTGCGCTGCTGGGCTTCGCCGACGTTCAGCAGTTCGCTGATGCCGCAATTGCCCTGCAGGCTGGAGCCTTCGTTGCAGCGCGCCTTGCCGCGGTAGGCATGGCGCGCCGACAGGCGCAGGTTGCCGCCGTCGCCGAGGTCGAAGCGATAGCTCGCGCCGAGCGATGCCGAGAAACTCGGCTCACCGGTCGGCTGGCCGTCCAGGTTCACGCCTTCGGGCGTGGTGTAGTCGCGGTAGGTGGAATCGATCCACTCGGCGGCCACGTCCACGCGGAACGCATCGGTCACCTTCCACAGCGCGTCGAAGTCCACGCCCCAGGCCTCGAGGTTGCCGGTGTCGATGACGAAGCGCGGGATGTCGGTCGGGTTGTTCGGGTCCGGGTCGATCAGGCGCACCGACTGGCGGTTGTCGTAGCGGTAGTAGAACAGCGAGGCGTTGTAGGCGAAGTCGCCGAACGACTGCTTGATGCCGGTCTCCAGGTTCCACACCTCTTCGTTGTCGAACGCCGGCCCGATCTGCAATGCGTTGTAGCCGCCGGCCTTGTAGCCCTTGGCCAGCGACGCGAACACCATGCTCTTGTCGTTGAAGTGGTAATCGACGACGAAGCGCGGGCTGAGGTCGTTCCAGGCCTTCGAGGCGCGGTTGGGCACGCCCTTGTTCGCGATCGCCGGCGGATCGATGAAAGCCATGTCGAAGGTCAGCGTCTCGCGCGTGATCGGCACGCCGGCGCCGTTGATCGCGTCGAAGAAGCCGAGCGCTTCGAGCAGGTCGAGCTGCGCGTCCAGGCCGGGCGCGCTGCGAGGGTTGTTGAGCCAGGTGAAATCCTTCTGGTCATGCGTGTAGCGCAGGCCGAAGGTGAGGTTGAGCTTGTCGGTCGCGTGCCAGATGACGTCGCCGAAGCCCGCGTACGAGCGCGTGCGCAGGGTGTTCCGGAACTCCTCGTGCCAGGCCTGGCCGGTCAGGTCGACCGGGATGCCGAAGCCCTGCGCCAGCATCGTGGTGAACGCGAACAGGCTGCCGTCCGGCGTGGGCGCGATGCCGAGGTTGCGCACGATGTTGTCCACCGCCGAGGTATTGGTGTTGACCTCGCTGGTCTGGTGCGCGTCCTCGTCGAAGTAGCTGGCGCCCGCCACCCAGTCCAGGCGGTCGTTGTGGCCGGCGAACTTGAACTCCTGGTACAGGCTCTTGTTGCCCTCGGTGTTCTGCGAATCGACGTAGAGGTCGGCGCGGTTGGTGCCGTCCTCCTCGGTGTGGTTGAGCGAATCGTACTGGCGCCAGGACGTGGTCGAGGTCAGCGAACCCCAGTCGAACGCGTGGTCGACGATCGCGGTCACGCCGTCGAAGGTGCGCCACTCGGCGCTGGGGGTATCGCTGAAGGTCTGCAGCTTGCGCGGGTCGAGGTATTCGTCCGGCGTCGCCGGCGCCGGCGGCCGCATCGGGAACGGCGGCAGCGGCACGATCCCGGTGGTGACCCGTCCGTTCTGGTCCAGGCTCTCGTGGTCCCAGCTCAGCAGCGCGGTGGTGGCGTCGCCGAAATGCACCTGCCAGGCGGCGCGCGACGCCCATGAATTCTCCCCGCCCAGTTCCTTGCCGGTGGCGCCGTCGCGGAACCAGCCGTCGCTGTGGTTGATCAATGCGTTGATGCGCAACGCGGAGTCGGCGCCGGTGGGGATGTTCCACATCGCGTCCGCATAGCGCTTGCCGTAATCGCCCACCCGCAATCGACCGCGGAGCTCGATGTCGTCCTGCGGACGCCGGGTGATCAGCGAAATCGCGCCGGCAGCGGTATTGCGCCCGAACAGCGTGCCCTGCGGGCCCTTCAACACTTCGATCCGCTCCACGTCGAGGAACGGCAGCAGCACGCCGCCGCCGCGCCCGCCGTAGACGCCGTCGACGTAGATGCCCACCGCGGGATCGGTGCCGATGCCGAAGTCGTCGGTGCTGATGCCGCGCAGGCCGAAGGTCGGCTGGGTCGGTTGCACGCCATCCACCACCAGGCCCGGCACGAAGGAATCGATGTCGCCCAGGTCCTCGGCCTCGACGTCGTCGAGCAAGGCCTTGTTCACCACCTGCAAGGCGATCGGGACATCCTGCAACTGCTGTTCGCGGCTCTGCGCGGTCACGACGATCGTGTCGAGCGCCGTCGCGTCCCTGGTGGCGTCGGCCACGGCTTGCGGCGCGTCCTGCGCGAACGCGGCGCCGGTGGCGGACAGTGCGGCGGCCGCGATGATCGCGCGGCGCAGGCTGGTCGTGAGTTTCCGGGTCTTGAACGTCATTGCGGCTCCCCTTCGCTAGGCGTTTCGGATGGAACGGATTACATCGGCATCGTGGCGGTTTCCCCCGGACCGCAATTGCCCTGCATCGCGGCGATCCAGTCGCGGATCAGTTGTACCCCTTCGTCGTGGACGACGCTACGACCGAGCTCCGGCATCATCACCGACGGATCGTCGCTGGACATGCGGTAGGGCATGATCGAGGCGTCCGGATCGCCGGGCACGATGTCGTGGCGGCGGTCGCCGGTGCCCATGCCCGCGGCGATCGGCAACTTGCAGCGGCCCAGCCGCAAGGGTTCGCTGGTCGCGGCGTTCAACCACAGGCCCGAGGTATTGCCCGGGCCCTTCGGGCTGTGGCAATGGCCGCAGTTGATGTCGAGGTAGGCGCGCGCGCGCGCATCCAGCGCTTGCGATGGATCGCGCCAGTCCGCATCGCGCGGCGCCGACGCGGGCGCGGGCGCACCGGCCAGGAAACCCGCGTGCGTCCAGCGCACGAGCTGGTTCTCGCTGCCCTGCGCATAGGCGAAATCGTGGTTGAGGTGGCGCGCCTTCGGACCGAGCGGATGCAGCGCCTTGCTGGTCGTGTCGGTGCCGTGGCAACCGCCGCACTGGTTCTGGTCCGGCACTTCGTATTCGGCCTGCTCGCGCGAACCGTCCGCCGCCACCAGGGCCAGCGGCACGAGTTCGCCCCCGCGCTTGAGCGTCGCTTCGGTCTGTCCGGCGTTCCACACGTAGGGCAACGCGACCCAGCCCTGCTTGCGGCGCAGCAGGAGGCGGGTTTCGACCAGGCGCACCTTGGAAAGATCCAGCCCGCCGCCACGCAGGTCGGGGCCGTCGTCGGCGCTGCGCAGCACCGCATCGCCCGCGCCGCGTGGATAGTAAAAAGTCTTGCTGAAGATGGTGCCGACCGGGAAATCGAATTCCTCGTCGGCGCGATAGCGCGCGGCCTGCCCCTTGGGCATCCAGACCGTGCGCAGCTTGTGCGCGTAGTCGGTGAACAACGGCGTGGCGAGGTCGTAGGGCAGCACGCCCTGGTTCAGGGCGAGCTTGCCGTCGCGCACTTCTAGCACGTGCCAGTCGGCCAGCGACTGCGGCTGGCCTTCGGCGAAGAAATGCACCGGCTGCGGCGCGCGCGCGCAGGCCGCCAGGAACAGGACGGCGGCGATCGCGGTGGAACGACGCACCATCAACCGCGCTTGAGGTCGATCGCCGGCAGCTTCGGCAAGGTGCAGTCGTACGGCTTCGCGTCCTTGCTCGGGTTCTTGTAGCCGCCGGGACCATCGGCATTGAGCACGCCCGACACGTCGTGCAGGCAGATCTGCGGTCCTTCCTTGCGCGCCTTGTTGGCGTAGCCGTCGAACAGCACGTCGGGGAAGCGGCCGCCGATGCCGTACACCGCCAGCTTCAATGCCTTCAGGTCGAGCCCGTCCGGCGCATCGCCGCCGCCCGAGAGGCGATTGCCATGGACGTTGATGCGCTCCGGGTAGGGATCGAACCCGCTGGCCGCCTGGTCGTTCTTGTAGCCGGTCGAGTACACGCTGGACACGATGATGTTGGCGGTCTTGTTGTCGGCGATGTCGTTGTCGAAGATCTCGACGTCGTCGTTGGAATTCACCACCACCCCGCTGCCGGCGGGGACGCTCGCGACCGGCGTGCCCTTGGCGCCGAAGTTGGCGGTGTCGTTCGCCACCACCTTGTTGCGGAACACGCGGATGTTGCCGCCCTGCTGCGACAGCGCCGGCATGTTGAACACCAGGATGCCGCCGGTGTTGTGGGTGGCGACGTTGTCGTGGACGTCGGCGTTGATCGTGTTCTCGATCTCGATGCCGGCCACGTTGTATTCGGCGCGGCTGTTGCGGACGACGACATCGCGCGACTGGCCGACGTAGATGCCCGCGTCCGCGGCGGCGATCGCCACCGAGTTCTCGATCAGCACGTTGCGGGTCTTCACCGGGTACAGGCCGTAGGCGCCGTTGCCGGTCTTCGGCCCGCCGGTCCATTCCACGCGCACGTTGCGGATGGTGATGTTCTCGCCCTCGTTGACCTTCAGCCCGTCGCCCTTGCTGTCCTCGATGGCGAGGTTCTCGATGGTGAAGTCGCTGGCGTTGACCAGCAGGCCTTCCGCGCCCGCCTTCTGGCCCTTGAAGCTGAGCACGGACTTGTCCGGCCCGGCGCCGCGGATGGTGACGCCGTCCGCGCGCAGGCTGAGGCTGCGGTCGAAGCTGAACTTGCCCGGCGGCACTTCGATCACGTCGCCGGGCTTGGCGTCGAGCAGCTTTTCGCGGAACCGGTCGGCGAACGCGGCATCGCCGGCGGCGACTTCGGGCGTCGCCACGTGGCTGGCCTGTTCGCCGCGGCCGCATGCGGCCAGCATCGACAGCGCAAGGATGGAAGCGCAGCGGATCTGTGCCATGTCGTCCCCTCGTGGCTATGGCCTGCAGTGGAGTGTCACACGAAAACGGCGCCGCCTCGGATCAACCCAGCACCATCACCGCATCGACCTCGAAGGTCGCGCCCTTCGGCAGGGCCGGGACTTCGACGGTCGAACGCGCCGGGTAGGGACTTTCGAAATATTCGGCCATCACCGCGTTGACTTCCGCGAACTGGCCGAGGTCGGTGAGGTAGAGGCCGACGCGCACCACGTCCCCGAGCGAACCGCCGGCGGCTTCGCATACCGCCTTGAGGTTGTCGAACGCGCGCCGCGCCTGCGTCGCGATGCCGCCCTCGACCAGTGTTCCGCTGGCCGGATCGAGCGGAATCTGCCCGGACAGGTACACCGTGCCGCCGGCGCGCACCGCCTGCGAATAGGGGCCGATGGCGGCGGGCGCATGGTCGGAATGGATGGGTTGGCGGGGCATTTTGAATTCTCCGGTTGTTTCGTTGATCGCAGCAGCGCTCTCGAGCGACTTGCCTGCGGGGGGAACATCGGGTCGCGCCCCTGGGCCTGCGACCTCGGATCGCTCTACAAACGTTGCACGCCATGCACCACGGCGAGCCGCCGCACGCGCCGGATCACTTCGGCGAGGTGCTTGCGCCCGCCCACCTCGATCGCGAAGCGGATCGCGGCGATGCGTGCGTCGCGTTCCATGTAATCGACCCGGTCGATGTTCGATTCCGCCTGCGCGATCGCGGCCGCGACCTGTGCGAGGACGCCGGGATGGTTCTCGACCTCGACCCGCAGCAACGCCTGGAAATAGCCTTCGACGTTGCGGTCCCAGCCGATCGGCACCCAGCGTTCGGGCGACTTGCGGTAGTCGGCGACGTTCGGGCAATCCATGCGGTGCACGACGATGCCCTTGCCGGCGGTGTGGTAGCCCATGATCTCGTCGCCGGGGATCGGGGTGCAGCAGTTGGCGAACGTGACCACGCCGCGTTCGGCCCCGGTGATCAGGATCTTCTCGCCGACGCGCGGCGGCTGCGGCGCGAGCAAGTCGGCGGTTTCCGGTTCCTGGCGCGCAAGCGAATGCGCGACCTGGGCGGGCATGCGGTTGCCGAGGCCGATGTCGTGCAGCAAGGCTTCCAGGCGCGGGTAGCGGAGTTCCGCCAGATAGCCGTCGAGGCGCGGCGGCGGCAGCCGGTCGAGCGAGGTGCCGAGTCCTTCCAGCGCGCGGTCGAGCATGCGGTGGCCCAGTTCGACCGCGTCCTCGTGCTGCAATTGCTTCAATTGGTGGCGGATCGCGGTGCGTGCCTTGCTGGTGGCGACGAATTCCAGCCATTGCGGCTTCGGCGCCGCGGACGGCGCCGTAATGACCTCCACCCGTTGCCCGCTGGCGAGCTTGGTGCGCAGCGGCACCAGCATCTTGTCCACGCGCGCGGCGACCGCGTGGTTGCCGACGTCGGTGTGCACGCCGTAGGCGAAGTCCAGCGCGGTCGAATTGCGCGGCAGCGACATGATGTCGCCCTTGGGCGTGAACAGGTAGACCTCGTCCGGGAACAGGTCGACCTTGACGTTCTCGAGGAATTCCAGCGACGAACCTGCCGAACGCTGCGATTCGATCAGGTTGGCGATCCATGCGTGCGCGCGGGTCTGCGCGCTGTCGGCCATGCCGCCACCGTGCTTGTACGCCCAGTGCGCGGCGATGCCGCGTTCGGCGATGAGGTCCATTTCGATGGTGCGGATCTGCACCTCGATCGGAGAGCCGTAGGGGCCGAACAGCACCGTGTGCAGCGACTGGTAGCCGTTGGCCTTGGGGATGGCGATGAAATCGCGGAAGCGGCCATCGAGCGGCTTGAACGCCGCATGCACCACGCCCAATGCGTGGTAGCACTCGGCGACGGTATCGACCACGATGCGGAAGCCGAACACGTCCATCACCTGGTCGAAGCTCTTGCCCGCCGCGCGCATCTTCGTGTAGATGCTCCACGGCGACTTGACCCGTCCCACCAGCCGGTAATGCAGGCCTTCCTTGGTCAGCCTTTGCGCGAGTTGCGCCTCGATCTTCGCCAGCGCCTCGCGCCGCACCAGCGGCTCGGTGCGGATGCGCCGCTCCAGCACCCGGTGGCGCAGCGGATGCAGAGCCCTGAAACCGAGGTCCTGCAGTTCGGACTTGATCAGGTTCATGCCCAGCCGCTGCGCGATGGGCGCGTAGATCTCCAGCGTCTCGCGCGCGATGCGCGTGCGCGCCTCCGGCGACTGCGCGCCGAGCGTGCGCATGTTGTGCAGGCGGTCGGCGAGCTTGATCAGGATCACGCGCAGGTCGCGCGCCATCGCCAGCAGCATCTTGCGGAAGCTCTCGGCCGCGGCCTCCTGGCGGTCGGCGAAGGACAGCTTGTCCAGCTTGGTGACGCCCTCGACCAGCTCGGCCACGGTTTCGCCGAACTCGCTGGCGATGGATTCGCGCGAGAGCGGCGTGTCCTCGATGGTGTCGTGCAGGATCGCCGCGACCAGGGTTTCCACGTCCAGCCCCTGCTCGGCCAGCACCTTCGCCACCGCCACCGGATGGGTGATGTAGGGCTCGCCCGACTTGCGGGTCTGCCCGGCGTGCGCGGCGGCGCCGACCGCCCACGCCCGGCGCAATTGCTGGCGCTGTTCGGCGGTCAGGTAATCGGCGGCGGATTCGAGCGCGGCGACGTAGTCGGGCACCGGTTCGGCCGGTGCCGCGGGGGCTTGGCTGCGATGTTCGACATGCGCCGGGTCGCTCATTCCCCGAGCCTAAGCCAAAACGCGGGGATTGGGGATTCGGGGCTGGAAAAAACAAAAACCCCCGCAAGGCGGGGGCTTCAGCGGCTGGGCAGGCGCGGATCCGCTCTCGCGAATCCCGAATGCCCGATCACCAATCCCGGGCTCTCAATCGTCGCCCTTCATGTCGTCGTCGCCGGCGACCACTTCGGCCGCGGCCCATTCCAGCGCCTCGCGTTCCTTGCGCTCGCGCTCGGACTTGTCGACCGCGTCGATGTAGTCCTGGTCGATGGCGCTGGCCGCGATCTCGCGCAGGGCGAGCACGGTCGGCTTGTCGTTGGATTCGCTGTTGTCGATCTGCGGATCGACGCCGTTGGCGAGCTGGCGCGCGCGCTTGGCGGCCATCATCACGAGTTCGAAGCGGTTGTCGACCACTTCCAGGCAATCTTCCACGGTAATGCGGGCCATAGCTCTCCCGGCGGCCGGTCGGGCCGTCGACTCAAAGGACGGGGGGACGCGGATGATAGGGATTCCCCGCGGCTGGCGCAAGCATGATCCAGTGGAATCAATGACTTATCGGACCCGCTCCTACTCCGCCAGCAACTCGGCGATCAGGGCCTTGTGGCGAAGCTGCTGCAGCGGCCGCCGGGCCCGGCTCCCCGCGATGATCGCGCAAGCCTCGTCCACCGCGTCGTCGAAGACCTCGTTCACCACGACGTAGTCGAACTCGTCGTAATGGCTCATTTCCTCGCGCGCGGCAGCGAGCCGCAGGCGGATGGTCTCCTCGCTGTCCTGCCCGCGAGAACGCATGCGCTGCTCCAGCGCACCGCGCGACGGCGGCAGGATGAAGATGCCGATCGCATCCGGCACCTGGAGCCGCACCTGGCGCGCGCCCTGCCAGTCGATTTCCAGCACCACGTCCTTGCCGGCCATGAGCTGCGGCAACACCGATTGCCGCGCGGTGCCCTTCCAGTCGCCGTGCACCAGCGCGTGCTCGAAGAAATCGCCGGCGGCGACCATCGCCTTGAACTCGTCGGCGGAGATGAAGTGGTAATGCTCGGCGTGGCGCTCGCCCGGGCGCGGTTGGCGCGAGGTGAACGAAATCGACAGGCACAGGCGCGGATCGCGCGCCAGCACCGCGTTGACGATGCTCGACTTCCCCGCGCCCGATGGCGCGGCGACGATGAACAAGGTTCCCGGCGTTTCAGACATCCCCATCCCTTTCGCGGCAGGCCCGCATCGCAAGCCGGCGAATGCACCAGCCGCCGGTCGCCAGCCCCAAGCCCCCGTTATTCAATGTTCTGCACCTGTTCGCGTATCTGGTCGATCAGCACTTTCAGTTCCACCGCCGCGTTGGTGCTGCGCACGTCGACCGACTTGCTGCCGAGCGTGTTGGCCTCGCGGTTGAATTCCTGCAGCAGGAAGTCCAGCCGGCGGCCGACCGGCTCGCGCTGCTCCAGCACGCGGCCAAGCTCGGACAAATGGCTGTCGAGGCGATCGAGCTCCTCGTCCACGTCGAGCTTCTGCAGCCAGATCACCAGTTCCTGCTCCAGGCGCCCGGGATCGAGCGATGAACCGAGTTCGGCCAGGCGCGTTTCCAGCTTCTGCCGCTGCCCGGCGCGGATCCGCGGGACCAGCGTGCGCACCTCGCCGGCGATCCTGGCGATGGCGTCCGCGCGTTCGGAAATGACGGCGGCGAGCTTCGCGCCCTCGCGTTCGCGCGCCGCGACGAAAGCGTCCAGCACCGCGTCGAGCAGGGACAACGCCGCGGCCTGCAACGCCTCGGGATCGACCGCGTGCGATTGCAGCACGCCGGGCAATTGCAGCAGCTGGGCAAAATCCACGCGCAGGCCGGGGAAGCGCCCGTCCATGCGCCGCGCGAGGTCGCCGAGGCGTTCGACCACCGCATCGTCGACCTGCAGCGCATCGCCACCGGTCGTCGTGCGCAGGCGCATGGCGAGGTCGAGCTTGCCGCGCGACGACCTGGCCGCGATGCGTTCGCGCAGGAGCGATTCGGATCCGCGCAGTTCGTCCGGCAGGCGCACGCCGACTTCGAGGAAGCGATGGTTGACCGCGCGCAGTTCGCAGCCGAGCGTGCCCCACTCGGTGCTGCGCTCGCCGGAAGCGAAGGCGGTCATGCTGCGGATCGGCATGCGATTCGGCCGGGCCCTTGGGAAGCGAATGGTAATCTAGCGCGCCGTTCTTTTCCGGATCCGACATGTCCTTCGCCCGCCCCAGCGGCCGCGCGCCCGAGCAGATGCGCGCCGTTTCGATCACCCGCGGCTTCACCCGGCATGCCGAAGGGTCGGTGCTGGTCGCGTTCGGCGACACCCGCGTGCTGTGCACGGCCAGCGTCGAAAACCGCGTGCCGGCGTTCCTGCGCGGCAAGGGCGAAGGCTGGATCACCGCCGAATACGGCATGTTGCCGCGCTCGACCCATACCCGCAGCGACCGCGAAGCCGCGCGCGGCAAGCAGGGCGGGCGCACGCTGGAAATCCAGCGCCTGATCGGGCGCTCGCTGCGGGCCTGCGTGGATCGCGTCGCCCTGGGCGAACGCACCATCACCCTCGATTGCGACGTGCTGCAGGCCGACGGCGGCACCCGCACCGCGGCGATCACCGGCGCCTACGTCGCCCTGGTCGACGCGATGCGCTGGCTGCAGGCGAAGCGCGACATCGCGAAAAACCCGGTCGTCGGCGCGGTCGCGGCGGTCTCGGTCGGCGTGTACCGCGGCGTGCCGGTGCTCGACCTCGACTACGCCGAGGACAGCGACTGCGACACCGACATGAACGTGGTGATGAACGACGGCGGCGGTTTCATCGAATTGCAGGGCACCGCCGAGGGCCACGCCTTCCGTCGCGACGAGCTGGATGCATTGCTGGCGCTCGCCGAAAAAGGCATGAACGAATTGTTCGCGGCGCAACAGGCGGCCTTGGCCGGATGAAGCCACGCATCGCGATGGTCGCGGTGCTGGTGCGCGACTACGACGAAGCCATCGCCTGGTATCGCGAGGCGCTGGGGTTCGAACGGCTCGAGGACGAGGACCGTGGCGGCGGCAAGCGCTGGGTGCGGATTGCGCCGCGAGGAAATCCCGGATTCAGCCTGCTGCTCGCGAAGGCGACGACGGCGCGGCAGGCATCGGCGGTCGGCGACCAGCATGGCGGCCGCGTCGGCTTCTTCATGCATACGGACGATTTCGTCCGCGACCATGCGCGCCTCTCCGCAGCCGGGGCGCGGTTCGAGGAGACGCCGCGCCGCGAGGACTACGGCACGGTGGCTGTGTTCCGCGACCTGTACGGCAACCGCTGGGACTTGATCGAGCCGCGCGCATGAAACTCGTCCTCGCCAGTTCCAACACCGGCAAGCTGGCCGAACTGCGCGACCTGCTCGGGAAAGGTTTCGAGCTGCACGCGCAATCCGGATTCAATGTCGGGGACGCCGAGGAAACCGGGCTCAGCTTCGTCGAGAACGCGATCCTCAAGGCACGACACGCTTCGCGCGCGGCGGGACTGCCGGCGCTCGGCGACGATTCCGGCCTGTGCGTGGACGCGCTCCGCGGCGCGCCCGGGCTGTATTCCGCGCGTTACGCCGGTGCGCATGGCGACAGCGAGGCGAACATCGACAAGCTGCTGCGCGAACTGGACGGCGTCGCGGACGACGAGCGCACCGCGCGCTTCGTCTGCGTGCTGGCGCTGGTGCGGCATGCGGACGATCCCATGCCACTGATCGCCGAAGGCACCTGGGAAGGCCGCATCCTGCGCGAACGCCGCGGCGGCAACGGTTTCGGCTACGACCCGGTGTTCTTCTCGCCGCGACACGGTTGCAGCGCGGCGGAATTGCCCGCGGACGTGAAGAACCTCGACAGCCATCGCGGCCGCGCCCTGGCGATCCTGCGGGAACGCATCCCGACGTTGCGCTGACATGTTGTCGACGCCCCCGCTCTCGCTGTACGTGCACCTGCCCTGGTGCGTGCGCAAATGCCCGTACTGCGATTTCAATTCGCACGAACAGCGCGGCGCGCTGCAGTTCGATGCCTACGTCGACGCGCTCATCGCCGACCTCGACTTCGACCTGCCGCTGGCCTGGGGCAGGACCGTGCACAGCGTGTTCTTCGGCGGCGGCACGCCCTCGCTGTTCCCGCCGGAAAGCATCGACCGTTTCCTGCAACTGGCCAGCGCGCGCCTGCGCTTCGCGCCAGGGGCGGAAATCACGCTGGAGACCAATCCCGGCACGGTCGAGCACGGGCCGTTCGCCGGTTATCGCGAGGCCGGGGTGAACCGGCTCAGCTTCGGCGTGCAGAGTTTCGACGACGGCTGCCTGCAGCGCCTCGGCCGCATCCATTCCAGCGGCGACGCCGAACGCGCGGTGAAGGCGGCGCAGGACGCCGGCTTCGACAATTTCAACCTCGACCTGATGTATGCGCTGCCGCAGCAGACGCTGGCGATGGCGGAATCCGACGTCGAACGCGCGATCGAGCTGCAACCGACGCACATCAGCCATTACCAGCTGACCCTGGAGCCGAACACCGTGTTCGCGGCGAAACCGCCCACGGGCATTCCCGACATCGATGCGGCCTGGGACATGCAGGAAGCCTGCCAGGCACGGCTCGCCGCCGCCGGTTTCGCGCAGTACGAAGTCAGCGCCTGGGCCCGCCCCGGGCGGCAGTGCGCCCACAACCTCAATTACTGGCAATTCGGCGACTACCTCGGCATCGGTGCCGGCGCGCACGGCAAGCTGACCCTCGGCTCGGAACAGCGGGTCCTGCGGCGCTGGAAGCTCAAGCACCCCGCCGAGTACCTGGCCAGGGCCGGGACCGCGGCCGCCATCGGCGGCGATGATGTCCTGAATGCGGCCCGCTTGCCGTTCGACTTCATGTTGAACGCGTTGCGGCTCAACGCCGGCGTGCCGATGGCCATGTTCGAGGCACGCACCGGGTTGCCGCGCGCGGCCATCGCGGGGCAGCTCGCGGTGGCGCGGGAACGCGGTTGGATCGCGCCCGGCGACGAGCGCCTGCAGCCCACCGAACTGGGACTGCGCTTCGCCAACGACGCGATCGCCCTGTTCCTCGGCGACGACTGATCCCGGGCGCCCGCACGTCACCGCGCCCGGGGTGTGTCAGTATCCGGTTACCCTTCCGCGTGCTGAGGCGAATGACCCCAGCCACTCCACCCCCGGGCGCACAGGCACCGCAACGGCTCGCCACTGCCGCCATGCCGCGGCGGGTCCGGGTGATCCTCGACCACGTCATGGACGTCGCGTCGGACGAACTGGAACGGCAGCTGCAGTCGATGCTCAGCGAACTGGAACAGCAATTGTTCCGGCTTGCGGACCATGCCCGCAACCCGGGCGTCGAATCCGAATACCTCCACACCCTGCGCACCCTGCGGATGAACCGCTCGGACCTGGTGCCGCGCTTCATGATCGGGCTGGAAACCAGCCTCGCCACGCTCGGCCAGGCGGGCTCTGCGATCCAGCACTCGCCGCCGGCGTGGACCAGCGGCGCCCACAACCTGACGCTGATCGACGAAGCGGAGATGGACGAGGCCACGGTGCTTCGCGACATCGCCTCGCGGCACAGTTCGCGCGCCAGCCTCGCCCTGCACCTGCTCGGCCAGCGCTTCGGCGTGCTGGCCGCCTCGCCGGCGCTGGATGTCGAGCGCCTGCCCTGCGGCCCGCATTCGCTGTGCTCGATCCTGCGCGATTCGGTCGAGGCGCTGCAATTGCCGCTGGACGCGCGCCTGCTGCTGTATCGCACCTTCGAACGCCAGGTGATGGCGGACCACGCGAGCCTGGTCGAGATGATCAACGCCACCATGGCCGCGGACGGACTGCTGCCGGCGCTGCGCTACGTGCCGACCCGGATGCGCGCGCCGACATCGGTCGCCGCCTCCACCCGGGACAAGCGCGAACCGCAGCAGCACGAATCGCAATCCCCGCGTGCCTCGTCCCAACCGCAGCAGTCCGAAACCGGAGCCGCGAAGAGCGAGGAAGCGAAGGGCCCGCGGCAGCGCCGCAAGGTCAGCGCCGCGCGCGATCCGCAGCGCCCGCATACCGGTTGGCTCGGCGTCGCCGACCCGGACGGCATGCAGGGCGGGGATGCGGCCGCATTCGAATTGCTGCAGCAATTGCTGGCCGGGCGCCGCGAACTGCTCGGCAAGTTCCGCAGCGGAACCCCGCAGGCACCGCCGCAGACGCTCGAACGCGACGAGGTGCTCGCCGCGCTGCCGCAGCGCTTGCCCGCCTCCGGCCCCGCCGCGCAATCCAGCGTCACCGACATCAAGCAGGACCTGCTCGCGCGCCTGCGCCAGCAACGCGGCAAGGGCGCCGCGCTGTCCGGCGAGGACAACGACACCTTCGAACTGCTCGGCATGCTGTACGGGCAGATCGAGCGCGAAGTCCACGCCGACGCGCCGTCCGCACCGCTGCTGAAGCAGTTGCAGGTGCCGCTGGTGCGGCTGGCCTTGCAGGACCGGGGCTTCTTCGTGCGCGAGGAACATCCCGCGCGCCTGCTGCTGAACACGGTCGCCGAATCTGGCGCGCGCTGGCTGGACCGCGACGACGTCGACCCGCAGATGCTGCCGGCGATGCACGAAGCGGTCGATTACGTGGTCAAGAACTACCGCGACGACCCCGAGGTCTTCGCCCGCGCCAACGACGACCTGCAGGGACGCCTGCGCACCATCGCGCACAAGGCCGAACTCGCCGAACGCCGCCACATCGAGGCCGCGCGTGGCAAGGAAAAACTCGAAGTCGCCAAGCGCCGCGCGATCGACACCATCACCGAGCTGGTCGGCGACCAGCGCCCGCCGCATTTCGTGCGCGCGCTGCTCAACCAGGCGTGGGCCGACGTCCTGACCCTGACCCTGCTGCGCCACGGCGCCGAATCCGACGAGTGGAAGCGCAAGACCGAGACCACCCGCAAGATCGTCGAGAACTGCTGCCGCAGCGGCCAGCACGCGGCCGACCATGCGCTGGCGGAAAGCATCGAGGCCGCGCTGTCGCAGGTCGGCTACCACAGCGAGGAAGCCGCGGCGATCGCGCGCCGCCTCGCCAGCGCGACCGACGACGAGAACGACCCGGCATCGCGCACCGAACTGGCGATGAAGCTCAAGGCACGCGCGCGCCTCGGCGAGGAAATCGCCAGCTCGCGCAAGCGCCAGGCGGCGCCGCGTTCGCAGGACGAACAGGCGCGCTACGAATACCTGCGGCAATTGCCCTACGGCACCTGGATCGAGTTCACCACCAACCAGCAGGGCGATACCGTGCGCCGGCGCCTGTCGTGGTACAGCACGGTCACCGACAACGCGCTGTTCGTGAACCAGCGCGGGCAGCGCGTGGCCGAACACACCCTCGACGGCCTGTCGCGGCTGATGGCCAGCGGCCAGGCACGCGTGGTCACCGCCGAGCGCGCGCGCCTGATCGACCGCGCCTGGCACGCCACGCTCAATGCGCTGCGCAGCTTCGCCGGCCGTTCCCCGTCGACCGCAGGTGAGCCCGCATGATCGACGAATTCCGCCGCGCGCCGCGCCGCAAGGTTTCGGAAAACGTCCTGGTCACCGACGCGATGACCGAGCGCGTGGTCGGCCGCATCGGCAACCTGTCGGAAACCGGGATGCTGCTGATCGCCAACCTGCCGCTCAACGACGATGCGCTGTACCAGTTGCGCTTCCCGTTGCACGACGGCGGCGGCCACGACGCCCACTGCGAATTCGGCGCGCACCAGTTGTGGCAGGAAGAGGCCGGCACGCCGGGGCTGTACTGGATCGGCCTGCGCTTCATCGCCATCCCCGACGACCAGGCAGAACGTTTGCAGCGCTGGATCAACGCACCGGGCGGCGTGTTCGAGTAATCGACGCGACACGAACGCGTTCTGCGGCAGAATGCGGCCCTGAAAGGCATTCCCCCGCACGTCGAGCCGCGCACATGAACCCGATCCGCCCCGGCGACCTCTACGCCGACCACATCGCGACCCTCCGGCAACGAGCGACGACCGCGCTCGAACGCGGCGGCTTCGACCACCTCGTGGTGCCCAGCGGAACACTGCACTACCAGTTGTTCGACGACCGCGATTATCCCTACGCGGTGAACCCGCAGTTCAAGGCCTGGCTGCCGCTCACCGACGCGCCCGGCAGCTGGCTGGTGTTCACCCCGGGCATGAAACCGAAGCTCGTGTTCCTGCAACCGCGCGACTACTGGCACGTGGTGCCGGCCGCGCCCAGCGGTTACTGGGTCGATCACTTCGACATCGTCGTCATCCGCGAACCGGACGAGGCGCGCAAGCACCTGCCGGGCAACGCCGGGCGCTGCGCGATCCTCGGCGAGGCGCAGAGCGCGCTCGGCAAGTACGGCGCCTACCTGCCCAACAACCCGGATGCGGTCGTCGCCTACCTCGAATACCACCGCGCCTACAAGACGCCATACGAGATCGCGATGATGCGCGAGGCGACGCGGATCGGAATTCGCGCCCACCGCACCGCGGAACGCCTGTTCCGCGCCGGCTCCAGCGAGTTCGGCATCCACCTGGCCTATTGCCAGGCCGCGGGCCAGGACGCGAACGACCTGCCCTACACGAACATCGTCGCGCTCAACGAACATGCCGCCGTGCTGCACTACATGCGTCGCGACCGCCTGCCGCCGAAGCCGGTGCGCAGTTTCCTGATCGACGCGGGCGCAAGTTTCGGCGGCTACGCCTGCGACATCACCCGCACCTATTCCGCGCAGGCCGACGATTTCCAGTCGCTGGTCGACGCGATGGACGCCGCGCAGCTGGAGATGTGCGCGCAGGTCCGGGCCGGCTTCGATTACAAGCGCCTGCACCTCGATGCGCACCTTGCGATCGCGACGATCCTGAAGGATTTCGGGATCATCAACGTCTCGCCCGAAGTCGCGGTGGAAACCGGCGTGAGCCAGGCGTTCTTCCCGCACGGCGTCGGCCACGGCATCGGCCTGCAGGTGCACGAAGTAGGCGGGTTCATGTCGTCCGACGGGGGCGGCAGCATC
>Ga0209023_10003839_pt1 | contig 17615 bp, 14 predicted proteins | sample LakOneMetagenome_FD_187468 | JGI IMG/M metagenome (GOLD analysis project Ga0209023, IMG submission 187468) | Freshwater and sediment microbial communities from Lake Erie, Canada (SPAdes) (version 2) | ecosystem: Environmental > Aquatic > Freshwater > Lentic | place: Lake Erie, Canada... | reverse complement strand
GAGGTTGGTCTTGCCGCAGGCCGAAGGGAACGCGGCGGCGATATAGTGCGTTTCGCCCTGCGGGTTCTCCAGGCCGAGGATCAGCATGTGCTCGGCCAGCCAGCCTTCCTTGCGCGCCTGGTGCGAGGCGATGCGCAGCGCATGGCACTTCTTGCCGAGCAGCGCATTCCCGCCGTAGCCGGAACCGAACGACTTGATCGTCAGTTCCTCGGGGAAATGCATGATGAAACGGCGGTTCGGATCGAGCTCGCCGATCGAATGCAAGCCCTTCACGAACGAGCCTTCGCGCTCGATCCGCGCCAGCGCCGCGGCGCCCATCCGGGTCATGATCCGCATGTTGGCGACGACGTAAGGCGAGTCGGTGATCTCGACGCCGCAGCGCGACAGCGGCGAATCGATCGGACCCATGCAGTACGGCACCACGTACATGGTGCGGCCGCGCATGCAGCCATCGAACAGCGCGTCCATCTGCGCGTGGCCTTCGGCCGGTGACATCCAGTGGTTGTTCGGGCCGGCGTCGTCGCGTTCGGGGGTGCACACGAAGGTCAGGTGCTCGACGCGGGCCACGTCGTCCGGGTGCGAACGGTGCAACCAGCTGTTCGGGTGCGTTTCCCCGTTGAGCTTCACCAGCGTGCCATCGGCCTGCATGCGCGCGATCAGTTCCGCGTTCTCGCTGTCGCTGCCGTCGCACCAGTGGATGCGGTCGGGCTTGGTCAGCAGCGCGACCGAGGCGACCCAGTCGTTAAGGGCGTCGAGCGCGGTCGGCGCGGGCTTGGCGATGGCATTCATGCAGGGAACCTCAGGCCGCCATGGCGGGCGGGATCGGTGGAATGAGGGTGGACATGACGTGTTCGACGTAGGCTTCGAACTCGTCGTGCGGAAGCTTGGATTGCTGCAACTGCAGGTTGAGCTGCAGGAAGCCGACGTACGCCGCGTACGCGAGCCGCGCGCGATGCTGCGCGTCGGTGCGGCCCATGCCTGCCTGGCGGAACGAGGCAGTGAGGTAGTCGAGGCGGCGCTGCGACACGCGGTCGAGCACCGGTTGCACGGTCGGGTGGTCGAGCGCCTTCAGCACTTCGCTGTAGATCACGTGCGACTTGACCTCGTGGGCCACGACCCGGAACAGCGCGCGCAGGCGTTCGCGCGGATCGGACACGACCTCGAGCGTGCCGAACACGGTTTCCTGTTCGACCGATTCCCAGCGTTCCAGCGCGGCTTGCAGCAAGGCGTCGCGCGAGGGAAAGTGCCAGTAGAAACTGCCCTTGGTGACCCCGAGCCGCCGGGCCAGGGGTTCGACCGCGACCGCGGCCACGCCCTGCTCGGCGATCATGTCCAGGGCCGCCTGCGCCCAGTCCTCGGCGCTGAGGCGACCGCTCCGGGGTTCCTGGCGGGTAGCGAGTCCGGTCATGGAAAGATTTTACCGTACGGTGACGTCGGTTCGGGTATGCAATCGAAACGCGTTATCCCGGAAGCGGCCGTTGACATGCGCGGCCAGTAAACCATACTTGTGCGTATGGTGATGTCTGGGCAACTCGTTGCCCGGCATCACGCCCACAGATTCCCCGGAGACCTGCGATGAGCATCGTCCTTCCCTTCCTGGCTCTCCTCCTGGCCGGGGCGTTCGCCGCCTACCACCGCCTGCACCTCTGGAGTTGGGCGGCTATCACGGCGGTGCTACTGCTGGGCTGCTGGATGCTGGGCGCGAACCCGACCGCGACGATGGTCGCGGCGATCATCGTCGCGCTGATCGCGCTGCCGCTGCTGATGGCGCCGATCCGCAAGCCGTTCATCACCGCGCCGCTGCTGAAGTTCTACACCAAGCTGCTGCCGCCGCTCTCCGACACCGAACGCACCGCGCTGGAAGCGGGCACGGTCGGCTTCGAAGGCGAGCTGTTCTCGGGCAAGCCGGACTGGGACAAGCTGCTCGGCTTGCCAAAGCCGGAACTGACGGCCGAGGAACAGGCCTTCCTCGACGGCCCGTGCGAAGAGTTGTGCCGGATGACGAACGATTGGGAGATCACCCACGTCCGCGCCGACCTGCCGCCGGAACTGTGGGATTTCATCAAGCGCAACAAGTTCTTCGGCATGATCGTGCCGAAGGAATACGGCGGCCTCGGCTTCTCCGCGCTCGCCAACCACAAGGTGATCCAGAAGATCGCCTCGATCTCCACCGTGGTCAGCTCCACCGTCGGCGTGCCGAACTCGCTCGGCCCGGCCGAACTGCTGATGCACTACGGCACCGAGGAACAGAAGCGCCATTACCTGCCGCGCCTGGCCGACGGCCGCGAGGTGCCCTGCTTCGCGCTGACCGGTCCGTTCGCCGGTTCCGACGCGACCTCGATCCCCGACTACGGCATCGTGTGCAAGGGCCAGTGGAACGGCGAGGAAGTGCTGGGCTTCAAGCTCACGCTCAACAAGCGCTACATCACCCTCGCGCCGGTCGCGTCGCTGATCGGCGTCGCGTTCCGCATGTACGACCCGGACGGGCTGATCGGCGACGAGCGCGACATCGGCATCTCGCTCGCGCTGGTTCCGCGCGACGTCCCCGGCCTCGACATCGGCCGCCGCCATTTCCCGCTGAACTCGCCGTTCCAGAACGGACCGATCCATGGCAAGGACATCTTCATCCCGCTGTCGCAACTGATCGGCGGCCGCGACATGGCCGGCCACGGCTGGCGCATGTTGATGGAATGCCTGTCGATCGGACGTTCGATCACCCTGCCCTCTACCGCCAGCGGCGGCAGCAAGATGGGCGCGGTCACGGTCGGCAGCTACGCGCGCATCCGCAAGCAGTTCGGCCTGTCGGTCGGGCGCTTCGAAGGCGTGGAGGAACCGCTGGCGCGCATCGCCGGCAACGCCTACGCCATCAGCGCGCTGTCGCAGGCCACCGCCGCGGCGGTGGCGCGCGGCGAGAATCCCGCGGTGCCGTCGACGATCGCGAAATACCACTGTACGCAGATGGGCCGCGACGTGTCGAAGGACGTGATGGACATCCTCGGCGGCAAGGGCATCATCCTCGGCCCGCGCAACTTCGCCGGACGCGCCTGGCAATCGACGCCGATCGCGATCACGGTCGAGGGTGCGAACATCATGACCCGCAGCCTGATGATCTTCGGCCAGGGCGCGATCCTCTGCCACCCGTGGGTGATGAAGGAGATGAAGGCCGCGCAACTGCAGGATCCGAAGGCGCGCATCGACCAGTTCGACACCGCGCTGTTCGGCCACATCGGCTTCGCGATCAGCAACGCGGTGCGCAGCTGGTGGTACGGGCTGACGAGTTCGAAGATCGGCGCCGCACCCGGCGATGACGATACCCGCCGTTACTTCCGCAAGCTCAACCGTTATTCCGCGGCGCTGGCAGTGATGGCCGACACCTCGATGCTGCTGCTCGGCGGCAAGCTGAAGTTCAAGGAATCCCTGTCGGGCCGGCTCGGCGACGTGCTCAGCCAGCTCTACATCGCCAGCGCCATGCTCAAGCGCCACCAGGACGAAGGCAACCCGGCCGGCGACCAGCCGCTGCTGGCCTACGCCTTCCACGACGCGATCAACAAGATCGAGACTGCGCTGTCGACCGCGTTGCGCAACTTCCCGATCCGCCCGATCGCCTGGCTGCTGTGGCCGGTCATCTTCCCTTGGGGCCGCCGCGCGCAGGCGCCGGGCGACCGCCTCGGGCACAAGGTCGCGTCGCTGCTGATGACGCCCTGCGACGCGCGCGACCGCCTCGCCGCCGGCGTGTTCACCACCCCGGGCGAACACAACCCGGCCGGACGCATCGTCAGCTACCTGCCGAAGTTCGTGCTCGCCGAACCGGTGGAACGCAAGTTCCTCAAGGCGCTCAAGAACAGCGACATCGAAGCACTGGAGTTCGACGCGCAGCTCGACGAAGGCGTGCGCGAGGGCTGGATCACCGCCGACGAACGCAAGCAGCTGGAGGAATTGCGCACGCTGACGCTGGACGCGATCACGGTCGACGATTTCGATCCGGAAGACCTGCGTTCGGCCGGCTACGCGGGCCTCGTCGCCGGCGAACGCGCCTCGCCGCGCGCGGTGGCATAAGCAAACATTTTCCTTCCCGCGCTTGCGGGGGAAGGTGCCGCAGGCGGAAGGGGGCAAGCGGAAAATGGGCATCCTCGAGCTCTACACCAGGCTTGCCGACAAACCGCTCGGCAAGTGGCTGTTCGCGAAACTCGTGTGCTGGAAGGCGCCCTACTTCGCCAGCATCACCCCGCGCATCGAATCGCTGGAACCGGGCCGCGGCGTGGCCAGCATCGCCCACCGCCGCCGCGTCACCAACCACATCGGTACCGTGCACGCGATCGCGCTGTGCAACCTCGCCGAATTCGTCGGCGGCCTCACCTGCGAGGTGAGCATCCCGCCGTCGATGCGCTGGATCCCCAAGGGCATGGACGTGCGCTACCTGAAGAAGGCGGTCGGGCGCATGCGCGCCACGGCCACGCCCGCGTTCGCGCCGCACGAGGCCGACGACGGCTACGAATTGCCGTTCGACATCGTGATCGAGGATCCGCAAGGCGACGCGGTGCTGCGCGCGGTCATCGCCATGTGGGTGTCGCCGCGCAAGGCGCGCTGATCGCGCGGGACGGCTTCGTTTCGGTGACAATCGCGCGTCGCCACATCGCGAGCTGCGCATGAACCCCGACGCCGGCCGTTCGCCCGCCCCGGATCGCGTGCGCATCCCGCGCACGGTGTGGACGCTGGGCCTGGTCAGCATGTTCACCGACATGGGCTCGGAGATCGTGCACAGCCTGCTGCCGTTGCTGCTGGCCGGCACGCTGGGCGCGAGCGCGTTGACCATCGGCCTGATCGAAGGCACGGCCGAAGCGCTCGTGCTGGTGACCAAGGTGTTCTCCGGCTACATCAGCGACGCCATCGGCAAACGCAAGCCGCTGGTGCTGCTCGGCTACGGCCTCGCCGCGGCGTCGAAGCCGCTGTTCCCGCTCGCGGGCTCGGTGGCGACCGTGACCATCGCGCGGCTCACAGACCGTTTCGGCAAGGGCATCCGCGGCGCGCCGCGCGACGCGATGGTCAGCGACCTGGTCGCGCCGGAAATCCGCGGTGCGGCCTTCGGCCTGCGGCAATCGCTGGATACCGTCGGCGCGGTCGTCGGCCCGTTGCTGGCGATCGCGCTGATGTGGCATTTCGCCGACGACATCCGCAAGGTACTGTGGTTCGCGGTGCTGCCAGGCATCGTCTCGGTGTTGCTGCTGCTGCGCGTGCCCGAACCTGCGGATGGCCCGCGCACGCCGCGACGCCTGCCGCTGACGCGCGAAGGCCTGCGCAGCCTCGGCCCGGCGTTCTGGCGCGTGGCCGCGATCGGCGGATGGATCGGGCTGGCGCGCTTCAGCGAAGCCTTCCTGGTGTTGCGCGCATCCGAACGCGGCCTGCCCGCGATGTGGATCCCATCCGTGCTGGTGGTGATGAGCGTGGTCTACACGCTCAGTGCATATCCCGCCGGGAAACTTTCCGACGCGATGCCGCGGCGCAGGCTGCTGGCCTGGGGCATGGCGGTGCTGCTGCTCGCGGACGTGCTGCTGGCGAAGGCCGACGGATTGGTGCTGTTGTTCGCCGGGATTTCGCTGTGGGGCCTGCACATGGGACTCACGCAAGGCATCCTCGCCAGCCTCGTCGCCGACACCGCACCGGCCGAATTCCGCGGCACCGCGTTTGGCGCGTTCAACCTCGTCTCCGGCGCGGCACTGCTCGCCGCGAGCGCACTGGCCGGTTGGCTGTGGCAGGCGCATGGCCCCGCGGCGACGTTCTGGTGCGGCGCCGCGATTTCGGCGATTTCCTTGCCGCTGCTCGTCCTCGTCGCGCGCGGCGATTGACTCGCTCCTGGTGCCGGCCGAACATCTCGGCCATGTCCCGCATTTTTGGGTCTATCAGACGTTAGGCGCCATAGTGATAAGGGATGGGGATTCTCATGAGAGATAAATGGTTCATATTGCTGGTTTATGCAGCGCTATCAACTGCATCTGCAACCACCTTGGATGTTGAGCTTTCCCCAAGCTATGTAGCTACCCGTCAGCAGACTGGTGATATCGAGCTTGTGCTCACGGTTACCGCCAATCGCCATATGGCCGTTGGCGGCGCCGTTGCTACTTCCATCCCATTGAGCCAATTCCTCGACCAAGCTGCAAAAAAAGAATGCCCGCTCGGTTATACGGTCAAAAGTCAAGATTCGCGGCGATCAGAAACACTTTTGAATGTCATTAATTGGACTCAGAGAAGTGTGATTAGGTGCAATGGCGCCTAACAATTCATCCAAGCCAAACCTGCTTTACTGCGGCTTAATTCAGACGTTAGGCAGCACAGATGTTATCCAAAGTTCTGCGAATAATCGGCTGGTTCGCCGTAGCTGCCGGGGCAATCATCTGCCTTGCGTGCGCTTTTATGCTCTTCAACCGCTCTCCGGCGGACTTTGAGGGGACAATCGTTGGCGCTGCGATTGGTGGCATTGTGATCGTCGGCCTTCCGACCCTTGTCGTCGGAGTTTTCATCGTGTCGTTCGCCAGGCGGGAAAAGGACGAAGGTAGGGCCTAACAATTCATCCAAGCCGATGCCGCTTCTCGAATCGGCCTGATTCAGGCATTACTCCAGCACCAACTCCGCATCGCCGGAAAACGCCTTTCGATCGGCCTCGCTGCAGCGACGACGGCAATACCCGACGCGTCGTTTCGAATCGACTTCGAACGAAAAAGCGCCCGCTAGGGCAACTGGAATCCCTGCTTCGCCCCATGATCGGTCTCGCGATCGTATTCGGCGTCCGCATCCTTGAGCCGGTTGAGCGCGAGGTTCGCCGCCGCGTTCGCAGCCGCCCCCAATTGCTGGCAATCGGCCATCGGCGCCATGCCGGCGATCGCATCGCGCACCGCGAATGCCGCGCGCACGCCATTGGCGCGATGGCCCATCTCGTGCCCGGTCAGGTTCGCAATGAAATGTGGCCATGCCTGCACCAGCCGCTGGTCGGCATGGCGCTTCGGCGTCCACTCCGGCAAGGTCATCATCACCTCGAGGTCGATCTTGATGTCGTCGAGGCGGCAACCGCCCGAGGGCTGCGACACCATGCCGAACCCCCACCGCACCGCCCATGCGGTATTGCCCTGGAAATGGCGCCCCTCGCTTTGGTCGATCGGCCCCAGCTTCGCCATCTGCGAGATCAGTTCGCGCGACGAATCGCCCTTGATCTCGTAGTGGGCAAGCTTCTCGTTGATCTCGACGGGTATGGCGTCAAGCGCCGAAGCAGTGGGATCCGCCATGGGCGCGTCCGACAACGCCAAGGCAAGGACCAGGATAGTGACTGCCATGTGTTCCCCCTGTAGTGCGCGCATGGTAGCGCGACAGCGGGAACCTCAGGCCGGCGCGATCACTCCAGCACGATTTCCGCATCGCCGGAAAATGTCTCGAGGTGGATCTCGCCGTCGCCGTCGCCGTAGCGGTGATTGAGCGTCGAACCCGCGCCGAACCCTTCCTTCTGCGCCTTCGCGCCGGGCGCGCTCAGGTCGCCGCTGAAGCTCGACGCCTCCACCTGCGCCGACAGCGCGCGCGGCAACACCAGGCGCACATCGCCGCTGACGGTTTCCGCTCGCACCTCGCCACCGGATGCGAGCGCGACGCGCGTATCGGCGTTGCCGGACACGCTGCCGATACGCAGGCGTTGCAATGCCTCGCCGCGGCTGTCGATGCGGACATCGCCGGATACGGTTTCGACCGAGACTTCCGCCTTGAGGCGTCCGTTCAAAACAACGTCGCCGCTCACGGTTTCCACGCCGACGCGCGGCGAATTCAGGGTGAGGCGCTGGTCGCCGCTGACGCTCTCGATGCGCGCGCGCTGCGGTGCGGCGGCGACCACAATGTCGCCGCTGACGCTGTCGATCTGCAGGTCACCGGGCGCGACACCGTCGATGTCGATGTCCGCGGACACCGAATCGATGTCCAGCGCGGCCTGCAACGGCACCTGCAACAGCAGCGTGGTGGGTTCGACATTGTTGTTGGTGCGGCGCGGATACTGCGCCTTCACCAGCAGGTGGCGGCCACCGCCTTCGACCACGAGCTTCTCGACGCCGGCGCCGAGCGAACCGGTGACGCGCACTTCGTTGCGATCCCAGGCGCGCACCTGGATGCGGCCCTTGAGGTTGTCGATTTCGACCTGTCCGTTCGGATCGAGCGGTCGGGTCTGGTCGATGGGCGTGGCGGCGAAGGCCGGCGCGACGGATGCGAAGGCGATCGCGGCGAAACAGGCGGCGTGCAATTGCGAATGGCGGGGCATGGGATTCTCCGGTTCAACCGAGCAGCGTGCGCTGGGTCAGCGCGAGCCGCTTTTCGTAGGTATGGCGCAGGCGTTGCAGCAGGAACCCCGCGTCGGGATCGCGCTGCAAGGCATCGCGGATGAGGGCGGCGCTGCGGTCGAGCTCGTGCAGCGACGGGTCGTTGCTTGCTGTCGGCGCGGAGGCCTGCATGCGCCGCAACGCAGCGTCGTAGTCCTGGGTCATGGCCTCGGCTTCCTGCTGCACCAGCGAAGTGCTTGCTGCGGGCGCGTGCGCGACCGGACGCAGCTGCCAGCCGATGCCGAAGGCCATCACCACAGCGGCCGCAGCGGCGAGCCATGCGTAGGCGCGTCGACGGGGAACGCGGGACTGCGGCGCATCGAGGCGCGCGGCGATGCCCGGCCACAGGTCGCGCGACGGCGGCGCATCGCTGCGCAGCGCGCGCAACTGCCAGCGCAGGCGTTCGTCGGATTCGGAATCGTGGATGTCGTTCATGCTCATGCTCCCAACTTCGCGCGCAACAGGCCGCGCGCGCGATGCAACTGCGCCTTCGAACTGCCCACCGCCATGCCCAGCTCGGCGGCGATGTCCTCGTGGGTCCAGCCCTCCACGTCGTGCAGCACCAGCACGGCGCGCGCGCGTGGCGGCAGGGTCGCCACCGCGCGTTCGAGATCCATCGCCAGCGCGGTCGCGTGCCCGGCGGAATCGGGGATCGATGCGCGTTCCATCGCGATCTCGTCCTCGTCCTCGCGTGGCCGCGCGCGCGCGGCGCGCAGCGCCATCAACGCGGTGTTCACCGCGACGCGATGCAGCCAGGTCGAGAACGCGCTTTCGAAGCGATAGCGCGGCAGCGCCTGCCACGCGCGCACGAACGCATCCTGCGCCAGTTCCTCGGTCTGGCCGCTGCGACCGCCGAGCAGGCGCGCGATCGTGCCGTGCACGCGCCCGGCATGGCGCCGGTACAAGGCCTCGAACGCCGCCACCTCGCCCGCGCAGGCACGGCGCGCCAGTGCGTGGTCGGGATCTTCGGCGGCCGGCGAAGCCACGAAGGAAAGGTCGGGTGCGGTGGCCACGGCGGTCAGCATAGCCATTGGGATGCGCCCGGGCCGCGCCGGGTTTAAGCGGCCGATCCCCGGGCCGCATGCCGTTTGCCAAGGCGAGGGCCTGCAAGCGCGGCGCGGGAACCGACGGAGGACGAGGGCATGGCGCAAGGAAATGTCCCCGTCGACGCGGTCGCCCGGACCCGGCTGCATCTCAACATCGGCGTCACCGCGCACCGCGACCTGGTCGAGGCGGAAATACCGCACCTGCGGGCGGAATGCCGTGCCTTCTTCGTGGAATTGCAGCGCGCGTTCCCGTTCCTCCCGCTGCGCGTGATCTCGGCGCTGGCCAGCGGCGGCGACCAGCTCGTCGCCGAAGAAGCCCTGCGGCTCGGCATCGAGGTCATGGTGCCGTTGCCGTTGCCGCAGGCCGAGTACGAACGGGATTTCGACAACGCGCTCGTGCTCGCCCATTTCCGCGAACTGCTGGGCAAGTCGCGCCAGCGCACGCTGCCGATGGCGCCGGGCAACACCGTCGAAACCGTGCGCGAACGCGGCCCGGCGCGCAATCGCCAGTACGCGCAACTCGGGATGTTCGTCTCCTCGCGCTGCCAGGTGCTGCTCGCGCTCTGGGACGGAAAACCCAGCGACGCGACCGGCGGAACCGCGCAGGTCGTCGGCTACCACCTGTATAACGCGATGCCGGGTTTCAGCGCCGAGGATGTCGCGCCCAACTTGCTCGCCGACGACGAGAGCGATCTCGTCTACCACATCCCGTGCTCGCGCCGGTTGGCGGCCGCGTCGGGGAATGACGCATCTTCCGGTTCCATGCCGCCACGGTGGCTCACCGCGGATGGCGCCACGAATGCGGGCTCGCCGATGCCGGCGGAATACCGCCACGTCATCGGCCAGATGCAGGCATTCAACCGCGATGCGCTGCGCCATGCCGCGGCGATCGGCCGCGAAGCGGCTTCACTGCTCGCGCCGGCGCTGCCTGCGTCGCCGCCCGCCGCCGCCCGCGAAGTGGACACGCTGTTCGGGGCCGCCGACTGGCTCGCGGTGCATTTCCGTCGTCGCGTGCGCATCAGCATGCTGCTCACGCATGCGTTCGCGGCCGCGATGGGCCTCGCCTTCATCCTCTATTCCGACCTGGACACGAACCGGGCTTACATCGCGGTCTTCCTGCTGCTGTTCGGCTTGAGCGTGCTGATCCGCTGGATCGGCAACCGCCGCGAGTGGCATCGCAAGTACCTGGATTACCGCGGCCTGGCCGAAGGCCTGCGCGTGCAGATGTACTGGCGCCTGGCCGGGGTGGAACCGCCGCCGAACGACAGCCTGGGCTACGACAGCTTCCTGCAGAAGCAGGACGTCGACCTCAGCTGGATCCGGCATGCGATGCGCAGCACCGGGTTGCCGCACGACGAAGCCTTCCATCCCGACAGTCGTTGGCTGCAGTGGGTGATTGATGTCTGGGTCGGGCAACGCGACTCGACCCCCGGGAGCCGCGGCGGGCAACTGGCCTACTTCGCCGCGGGAACCCATCGCCGAGTACGGGCCTACGAGGCCACCACCCGCCTGGGGGAACTGGCGCTGGGCTGTGGCGTGCTCGGCGCCATCGTGCTCCTGCTGCTCGGGAACAGGATGGGCCCGGGGGTGCAGGCGCTGCTGCTCGTGTCCATGGGCCTGTTGCCGCTGCTGGCCGGCATCCGCGAAGCCTTTTCCTACAAGAACGCCGACAAGGAGCTGATCAAGCAGTTCCGCTTCATGAGCCGGCTCTTCGGCAGTTGCCGGGCGCGGCTGGACCTCGCCCAGGATCCGGCCGAGTCGCGCTACCTGCTGCGATCCCTGGGCAACGCCTGCCTGGAGGAACACGCCGAGTGGATCCTGCTGCACCGCGAGCGTCCGATCGAGACCTCCATCCTGTCCGGTTAGCTACCCCTGTCCGCCTGGCGGGGGCATCCGCGTTGTCAGCTTCGTGGCTGGATCTCGGCTCTCCCCCGGGGGTGTGGTCTGCGCTATCGCGCTTTCATCAGCTATAGCCATGCCGATGGACGCTGGGCCCGGTGGTTGCACCGCAGCCTTGAGTCCTACCGCCTGCCGTCGCGCCTGCGCGGCGGCCAGGGTTCGCACGGCCCGTTGCCGGAGCGGTTGACCCCGATCTTCCGCGACCGCGAGGACCTGTCCAGCGCAGGCCAGCTGGGGCCGCAGATCGAACTCGCGCTGGCCGAATCCGAGGCGCTCGTGGTGGTGTGTTCGCCCGAGGCGGCGCGTTCGCCGTACGTCGAATCGGAAGTGCTGGCGTTCAAGCAGTACGGACGCGGCCAGCGGATCTACGCCTTCATCGTCGCCGGCGAACCGAATTCCGGCGGCGAGCAGGAATGTTTCCCGAACGCGCTGCGCTTCGAACTCGGCGCCGACGGACAGTTGTCGACGATTCCCGCCAACCCGATCGCGGCCGATGCGCGCGAGGGCAAGGATGGCAAGGCACTCGCCCGACTGAAATTGCTCGCGGGCCTGTTCGGGCTGCCGCTCGATGCCCTGCGCCAACGCGAATCGCAACGTCGGCACCGGAGGATGCTGTGGGTGACCGCCACTTCCATCGCGGGCGTGCTGCTCACGAGTTTCCTGGCGGTACAGGCAGTGATTGCGCGCAACGCGGCCGAACGCCGGCAGAAGCAGGCCGAAGACCTCGTCGGCTTCATGCTCGGCGACCTCACCGACAAGCTCCTGGATTTCTCGCGACTGGATCTGCTGTCCGCGGTCAACGACAAGGCGATGCAGTACTTCAAGTCGTTGCCAGCCACCGACGTGACCGACGAGGTACTCGAACAGCGCGCCAAGGCATTGATGCGGATCGGCGGCACCCGCCTTGATCAGGGGCAGTTCCCGCAGGCGCTGGACAGCTTCCAGGCCGCGGCCGGTCTGTCGGGCCGGCTGGCCTCGGCCGCACCGCGCGACATGAAACGCCAACTCGCCTACGCCGAGGTTCTCGCATACATCGGCAAAGCCCGCTGGGACCAGGGCAACCCGGATGGCGCCCAGCGCGGATTCGATGCGGCGCATGCCGTACTCGCACGAGCGCGCCTCGTCGAACCGGACAATCCGGAGCTGCTGTTCCAGCTCTCCACCGTGGACAACAACAACGGACACGTGCTCGAGGCCCGCGGCCAGGTCGATGCGGCCACGACGAATTACCGGCGCATGCTCGATGCCACGCGACGGCTGGTCGCGCTCGATCCGGCCAATACCGATTGGCAGAATCAGCTCGGCCTGGCCTACAACAACCTGGCGAAGATGGCCCTGCTCGGTGGCAATCTGCGCAGTGCTGTAGACAGCTACCGCGCGGACATGGACATCGAGGCGAAGCTGTCCGCGAGCAGTCCGCGCAACAACGCACAACGCGAACGTCTGTTGATCGCGAAGGGGACACTCGGCAGGACCCTGGCCCTGACCGGCGAACTCGACGAAGGTATCGCGCTGCTGCGGCAGGCGCTGGAAGATGCTCGGCAACTACAGGCGTTCGAGCCGGATAGCACCTCGTTCCAGGAGAACGTTGGCCTGTATTCGACCCAACTTGCAAGGCTCTTGCGCCAGCGCGGCGACACCGCGGATGCGGCAAGCCTGGCCGCGCGATCGAAAACCATTTTCGAGCGATTGGTCGCCACCGACTCCACGCAGTCAGCCTGGCAACGCGAGCACGCGGAGACGCTGACCGAACTCGCCGCGCAGGCGATTGCAACCAGTGGCCGCGACAAAGCGGTCTCGCTGCTGGACAAGGCGCTTGCGATCCTCGAACCGCAACTCGACGACAGCAAGCAGGATCGGGCTACCGTGCTCGCGACGGTGGATGCATGGTTGCGGATGGCGACGCTGTCACCGGACGCGGAACGATCCGCGCTTGCGCAGCGCGCACTCGCCAGCATCGAAGCGCAAACCTCGGCACCGAAGGATCCGCGGCTGCTGGCGCTACGTGTCGAATCCCTGCTTCTCCTCGGGCGCGAACCGGAAGCGAAGGGTTTCCGCGAAATGATATTGGCTTCCGGTTACCGCGACGCAGGCTTCATGGCTCTTCTGCATGAAAACAACATCGCTTCGACTCGCTGACGAAGGATCGCCAGTACCGCCGCTCGGAGGCACCAATCGGAGTCATCCCATGAACGTGGACATCGTCGTATCACTGAATAGTTTTGGCGAGCTTGAACTTAGCCAACCAAAGCTCGCAATCGATGGGACGGGGCAAGTGAAGATTTCGTGGTGGTTGGTAGGGGATTTGTTAAATGGTGCTTTCCTTCCGATCGGCCCTCCATACTCGGGTTTCGAATGGATCAATCCACTGCCGGACCCAGGCAACTTCAGCGATCCAGAGATCGGGGCATTGGGAAAAAGACTTTCCATCAACGACTTTCTCAAGGATCGTGGCAAAGAATGGGCATATGTCGTGCGCATCTTCCACAAAGGGAAATTCTACGAATCCGTTCTCAGCGATGCAGGTGGCGGCGCGATCTGCGTAGCGTCGACATCGACGTTCGAGCTAATTGGACCGAATGGACAGAACCGTACTGGAAGGCATCCCGTCATCATCAATAAATAACCGGCCCGAAGGGCCTTCGCGGCACAAGGATGCGCACCCACCAGGAGTACGCCATGAGTAACCGCAACAATCCGGATTCGGAACAGGACGAGCAGGAACGGCTCGAACAGGAACAGCGCGAACAGCAGCAACGCGCGGCCGCCTTGCGCGACGAATTGCGCCAGTCGTTCGATGGCGGCGACGAAGGCAAGGATCCGGTCATCATCAACAAGAGCATTTGACCGCTGGTCGCGCGTCGCGACCAACGCGCCTGTTCAAGGCGCCGGTGATGCCCCAGCGGCATCGGCCGGCGTCGGGCTGCGCAAGGTGAGGCGCGAGATTTCCGGCGGCACGCCCAGGCGCATCGGCAGGATGCTGGTGCCGATGCCCGGGGTGACGAACAACAGGCGTCCATCGACGTCGTAGGCGCCGCGCAGGCGGTGCGAATCAGGATCGAAGCGCCCCTCGCCGAATAGGGAAATCGGCCAGGGATCGATTTGCCCGCCATGGGTGTGGCCGGCGACGGTGAGCGCCGCGCGCGCAGGGATGCGCGGGAACAGGCTTGGCTCGTGGGTGATCGCGATGGCGGGCGCGCCGTCCGTCACCTGCGCGAACGCGCCGGCAATGTCCGGATGGCCTTCGAGCTCGTCGCCGAGGCCCACCAACCAAAGCTTGCAGCCATCGATATCCACGCTCGCTGCGCGGTTGTCGATCATGCGCACGCCGGCCGCGGCGAAGGCGTCGCGCACCGCCGGCCCATCCTTCCACCAGTCGTGGTTGCCGAGCACGGCATATACCGGCTTGCGTGCGAGCAGTGGCTTGAAGTGCTGCGCGACATCGCTTGCCGGCACGTAGCGGCCGAGCAACACCTTGAGGATCACGTAGTCGCCGGCCATCAGCACGATCTTCGAATCGTCGTTCGACAGCCGCTTCACGACTTCATCGAAGTGATCGAGCCCGTTGCGCGGCGAACCCACATGCAGGTCCGCCACCACGTCCACGCGCAGTCCGTCGCAGGCGCGCGGCCAGCCGCGCGGCGCGAGCGCGTAGTCGCGCTCGACCAGTTGCGCGGGTTCAATCACGAAACCTTGCACGCACAGCGCGAGCACGCCGGCCGCGAGCAACCACGCGCACCACTGCAGGATGCGGCGACGGCGACGCGAACGATGCGCGCGGTCGTCGGGGAGCAGGGTCACCAGCCGATTCGTCCGCTAGTACACGTCGCCGGCAGCGCTCGCGCGTTCCAGCTTGCGCGCCAACGCCCAACCGAGCGAGCCCGAGGCCGCCAACGCCGCCGCGCCGATCCAGCCGAACACGCCGACGGTCGCGCCGACCGCGCGCAGGCCGTTGACCGTGAGCGCGCTGACCACGTCGCCGGCGCGCCACACCGCGGTGTCCACCGCGTTCTTGCCCTTGTAGCGCATGCCGCGCGGCACCAGGGTGAACAGGCTTTCGCGCGCGGGCTGGTCCATGCCGTAGGCGAGCGAACGGGTGAGGACCAGCATCAGCGCGACCCACGGCAGCCCGCTCAACGCGAAGTGCATGGGCCCGACGGAAAGATCCAGCGGCCCGACCACCACCGCGTATGGATCGACCGCCAGCGCCAGGCCGATGCAGGCGAGGATGCCGACGACCGCGCGCACCGCCAGCACCGGCGCAGCGCCATGGCGCACCAGCAGCCAGCGGGTCAGGGTCAACTGCGCGACGACCTGGATCGTGTTGGTGACGAGGTCGATGTCGGCGGCGAAGCGCGTGCGCGAGACCGCGTCGTGGAAGGTGGTGCCGGAATAATCGGTGACCAGCGCATAGGCGATGGTGCCGATGGCATCGCCCAGCAGCATCAGGATCGCCATGCTGCGGATGAAGGGCGTGGCGAACACCTGCTTGAGGCCATCGAACATGCCGCCGCCGATCGCCGCCTCATGCTCCTCGCGATGGCGGTGCACGCCGTGTTCGCGCGCCCAGCGGCCGAGCACCAGCACGCACAGCATCGCCAGCGCGAGCAACACGGCCGACACCACCAGCAGGTGCGCGACGCCGATGCTACCGACCAGGACGCGCGTCAGCGCCGGGCCGGCGATCGCACCGACGGTGCCGCCCAGCGCGATGACCGGGTACAGCCTTCGCGCCTGCTCGTCGCTCCAGATGTCGGACATGAAGCTCCAGAACACCGAGACCACGAACAGGTTGAACACGCTGACCCAGACGAAGAACAGCATGCCCAGCGATTTCGGGCTGATCAGGCCTTCGAACGTGAACAAGGGCACGAACGCCAGCAGGCAGGCGATGAAGAATGCATACACCACCGGAACCACGATCCGCCGCGGCCAGCGCGAGACCAGCCAGGCGAACACCGGTGTCAGCGCCAGCGTGGCGACGAAGGTCGCGGCGAAGAACCACGGCAATTGGGTCGAGCCGACCGCCGCCGACAGCTGTTCGCGCACCGGGCGCATCACGTAGTACGCGGACAGCACGCAGAAGAAATAGGCGAACGACCATGCCACCGCACGCCACTCCCCGCCGCGGACGCGCGTCGGACCGGTTCCGGCCGGGAAGGACGACATCGGGACGCTCCGCTACGGGTCGCGGCACGTTACCGCAGCCCCCGCGCGATGGCCAGCGCGGCACGCACCCGAGCAATTGCTCAAGCACCGCGGCATAGTGTCGGCCGATCGGGGATTCGCAAGGACGGAAGTGTTCGACACCATCATCATCGGCGCCGGTTCCGCCGGCTGCGTGCTCGCCAACCGCCTGTCCGCGGATCCGAACCGCAAGGTGCTGCTGCTCGAAGCCGGCCCGCGCGACTGGCATCCCTTCATCCACATGCCCGCCGGCCTCGCCAAGCTGGTCGGCAAGAAAGGTGTCAACTGGGACTACGACACCGCGCCGGAAGCGCAACTCGACCGGCGCACGCTGTGGTGGCCGCGCGGCAAGGTGCTTGGCGGTTCGAGCTCGATCAACGCCATGTGCTACATCCGCGGCGTGCCGCGCGACTACGACGACTGGGCCGCGCAAGGCGCGGACGGCTGGGAATGGGACAGCGTGCTGCCGTACTTTCGGCGCAGCGAAGGCAACAGCCGCGGCGCGGACGCGCTGCACGGCAGCGACGGTCCGCTGTCGGTCTCCGACCTGCGTTACACCAACCCGCTGTCGCAGGCCTTCATCGATGCCGGCGTGCAGCTCGGCATGGCGCGCAACCCGGACTTCAACGGCCCCGGACAGGCCGGCGTCGGCTTCTACCAGGTGACGCAACGCGACGGCGCGCGCTGTTCCTCCGCGGTCGCCTATCTCGATCCGGCGAAACCGCGCACCAACCTCACCGTGCACACCGGCGCGCTGGCCTCACGCGTCACCTTCGAACGCGGCCGCGCCACCGGCGTCACCTATTCGATGCGCGGACAGGCGTTCCACCAGCCCGCGGCCGAAGTGATCGTCTGCGGCGGCGCGATCAATTCGCCGCAATTGCTGATGCTGTCCGGCATCGGCCCTGCCGACGACCTGCGCCGCCACGGTATCGCCCCCGTCGCCGACGTTCCCGGCGTCGGCGCCAACCTGCAGGACCACCTCGACATCTGCACCCTGCGGCATTGCCCGCCCGGCGTGAGCTACGACCGCATCAACGAGCCGAAGATGGCGTTCGACTACTACCTGCGCGGCCATCACGGCGCGGGCAGCAGCAACATCGCCGAGGCCGGCGGCTTCTTCCGCTCGCCGCTCGCGGCC
>Ga0209023_10003838_pt1 | contig 17618 bp, 18 predicted proteins | sample LakOneMetagenome_FD_187468 | JGI IMG/M metagenome (GOLD analysis project Ga0209023, IMG submission 187468) | Freshwater and sediment microbial communities from Lake Erie, Canada (SPAdes) (version 2) | ecosystem: Environmental > Aquatic > Freshwater > Lentic | place: Lake Erie, Canada... | reverse complement strand
GCAAAGCCTGATAACCACCTGCTAATACAAACATGATAGGGATACCCTGCTTTTTAGCAAACTCAAATACCATACAATCACGCCGATATATGGCTTCAGAATCAAACCAACTCGAACCATAAGGATCGGCATAGTGACAATCCATTCCTGCTTGGTACAGCAATAGCTCAGTGTTTTGTTTTAAAACCTCGTCAAATGCCTCATGCAACGTTTGCTCATATTTAGCAAACGATCCATCGAATCGAGATACATATCGACTGATGCTTCGCTCAAAGTCCCGACAGCCGTAACGCAACCCAAAAATCGTAAAATTAAAAAGGTTGGGCAATCGTGTTGTAAATTCAGCAGTCCCATTACCACCGTGCTGATCACAATCCAAGACAAATACCTTTTTGTCGGGATATTGCTGAGCAACGAGTGCTAAGCCGTTGAATGTACAAAACCCACTACCACACTCATATACAGCATGATGAAACCCCTGAGCAATATTGGCACACAATCCTTCGTCTAGCGCAATTGACGCTGCTTTGAGCTGCCCCGCCTGTATGGCCAATACCGCATCGCGTAGTTGCTCAGACCATTGAAAACGAGACATTCCTGCTAAAGGCATTTTTCCTTGCAAAAAAGCATCCACATAACTGGGATCATGCAAAGTTCTTAAAATCTGTGGATCTATCTTATCTGGATCAATTAATTCCGCTAAAGATTGATCGACAACAGCCTGCGCAACACTATGCAACTTTTCCATACTGTTGGTATGTGTTGCAGCGATATAGCGCGGGGAATAACAGGCTTTAAACAATCTGACTTCTCCCCACATTTAAGCCGATATTCACCATGTCATCAGCACTCGCGACTTGTTGTTCTGCAACTTCAACCAACTGAGATAACTGAGCCACGTCAGGACTAAATAAATCATTCTCAATTTGTTGACGGAAATGTGTACTAAAAGCACGTTCTCTATTTTGTGGCGATACCGCAAGAGTGGTCAGTCTGAGAAACCAAAATCCTTGAATATCAGCAAGCGGAATGACATATCCCGATAAAAACTTACTTTTTTGTTGATGAACACTGTCTGGATCATAAGCCACTGCAAATGAACTGCCGATAGGTAAACGTACGCCATTCAGTACAATCACTTTAAGGCTTATACAAGAATGATCATCACCCATATTAATTTTTTCCATGAGTAATGGTCGATTCTGCTCACTGACAAATACATTCACAAGACCACGACGAGGAATCTTACGATATGCAATTTCCAGAAAGAATTTTTCTGCCATAGGACACGAACCGACTTTAGGTTTTTCATCTAAAACCTGTAAATGCTCCAGACCCGACGTATCCTCTGGCGGCAAAATGATATCCTGTATGATCGCAACGACAAGGAGACTTTCCTCACGCACAACCTGCTCATGCACATGACGCAGACGACGCTGCCATTCGATTTGTTCTTGAAGGAGTTGGACGAAAGCAGACTTCCCAGAAGACGAATTTGAGCGAGACACCTTAGTGCTTGCTTTTGCTGAATGTTGTCGTATGAAGTCCTGTACGCCGAGATGAATATCCAGATTACGCCAACTGGTTAAATGCAAACCATGTGCCGCTGCTTGAGTCATTACATCTCGTAAAGGTTTCATGATTGAATCAGCAAACAGTTTAAAGTCATCAAACTCAATAGGAGAGCGAGGTTGATTAATAAATCCTGCCAACACTCGCGTGGCCTGTGTATAACCACAGCCACGGCGCTCAGATTGATGACTAAAATGCTCATTGAGCATTTCAGTTAGTTTTGCTGATAATGGCATTCCCTGAGTTTGAAATGCTGTCACGATCTCATGAGCATCTGAGCTGATGTCTTTTTCCATGAGCACCCTCCGTGGTACTTTTTTCTATTTTTTAGTTTTCTGCTTTCTCAGACACCACCGCCTGAATTTATAAGCGATCTAACAGCCACAAAACTGCTTTAATTGGCTAACTTAAGATCACCCTCAACCAACCGCTGAGAGCAAAAACGCATACCATGCAGCACCTGCCCTAAGAGTGCATTCTCATCCGTAAGTACCATAAGAACCATGGGATAGTTGTCGCATGGCACATGAGCAATAATTGCCTTGCCATTGGTTGCGTCCAAAATAAACGACTGACAGTTATTCAATCTAATCTCAGAAGTAAATGCATGTACCATTGATAGTAGAGAACTACTGACAGCAGCAACTTTACTGCTATCAAAACTATTTTGATTGCTCACACTTGCAACCTCAAACCCATCGCCAGATGCCAATACAACACTATTAACGCTCTGGACACTAGAACACAGTTCATCAACACATCGCTTAGCAAACTTCAAAAATAATGTAGAAGGTTGCCTCTGTTTTGCTTCACCAATAATGGCCATTTTCTTTCCTTAATCAATTAACCAAATTTCCAAAGAAAACTGTTCTCACTGCATCGATTTTCCCATACCGATTAGACTTTATTGTCAAGCAAGTAACTGAACTTCCAGAGAGGCAATAACTGTCTCTATCAGTAACAACACATCACTACGCTTACGCGCATCAACCGCAAAGATTGGATATTCTCTATTATTTTTTGTTTGCCACTCCCGATAAGGCTTTAGCGAACAATTAAGACCAACATCCACATGCGTCACACCAATAATCACAGTCCGATCATCCCCACCAAATGCATTCAAATACATTTCCAAATCGGCCAATGGGTCAGCTGCACTATGATCAATTAAAACAATAACGCCTAACGCTCCTTGAGCGATAGAAGGCCACATAAAACTAAAACGTCTTTGTCCTGGTGTACCATACAATCCGATCTTAATTTGATCATCAATGGTAATCTCACCATAATCAATCCCAACGGTAGTTAGGAGTTTGCTATGTGCAACTTCATCCGTATTTAACGCCTCTGTGGCAAATACAGTAATTTCGGAAATACTCTGGATAGCCTGTGATTTGCCAGCCCCCATGCCTCCGCCAAACACAATTTTGTACCGTTGCATATATTCATCCTGAAATTAAATCCACGCGAGATCATTGCCAATACATTCAGAAATCTACAAACCTAAACGTCGCCGCACACCGAGTAATAAACGTCTCAAACCCGTCGCCTCCTCTTGTTGCACAATTTTTTCTGGAATAGGAGGAACTTTTGGCATCGCATCTGTATAAATCTCGGCAAATCCAACCATGACCAAAGCAGAAACAAAATGCTGTGCTCGCAGCAGAGGAATCTTCAAATCTGTCACTAAATCCTGAGCTGAGGCTACATTACGAGCCAGTCTGGCAGACATCAGTAACAAATCCTTCTGATCACTGACACGAGAAGGTTGAGGCCAGAATTTCAGCTTAACCAACTGATAGGGTGCTACAAATACAGAGCAACTGGGTTCAAACCATGCAACATCCCACAGCCATTGCAACAAATCCACAGAACGATTTGTTCCTGAAAAATAAGGTAAATGTTCATAGGTCAAACGACCTTGTAAATCCACAGGAACACGGCGCTCTGGAACTAAATAAATAATCTGGTTAACGGTATCGATCGTTCCTACCGCACCACAACGGTCAGACAAATGCAAAAAACCATCATGCTCTGCTCGTAAATATTCAAAAATCTTGGCGTTGTCTGATAGAACTTGGGTAATCACTAACTCTTGTAATTGCACTGGTTGGACGCGCACGATAGATTCATTCAACACACTCTCGTGAATCCAATTTTTAAGCCGAGTATTTTCTACTAACGGCAAATTGATTGTATTGGTATTGCTATGATCTTCGCTGACAGAATGCCCCGCCAATAAAACAGGAACTCTGTTATTTCTTAATAAGTTTTGAATACTACTTGCGTTAATAAAATTTGAATTGACGATCAAAAAGTCGAGATTGTCATGGTTAGCCCCCACCCAATCAATCTCACTCCCTTCCAAAATGGCAGCAACATGCTGCCGGATTACAACAACCTCCGAGTGACCCAGCCCTAGAATAGACACCTTAAATAAAGATTTCATCCTTGTACATCCATACACCTTAGGAGTGTTTTTTGATTGATTGTATTTCTTAAAAGCATCAAGCAAAGATACATCTATGCACTTTGCTTAACGGGATATAATCAAGACAGCGATGAAGTTCTTCCAAAATTAAGAAAAATCTAGTTCTTTTTCAAAACCTTTCACTGTATGACGTGCCATTGCAAGGTTAGATTTTGCTCGATCTAGAACCACATAGAGAAACATATCCTGATTGCGCTCTAACGGACGAATCAAATGGTATTGTTTACCTAATGTGATCAGAATGTCTTCAATGTGGTCATTCAGTTTCAAAGCACCAGCCACTTTACGTTTTGCACGGACGACTTCGGTATTACCAGCAGCAGCCAGTTCGAGATCAACCCCACCGCCAGCGGTTGCCAGAGCCAGACCACTGGTTGAATCAACCAAAGCCGCACACATAAATCCATCAATATTTGTCAGTCCATCCAGTAAAAGTTTTGCCATTTCAATAACTCCTTGGAAAAAATCCATATTTATATTTGATAAAAGCCAATCTCAATAGGTCGATTAACCTACCAACCTGACTTAACGAATCTTACCTAACCTAGAAAAAAATTGACCTGACAGGTTTACATTTGACAGATATGTGGACTACTATCAGACTAGTATAGTTTCATGCATAAATTCATAGAATTTAATTGAACACACTCAAAGCTTTGACCTATATAGGCTGCATAAAAAACCTGAGTAGAAGCAGAATAAAAACTCATCAATACATTTACTTATCATCGTTCACTTTAAAATATTTTTTGAGATGAAAGATCAATATTTATTCTATTAAACAATCGTATTTTTAAAGTTTTAACTAATGCAATAATCTATAAAATGCAGAACTTACCTACACGGCAACATCGATAAACAAACCATAACAAAACCATGACAGAATGAAGTACCGTACCTACTGATACTTCTAAATTCCGAATTTTGAGCTCTTTTTTTAATCATCAAATGAAAATCTAGACAAAATAATGAACTAAAACCGCTCATATCCTAACAAATAACGCCACTCTCCTACGGCAAGTTTTGACATCGAAATTCGGCCAATACGGACACGCTTCATCGCCAAAATATCTAAACCCACGCCATGACACATTTTCTCAATTTGATTGAGTTGGACATTTTTCAGCGCAATACGCAGATGATTTTCGTTCTGCCAACTCACCTTTGCTGCAGGTAATAGTTCGCCTTTGTAATAAAAGCCTTTATTCAAGCGTTCTAGATCTTGTACGGAAAGATCACCTTTGACTTGTACGATAAACTCCTGCTCGACCCGATTACCTTCATCAATCAATTTGCGCGCAACACTGCGATCTTGGGTGTAAATCACCAAACCACTTGCCGCGCTTTCAAGCGGCAAGGTCGGCGTGAGTTTACGAAAGTGAGATTGGAGTGGACGAATGTTAGAGCGATCATCCTGAGCCTGAGATTCAAGCGTAATGAGTTGCAGTGCATCATGTTTCAACAAATCATCGTTCAATTCTTTTTCAGCGCGTAACTGTTCTTCTGTTTTTTTGGCTTCGGTCTTTTTAGTCTCATTCTCACGTAATTTTTTACCATTCAACAGCTCATGCGTTAAACCAAAATCATAACCTGCGGGTTTATTAAACACGATTGTAATCGGCGCAAGGGGCTTCAGGCTCGCTTTTTCATGCAGCTCAACTTTTTGATTGAGGATCATAAAATTTGGCTGTTCAATCACTTTGCCATCAACGGAGACCCAGCCTCCTACAATATAGGTTTCAGCATCGCGGCGAGAACACGCCAGTAAATCACTTAAATGTTTAGCAAGGCGGACAGGTTCAGTCATTACAAATACTTCTATTCATCGGATGCCGCATTGTACGCTGAAAACTACAGTTTTTAACTAACAGACTCAAATCTCTGATTGCTACAATCGAAATGAAAATCGTCCTCTCATTTTATTAGAAGTATTTTTTATGGATAAACCAACAATAAAATATCAAAGCATAATCAAGAAAATAGCCGTACTTTCTAGTTTGCTGCTTACGGGATTATTGAACTATCAAGTCTGTTTCGCTCAGACCGATCCAAAGCCTCAGCTCTTTGAAGGCAAGATCGGTAACGCACCGATTATGATGGAGTTGACCACCAATACCGACCACACCGTGACAGGACGCTATTTCTATCAGAAACATCTATTGGATATTGCACTGGATGGGATACAACTTGCCAATGGCGATATTCAACTGGGTGAGAATCAGAACTATGGCGAGGACAAGCGATTCGATATGGTGTTACATCCTAATCGTGATGGATTTCGAGGAGAATGGCATGGTCATGATGCCAAACATCCAAAGAATATTGCGATTACGCTCAATCCTCTCGTCGTGAAAACACATCAAAATCCTTATCAACTATCCTCGGATAGTACCGAATACGATCAAATTCGCTTGACTAAACTCTCGCTCAGCCAGCAAAAGATCACGCATTTTGATAATTACGATTTGCAGTGGTGGTTAGAGCCGATCAGTCAGGTTAGCTTTTTTCGTGTAATCAAAGGTTATCCAGCAGAGACTTTGGCAAGGATTAATCATGCTTTGACCATACGGCAATGGCAGGAAGTGAACAGTTACTTTTCTTGTCAACTCGGTGGTGCACGCAACGCTGGCGGTGACTATACAGTGACTGTCACCCCACGTTTTATGAATGATAAAGTGCTGAGCAGCAGCGTTGAATCAAGCTATTACTGCGGTGGTGCACATCCTGATTTTAGTGATAGTCCAATCAATCTTGATGTTAAAACAGGGAAAGAGTTGCAGCTTGAAGATGTACTATGGTTAGGCAAAACCAAACCAATTGCACTCAGGCGCGATGCAAGCGGCATGCGAACTGACTTTGATTATGAAACGAAAACATTGGGCCCGTGGATTGCTCAAACCATGATTAAGCTTTATCCCAAAGACGTCGGGACAGACAACAAACAAGACGACGATTGCGATTACCGTGATCCAGAACTGTGGAATTTTCCTTCATTCTATTTCACGCCCACAGGACTTCATCTCGCCGCATATTTTGCGCGCGTGGCGCGAGCTTGTGACAATCCTGACTGGGCAATTGTCCCATGGAAGATTGTCAATCAGCATCACGGAGTATTAGGGCTAGTGTTGCCTTAGCACATAGTAGGCTAAAGCAACCTACTTCGATCCTTATCACTATATAACTAATTACCAGCCAATGTGGTCACTGTACCTGCTGAAGTAACTTTCCTTATAAGATTATTACCAGAGTCTGCTACATAAATATTGCCTAAATTATCAATCGCTAGACCGCCTAAATTACTAAACTGCGCAGCCGCCCCTACCCCATCAACTTTACCGACAACACCAGATGTCCCAACAAAAGTAGATACTAGCCCAGCTGAATTAATTTTAACTATTGTCCCTGTGCTACCGCCATTTGCAACATAGATATTATTACTATCTACTGCAATACCAGATGGTGTATAAATAGGACGCACACCAGATCGGGGAGGACTATATACGGTGGTCACTAAACCTGCAGGAGTCACTTTACGGACATCCCCCAAACCAGAATCAGTCACATATAAATTACCACTTACATCAATAGTAATGGCAGACGGTTGATTAAATCCTGCTAAAGAGCCCTGACCATCGACATCGCCTACCCCTCCTCCTGCCAAAGTCGTTACAGAACCCAACTGATTTATTTTCCTAATATATCCAGCACCATGCCCATCCGCAGCATATAGATTGTCATTACTATCTACAGTAATATCATTTAAGGATTCAAATCTCGCCATCGAACCAGTACCATCAGCAACTCCATTCTGACCAGGCATACCTGCAAGAGTTGTCACCATGCCCTCTGGTGAGATCTTGCGAATCATTGAATGTTGATCACAAACAAAAACATTACCCTGACTATCAACAGTGATTCCTTGTAGTATTTCAAATCGCGCAGCAGAACCTTGACCATCCACGTGACCAAACGCACCCGAAGCACCCGCTAATATTTTAACTACACCTGCGGGAGTAATCTTCTTCACAGTCGAATCAAGACTATCTGAAACATAAACATTACCTTGGCTATCCACAGCAACATTTGTTGGGTTATTGAAGTGCGCGGCAGCAGTTATTTCACCCTGAGTTTGCGAGTTCGTAGAATCACTTCCACCACCACATGCCTCAAGCGCCCCTGCAATAACTATGACAACAATAAACGACCATCTTGCTGACTTTATTAACTCTATAATTTTCAAAAAAATTCCCCATAAAAAATCAAAACTTCAATATTAAAAAAGTCTTTAGACTTTCTTCTTGTACACAAAAAAACCAAAGTGCGTATGATAACAAGTCTCAACCCAACAAAATATCGAAATCATTCAAAAGCATGCTGATGCACTACAGGTTTTGCGAAACGCCTTGCCGTTTGCATCTGTTCCGCTATAAACCGTGCGCTCGCCTTGTTGAATCAGTTGACCATTCCAGTTCATATTTTTCGGCGTATTAAATCCTGTCCAGCGATAACCATCTAGCAGCTTGGTCACTTTATAATAATTATCATTGCCTGCATTACACATAAATTCTGGCGAGTCATTTTTCATACACCGACTCGGCAATACGCGATAATCAAAATCATTATTGGCGGACATCGACGAATCACCATTTTGCAATTTATGCTCTGCGTCAGACTGTCCGATACGACGTTCGATTTCTAGGCGTTCTTTTTCGATCTGCTCATGATGTTGTAAGTCCAGCTGATAACTCTTTTGTTGAGCATCGACGTTATAGGCCTGAGCAATTTGAGCACCGACTAATGCAAGTCCATCCGCAAAAGACGATGGCGACAGCATAAGAAATAAGCCTGTAACACCAATTATTCTCATTTTTTTCATTACACTCGCCTTTGATCCGTTCATTCCTTATCTATATCACGACTATTATCATGCCTTGAACCATAAAAAAAGCAGACCTTTCGATCTGCTTTCTTTTTACCTCAAAATCGTATAAACGATTATGGGAGCAAGTGTTTTACAGCTTCGCGCTCACCTTCGAGTTCAGCCAATGTTGCATCCATTTTTTCACGGCTAAATGCATCAATTTCCAAACCTTCTACACGAGTGTATTCGCCATTTGCACAGGTTACTGGTACGCCGTACATGACACTTTCAGGAATACCATAAGAACCATCAGATGGAATACCCATCGTCACCCACTTACCATTTGTTCCCAGCGCCCAATCGCGCATGTGGTCAATAGCTGCATTGGCTGCAGAAGCTGCAGAAGACAATCCACGTGCTTCAATAATCGCTGCACCACGTTTACCAACGGTCGGCAAGAATGTATTACGATTCCATTCTTCGTCGTTAATTTTGTCTTTCAGGTTCACACCATTCACTGTTGCAAAACGATAGTCAGCATACATTGTTGGAGAGTGATTTCCCCAAACAGTCAAATTCTCGATGTCAGCAACCGCAACACCCGCTTTTTGTGCAACTTGAGTCAAGGCACGGTTATGATCTAAGCGCAGCATCGCAGTGAAATTCTTTGCTGGTAGATCTGGAGCCGACTTCATCGCGATGTAAGCATTAGTATTTGCTGGGTTACCAACAACCAAAACTTTAACATTACGGCTAGCCACTTCATTAAGCGCCTTACCTTGAGTAATGAAAATTTCACCGTTAACGGCCAGAAGTTCAGCACGTTCCATGCCTGGACCACGCGGACGAGAGCCTACGAGTAAAGCATAATCTGCATCTTTAAATGCGACTTTTGGATCATCTGTACCAACCACACCAGCTAACAATGGGAATGCACAGTCATCCAGCTCCATGATGACGCCTTTCAATGCTTGTTGTGCTTTTTCAACTGGCACTTCGAGTAACTGGAGAATGACTGGCTGATCTTTACCCAGCATTTCGCCACTCGCGATACGGAACAACAGACTATAACCAATTTGGCCTGCGGCACCAGTTACGGCAACACGAACGGGTTGTTTCATCGTTTTTCTCCAAAATTTGGGCAAAGATAGGGGTAATATCAAGTCTCGTGTGAATACGTGATCAACGCACTTCATCTTCGAGCGTGCGTATTGTACTTGAAGCTGAGGAGTTGTGCGAGTAAGCTGATTGACTGTTGAGGCTGGTATTTACAATAGAGTAAAAAATATGACGGCTTTTCAGCCTGCCGAAGTCAGTGGGTGCAATTTTGAATGGCTAAAATTTCATCATCCCGCAGTTCGAGATCTCGCCTTCGCTCTAGCCTCTCCGCCATTACTCAGCCACTGGCCGACTGAATTTTCATCACATCAGGTGATTGATCTGCCTGACTACGCATTTTGGCAAGGTCTTTATCAGCGTTATCTTCCACGTTTACAAGCATTAGATCTTGATCCGACTCCACTTGAACAACTCCTCGCCGCTTTACCCAGCTCACGGCTTGGTATTCGATTTGAGGCTTTACTGAGTTTTTGGCTAAAAGATGATTCAGGCGACTGGCATGATTTTCAATTACTCGCACAAAATATTCAGCTCAAAGACGAAAAACGCACTATTGGCGAAGTGGATTTTATTATTCAAAATAAAATCACAGGCGACATCGAGCACTGGGAACTCAGCTTAAAATTTTATTTAGGCGAAGGCATATTGCGACCTTATGAATGGCGCGGACTCAATGATCGCGATACGTTTGGTCGCAAAATCAAACATACTTTATCCAAACAATTTAATGTTGATCAGATTCATTTACCTCACTTGGGCAAAAAAGTGATTGATCAACGACGTGCGATTTTTAAAGGTCGTTTGTTTTATCCTGATTTTGTTGCAGAAGACTTAAAAGAATCATTAACAGGATGGCTTCATCCTGATCATTTGCGCGGCACTTGGGGATATGATCTACCACAGGACATCTCTTGGCGACGCGCGGCTAGGCGGGAATGGCTAACGCCTGATCCTCGACCTATTGCACAAATTCAACCTATTTATCTGACACATGGACTGTATCTCGGTCAAACCGATGCATCATTAGAAGATCGAGAAATGCCGCCAATCGAGCGCATGATTCGTGTTAACACTGTTCACGTTCCGTTTAGCAAAGCATACAACTCTCGCCTACTCACCAAGTTATAGAATAAAAAAGCATAAGTAACTCTCGTTTAGTTACTTAGCGTTACGCTCCTGCTACGTCCAGATACTTGTTCAATTTACGAGCAGGGTCTAGTCTCGAATCACACAATAAAGTGTCATTCTTGGAGAATAATTATGCTTAAAGTAATCACTGCCGCTGCGATTGCCGCGCTGATGCTCACTGGTTGCAATACGATGAAAGGAATGGGAGAAGATGTATCTTCTGCGGGTCATGCCGTGACCGATACTGCGGCGACTACTCAAGATAAAATGGCACAAGACAAAATGTAGGTTCTTGACGAAAATTAAAAACTCGCCGTTATGGCGAGTTTTTTGTTTTGCAATTTATTTGTACTTTTGCAGAAATATAACTAATCTAATTTTTGAGCTAAGGGTTATATTTCATAAGCACCTGCTTCAATCAAAAGTTGTACGACTGGACTATATTTATCTTTATCGATTAAGAACGCACACTGCTGAGCCAAACTCAAAGGCGTTTGCGCTAGCACGAAATGAGCGGACAGCGCCTCATTAATTCGGTAGTTAACATTGCAGCCATGACGTATTAAAATTCGGATATGATCTTCTTTAGCATGAAGTACTGCGTGAAACAGAAGGGTTGCGCCTTCCTCTTCGACAAGATCTGGATCGCCACCTCGGCTTAAATATTCTTCCAAGTGGAAGATGGGTGAAGACAGTAGCATTTCGAACAATCCATCACTCCTCGTTGTAAAACATGACTTATCGTAGCCTATTTGCTTAAACCGAAGGTAACACCCACAACAAGCACAAGGCAAGAATCGCTCAAAAAACCAAAGCCAGCCCTCAATTCAAGCTATACTTCCCAGCATAAAAAAGACCACAACTCATTCGCTCAAGTACACATTATTATGCTGAATCGAAGCTCATCCTCACCATCCCAAACAGCCGCACTCAAAACCTTATCGCGCGTCTTTGGCTATGATCATTTTCGTGGACAACAAGCCCAAATCATCGACAACGCAGTACAGGGCAAAAATACGCTAGTACTCATGCCGACTGGTGGTGGCAAAAGTGTCTGTTATCAGATTCCAGCATTGCTACGAGAAGGTGTGGGGATCGTCGTTTCGCCTCTAATCGCGCTAATGAAAGATCAAGTGGATACACTTCGTGAACTCGGTGTGCGTGCAGAATTCCTCAATAGCTCCTTACCTCTTGCCGCACAACGACAAGTCGAGCAAGATCTGCTCAGTGGCAAACTCGACCTTCTCTATGTCGCCCCAGAACGATTGCTGAATTCGAGCTTTTTGAATTTACTCGATCAAGCGCCTATTTCACTTTTTGCCATCGACGAAGCGCACTGTGTCAGTCAGTGGGGACATGACTTCCGTCCCGAATACCAACAACTTGGGTTACTCGCACAACGGTATCCTCAAATCCCACGCATGGCACTGACGGCAACCGCAGATGAACGCACACGCGCCGACATTATCCAAGTGCTGAGTCTGCAAAACGCACCGATTTTCTTATCCAGTTTTGACCGTCCAAACATTCGCTACACCATCACCGAAAAAGATAATGGTCGTAAACAACTGCTCGACTTTATCCAGCAACAACCTGAAGGCGCTGCAGGAATCGTGTATTGCCTATCTCGCAAACGCGTCGAAGAAACTGCCGAGTTTTTACAGAGCAAAGGTCTGCAAGCCCTCGCCTACCACGCAGGTTTACCACAAGCGGAACGCGCCAACGTCCAAGAAGAATTCCTGTATGAAGAAGGGCGAATTGTCTGTGCGACCGTGGCGTTCGGCATGGGTATTGATAAACCCAATGTCCGTTTTGTCGCGCATTTGGATTTACCGAAATCACTCGAAGGCTATTACCAAGAAACGGGACGCGCAGGACGTGACGGCTTACCGTCTGAAGCGTGGATGGCGTATGGCTTAGGTGATGTGGTTTCTGTGCGCCGTATGCTCGCACAATCCGACGCCCCACCTGAAGTGAAACGGATTGAATCAGGCAAATTGGATGCTCTGCTCGCCTACTGCGAAACCGCGAATTGCCGTCGGCAAGTACTCCTTAGCTATTTTGGCGAAACAGGTTCAGAGCCATGTGGCAATTGTGACATTTGCTCAAATCCACCAGAAACTTGGAACGCAACCATCGCCGCCCAAAAAGCCCTTTCCGCAGCAATTCGCACAGGAAATCGTTTTGGCGCATCACATCTGGTTGATGTGTTGCTGGGCAATCTCACGGATAAGATTCAACAGTTAAGACACCATGAACTGCCAACCTTTGGCGTGGGTCAGGATTTATCCGAAGCTGCTTGGCGCAACGTGTTTAGACAATTGGTCGCGCTGGGTTATCTGCTGCCCGATGCAGAAGGATTTGGTGGATTGATCGCAAGCGATAAAGCCCGTGAATTGCTCAAAGGTCAGACGACCTTATGGCTACGCGAACTTGCTTTACCGAAGGCAAAAACAGCTAGAAAAGACCGTGCGATTGGCAAAGCCAGTGACTTGCCTGTTGACGTACAACGTCGATTTGAAGCATTGCGAATCTTACGTCTTGCCTTTGCCCAAGCCCAAAAAGTCCCGCCCTATATTATTTTCAGCGATGCGACTTTACGCGAAATGGCGATCAGCAACCCAAGTCATTTAGCTGAGCTAAAACTCATCAGTGGTGTTGGAGAACAAAAACTTGCACGTTATGGTCAAGCATTCCTAGATCGTTTGGCAGAAATCCGCGCATTGCCTGCTGACCAAGCACCCGACTACGTCGAACCGGTTTTAGAAAAAGTCGATACCGTGACTGCCACACTAGAACTTGTCAATCAAGGCTTAGACCGCGCGCAAATTGCCGAACAACGTGGTTTGACGGTCGATACGATTGGCGGCCATTTGCTAAAACTGTATCAAGCAAACGAAGTGACCAAACACGAAATTCTGTATTTAGAACCTCATGAACTCAAAGAAATTCAGGTTGCGGCTAAAGCCTTAAAAATGAAACCCAAACAAGCTGCAAATAAAGCACTCAAAGAAGCACTGAATCATCAATATGGCTATGCAGATATCAATGTGGCGTTGTGGTTGTGGTAAGTTTTCACAGCGAAAAGAAGCGGTATAGCTCGTTGAGCCTGTCGAAACGCGCGGAAAACTCCCAATAGATTTTAAATTCGTAAAACATCAACGCACACTAACATCTGCAATCTGCAGATATTTCCATTAAAATGCGCTAATAGTTTTTCACTTTTCTGGCACTAAATCTACATGAATACATTTCACCTTGAAGGTCGTCCTTTTGTCACGCTCAGCAATTTGCTGAAAATCGAAGGTTGGTGCGAAAGCGGCGCAAGCGCAAAACATGCGATTGATGAAGGACACGTCACAGTCGATGGAAAAGTGGAACTGCGCAAACGCAATAAAATCATCGCCAATCAAGTCGTGAAATTTGCGGGGCAAACGGTGAAGGTTGTAGAGTAAATTCAGAAAAGGATTATTGACTCAATAAAACGTATTCAGTAGTCTTGACTCACTACTCCAGTGCGTATGTTGATACGCCCCTCGCATGACCAAAAAGTACATTGTTTCAAAAAAGAGTTTTTTCAATTTATTATTTTCTGCAGATGGAATGCTTGACAGTTTAGGGCGATTTTCATCTATCGCGCCATTTAGTCATCGTTATTACATCAGCTGCATAAGACGCCATCCTAAATCCAATGTCGAATTATTCTTAAAAGAAACCTATATTCCAGATATTATTGATTGGATGATTGGGCTTGAAAATGATCCATTTATGGAATTGGACATCCCTAAAGTCTTTTTAACTCAGTTAGATGTATCTACAACTATACAAAATTGGGAATCATGGGATGCTGATCTATTTATTAGAAAGCATTTGAAATTAGGCTTAATGCATTTAATTCCTGAACCTGAATTAAACGCAAGATTTGACTACTCCAATGAACTCACTGCATGGAAAATCGCAGACCAACTATCGTTCATGTGTGATGATTTCCGCCTTAAGAAACCCGCTTGGTTAATCACGGCAAGAACTTCACAAAATGAAGCTCATATATTATCAATTCAAATGAAATATGGCATCGTGAACATCACATTCTACTATCCAACTCAAAGTCCTCTTTCCAAAATGGATACGACAAATTTACCCGAAATTCCAAAATTCAATTAAAATCCCACTCACTCTAAGTCAAGAAAAAATTAACTCATGTCCGCTACATTAGATTTAACCCTCGACCTCATCAGCCGCCCATCCGTCACTCCTATCGACGCAGATTGCCAGACCATCATGGCAGAACGCCTCGCAAAAATCGGCTTTCATATCGAAAAAATGCGCTTTGGCGATGTCGATAATCTCTGGGCACGACGCGGGACAACCGCACCACTCTTTTGCTTTGCGGGACATACCGACGTTGTTCCAACAGGTGACTTAGGCAAATGGTCATCAGCTCCATTCGTTCCCGAAATTCGTGACGGACAACTCTACGGTCGCGGCACTGCCGACATGAAAAGCGCACTCGCTGCAATGGTTGTCGCCTGCGAACGTTTCGTCGCCGAACATCCCAATCATCAAGGCTCAATTGCTTTCTTGATAACCAGCGATGAAGAAGGTCCTTCAATTAACGGAACAATAAAAGTCGTCGAAACTTTAGAGGCCCGCAATGAGAAGATCAAATGGTGCTTAGTTGGCGAACCATCCAGTACCAAAACACTTGGTGATGTCATCAAAAATGGTCGCCGTGGCTCCTTAAATGGCATCCTCACTGTGCATGGCAAACAAGGTCATGTCGCCTACCCGCACCTTGCGGACAACCCCATTCATCGTGCAGCACCTGTGATCACAGAGCTTAGCAACGAAATTTGGGATAACGGGAACAAATTCTTCCCAGCCACCAGCTTCCAGATTTCCAATATCAGTGCAGGAACAGGTGCAAACAATGTCATTCCTGCGGATATTAATATCGTGTTTAACTTCCGTTTTTCTACCGAAGTGACCGCGGACCAATTAAAAGCGCGCACCCATGCCATTCTCGATAAGCATAATCTCAAATACACACTGGATTGGTCACTATCAGGACAACCCTTCCTGACAGCGGAAGGTGAGTTAGTCGCTGCGGCACAAGCAGCGATTCGTGAGACGGTGGGAGTTGAAACTGAACTCTCAACCAGTGGCGGAACGAGTGATGGACGCTTTATTGCGCCGACTGGTGCGCAAGTGTTGGAGTTGGGCGTATTGAACGCAACCATTCATCAAATCAATGAACATGTCGATGTGGCATCACTGGAACCGTTGACTGATATTTATCAGCAAATTCTAACCAAACTTCTCGCCGTCTAAAAACTCAGAAGCCGACAGATTCGTCGGCTTTTTATATCTTCTGTAACAGACCAAATATCTATCGACTTATTTCTTTTTGAATGATTTTTCCAATTTTTCTAAATCAGGAACAATCCAAGTCTGATCATCATGTTTGACATATTGAAAAACGAATTGGTCGGTTTTTGCACTCGATACATCCGATGCAGAATCAATATCCTTGAGTGCAGAAATACGAATCTTGGAAATCTTTGGTGCCTTAAGCGTTGCAATCGCATAACGCAACTGATCTTGCTCACCTTCAATCAAAAGAGCATGTGTCATATCAGCTTTAGTACCCACAACAACAAGTGGTAGCTTCTGACCTTTCCATTCAACTTGCTGATTAATTAACGACGTAGGTGTTAGCGTCATTTCATCCAGCGCCAATGATTTCGGCAGTACCCAAGATGTACCTTTACCTACTGGCAAAACGTAAAGCTCTAACGTCCCTGAGGTCGTCAATAAACTCATGCTTTGATTCTGTTGCACATCATTTGGATTTGCATTACTCATGATAAATTTCCTTATTTCTCAAATATTCATCAGATCATTGATCAAATCACTGAAATTGATTGTTCTGCAATAAACTGTTGTAAATGCTCAGCCAAAACCTCTGGGCTACCATTAAAACTGACTTGACCCGAAGCTCTCACATTATCAGGTTGGCTTGAACAAACACAACTTCCTGATGTCTGCGCCCAAATAATACCGCGTGTTTCTTGAACCTTACTCACAGCTGCACTACCATCATCGCCCATCCCGCTAAATACAATCGTAATCAAACGAGAACCAAACGCTTCTGCTGCTCGTCGCATGACATCATTAATCGACGGCTTATACTGACCAGGCCAAGGCTCATATTGAACGGAATCAGTCGATATGGATGGATGCGCGAACACCTCACCACAATCACCGAAATCAATTTGCCTTAACGCAGGAACAATCAAGATACGCCCTTTCATAAGCTGCAAATTTGGATATATTGATGAACCTTGCTCATCTGGTAATTGTGCAAAATTCTTTTCTGTATCGAATTGCCACCCATTATGCCGACCTAAAACTCGGGGTAAAACAGCCTGCATATTGGGATCAATA
>Ga0209023_10003837_pt1 | contig 17619 bp, 16 predicted proteins | sample LakOneMetagenome_FD_187468 | JGI IMG/M metagenome (GOLD analysis project Ga0209023, IMG submission 187468) | Freshwater and sediment microbial communities from Lake Erie, Canada (SPAdes) (version 2) | ecosystem: Environmental > Aquatic > Freshwater > Lentic | place: Lake Erie, Canada... | reverse complement strand
TTGCTTGTTAGTAAGTAGTAAGTTGTGTAAGTCTAGTTAAACCAATGCGCCTTTGATCACTTTCTTCAAAACTTCAGCCATTTTATCTGCTCGCTCCTGCGCCTGCTCTTCAGTCCAAACAAGGCTGATAAGCGTTGATATATTACGGCTAATGATTGCATCGCTTGCGGGGAAGGCCTGATTAGCATAGTGCATCACCTGCTTTTTCTGATCATCATACAGACGATTCATCCAGCTTCCGTTTTGCAAGTGCTGCCATTTGCGTATGTAATGCCAGTTATTATCGTAGTAGTAGAAGTTGCCACCTAAGCCGGCAGCTTCAAAACCCTTTACTGCCTCACGAGCCATATCTTCAGTAGGCAACATGAAGGACAGGAAGGAGCCTGCATCACCAGCCGGGTCAGGGATACGGCGGAAAGTAAGGCCGTCCACCTTTTCCAGTGTTCTCTTCAGTATGCTGTGGTTGCGCAACTGCAGCTCCAGGAACTCATCTATGCGGCGTACCTGTGCCAGGCCAACAGCAGCATGCAGTTCTGATATGCGATAGTTGTACCCAAGATATGGATGCAGATCCGCACCGCGGTCTTTACCTGCATGGTCGTGGCCATGATCGCTATATTGATCACACTTTTCGTATGTTTCTTTATTGTTGGTAATGATAGCGCCACCTTCAGCACAAGTAATGATCTTTACAAAGTCGAAAGAGAAAGTACCTGCATCGCCTATGGTGCCTACGCTTTTACCCTTATAGTTGGCGCTTATTGTCTGGCAGGCATCTTCCAGCAAAAGCAGTTTGTGCGCATCGCATATTGCTTTCAGCTCATCCATCTGCGCCATGCTGCCACACATATGTACCGGCATTATAGCCTTGGTACGGGGTGTGATCGCTGCTTCCACCGCCTTAGGATCGAGCGTCAAAGTGTCGTCTATATCTGTAAGTACCGGTATCGCCCCTACTGACAGAACCGCTTCGAAACTGGCAACAAAAGTGAACGTTGGCATAATCACCTCATCTCCGGCACCTATACCCAGCGCAGCCATAGCTGTAGACAATGCAGCAGTACCGCTGCTAACCAGCTGCGTGTACTGAGTACCAAAGCGTTTACATATTTCCTGCTCCAGTTCTTTGGCCTTCCACATGCCCTTTCGTGCGCCATCAAAACCATAGCGCATTAGGATACCTGTTTCCAGCACATCATTCACTTCCTTGCGCTCCTGCGCGCCAAATAGTTCAAATCCGGGCATATCAATAGTTTATCTCACAAAAATAGACGTTCCAGAGTTGATATATCAAACTATAATACTTAAAATTTTCTGAAAATCTCCTAAAACCGGAATTTGACGGTTTAGTCCCATTTTTAGCCGACGAGTGACTTGAGCCGAAAGATTTTAACTGCACGGGATCACTGGTATGTCAATATAAGCGTAATGCTTACCAATCACCTGACATATAATCTACTCACTATTACCCCCATATTATAGCAATACACCCAATATGCAGTTAAATTCTGTAAGGATTTTACAAAAAACTAACTAAAATCAGCTCCTTATAATTTTCAATTTGTTATCTTCGCGGTGCTTAAAACACTCAATTTTAAGTGAGTGTTAATTGATATATTTCAAAGTAATTTTTTAGTGAAGCATTAGATTTATGGCAACTCCTAAATTCGCACAATCTACACTTTCCGTGCATGCGGAATTGAAAAAACGCGTAAACGAATATTTCAAAAATCAAGAGATCAAGTCCACTGGTAATACCAATCTTTACGTTAAGGCATTTATACTGTTAACGGGGTATATTTCCATCTACGTCCATCTTGTTTTCTTTACACCTTCTGCCTGGATAGCTATACCTGAATGTATCATTCTCGGGCTGTTTACTTCAGGAATAGGATTTAATGTAATGCATGATGGCGCACATGGCAGTTTCAGCAAATATAAATGGGGCAACAAGATCGCGGCACTTACGCTCGACTTCCTGGGCGCCAGCAGCGTAATGTGGAACAATAAGCATAATATCATTCACCACACCTACACTAATATTGACGGCATAGACGATGATATTGAGGCAAAACCATTCCTGCGACTCGCTCCTACACAGAAACGCTACAAGGCACACAAATACCAACACATCTACTTCTGGGCGCTATATGGCTTCCTGTACCTTTTCTGGGTATTTTTTACTGATTACAGAAAATATTTTACAGGCAAGGTTGGTTCAGTTCCCTTAAAGAAACTGAGTGTTACAGATCATTTGGTATTCTGGGGATTTAAATTGATGCATTTCTCCATGTACGTTATATTACCAATATACCTGTGCGGCTTTACTCCATGGCTGATCGGCTTCCTGGTATATACATGCACCAGCGGCGTGGTACTAAGTATCGTTTTCCAACTGGCACATACGGTTGAGGAAACTGAATTCCCAGAGGCTGTAATGCCCGTAAACCGTATGGAAGATGAATGGGCGCTTCACCAGTTAAAGACCACTGCCAACTTCGCTACAGAAAATAAAGTGATCACATGGTTTGTTGGCGGGCTCAACTTCCAGGTAGAACACCACTTGTTCCCGAAGATCTCTCATGCGCACTACCCTGCAATCAGCAAGATCATAAAGAATGCGTGCAGGGAAATGGGCGTGCCGTACATAGAGCATACCAAAATGACGGAGGCTATTGCTTCACACATAGCGCACCTGAAGAAGATGGGGATGGCTTAGTTGTTAACGCAAGCTGTTGCTTCCTCCTTCGATTGCTGCTAATCGGAAGACTTTCGTTTATGTGCAAGGCTGTGAATTGCTTTTGCAATTGGGCCTGTATTCATACTCATTTTTCAAGTTTTAAGTGACCTCAAATTTAGAGATGGAGATTCTTCATGAAATTCTTATGCGCTCTAAATGAGCACTGCGTTCAAGGAGGAATATCACAGCTATAGAACAGACCTTTTGGATGTTTTATAAACTCAGTAGGAATTAATGAAATTCGCTTCATCCTTTCACCGCTACAATTCTGGAGGTCCAAAAAGAACAGGTGGTCCATTCCTTTCTGTTCGCGCCGCAGCAGCGTGTAAATTTTGCCAATAACATCGTTTGGAAATGAGCATATTAATATTACCTTTAAAAAAATAATTAATACTCGCATTTATCCATTTTTTAATATCAACATTTTAAACAACAATTATGAAACCAAAATTTAAGATCTTATCGATAGACGGCGGTGGTATAAGAGGCATAATTCCATGCATCATGTTGAAATTCATTGAGGAGCAAACGAAAAACCCAATTTCGTCTATGTTCAATATAATATCCGGCACATCTACGGGAGGCATCATATCTCTTGGATTGACAAAACCCGACGAATATGATAGAAATATGTACTCAGCCGAAAAAATGCTGGGGCTTTACCTTGATCACGGTAAAAAAATATTCCCTCCACGCGAGAAAGATATATTGAGCAGAATATCAGGGGCACTATTTGACAAGCCATATGATGCAAGCGGCATAGAATCATTGTTACTTGAATACTTTGGTGACACTAAATTAAAAGATGCACTAACCAGCGTACTGATCACGACCTATGAAATAGGCGTAGGAAAGCCATTCTACTTTTCTTCGCGTCTTGCTCAGAACGATGAAAAAGAGAATATTCTCTATCGAGAAGTGGCCCGATCTACATCTGCAGCTCCTACCTACTTCAAGCCTTCCGTTGTTCCTTCCACCGATGGCAACTATGCATTTGTTGACGGAGGTATATTCGCAAATAACCCTGCCATACTTGCCTATTGCGAAGCACGGGAATTATGGAAAATGAAGAACAAGCCCCAGGAGATACCTACATCAGGTAACAGTAAAGGTTTTGATGCTGTAGTTGCAGCCGACGACAGCGATCTGCCATTTTTCATGCTGTCTATCGGTACTGCTTATACAGCAAATAAGATAGAAGTATCAAAGATCGATAAGTGGAGAAATGCAAATTGGCTGGAGCCAATGCTTACAGATGTTTTTTCGCGTAGCGTGGCCGAAAGCACTGACTATACCATGCAGTTTTTACTTCCTCCGTATACAGACGGAACAAAGCGCTATAAAAGGCTGAACATGGAAATTGCAGATGCTGACGCACAAATGGATAATGTTTCAGATGAAAATCTGCAAAAATTGGTAGATATTGGCAATAAGTATGTACAAGACAACCGCGATGAACTTTTAAAAATCTGTGAAATAATAGCATAATTTATGAATAGTCCATTCGATCCGGGTAAAGCCTACGCCCTGAGCATAGGAATAGGAAACAGAGAGGTAGATAGTCCTGCAATGGCCACATCAGCCAATGATGCGCGCAGGATCGGCAAGGAACTGGTAGGCAGAGCCAAATTCATGCCTGAAAAAGTTCAAACATTAATAAACGCTGACGCCTCTGTCTCTAATGTATTGAAGGAACTTGACAAAATTGCAGACATAACCGAGAGCGCTCCGGCAGACATGGTGATCATCTATTTCTCGGGACATGGCTGCGTAAAAAATGATATATACTACATAGTATGCAGAGACACCGTCAATAGTGATGTAGAGCATACAGCAATTAAAGGAAGTGTGTTTGTTGAAAAACTAAAGGCGATACGAACTGACAAGATGCTTATATTTTTGGATTGCTGCCACTCCGGTGGTATGTACGATCCTATCGATATTCCTTTTGATGAGGCAGATGTATTAAAGATGAAGAACCGTGTTATTATATCTGCATCGAAACCCGATAAGGTATCATATCTGAGTAAGCCGCTTAGTATATTTACCTATGCATTGGTTGAAGGACTTGCCGGCAAGTTTTTTTCAGGAAATGATACCGACGTCACGCTATTCGATCTTGCGATGTACCTGAGAGAGCGAGTAGTACCATTGTCTGAAAACAAACAACAACCACAGTTAAATATCCTAAGAGATTCATTCACAAGCGATTTCGTTATTGCAAGGTATCCTAATGGCCAGCCAAGACCTGCAGCATTTGATGAGGATTTTTCTCTGCTTACCAATGAAGGAAAGGACATCAACACAAACATAGAGACTGTGAAGGATGAAGAATTCAGGAAAGAATTCAGTTGGATGGTGAATGTTTCGGGCAATAATAATACTGTAGTAGGAGTGAATAATGGAACAATTACAACCGAAAATACCGTCCAGAATGCTGAAAAAATAGTTAATATGGGTGATGTTTCAGGCAGCACATTCAATTTTTAATCAGAAAGAATACGAAAATGGAAGAAACACAAGAAAGCACGACAACCTACCAGGACGCGAATAATATCATAAACATCAAAGGTGGCAGCAACATTACCATAAACCTTCGAAACAAGAATGATCCGTTCAACGTAACTCTTGCAAAAGAAGTAATATCAGCAATAAGGCCATATAGCGACAAAGCTGATAAATGCTTAAGCACCGTTCTTACCGCTGAAGGATGGAATAAAAAAACAGACCCGCTTGGGAAAGCCCTGTTGGCAATCATGGATAGCTACGACAACATGATAGGCAGCAAGCTCAGATCTGTATTCGCTATTGGTAAAGAAAAATATTCTGAAGACCAGCTGGAAAGATATATAAAAAGCTGCATTGCTGTCGCAAAGACAACATTGCAATTGCTTTGCTTTACATTGATCTCTGATCTTTGGAATAAAGAAAAGGAGAATCCTGATAGCTTCAACCTTACGCCGGAAGAGTCATCTAAGATATCAGCGTTTTTTGAGTACTCAGGAGAACTCGAATACGATCTGGGACAATATCTGGAGCTGTTCCAGATGGTTTATCAGATATATTGTCATCAACCGCCGACGAAATTGCCGATTGCGGAACTGGAAGGCTTTGGCGAAAAATTCAAGCCAGATAGCGATTTTTATAAGGCTTGTGTTCAATTGAGTATTATTCAGCGAACCGACATTGGAGAACAATACACCGACAAGAACTCCACGCTCAGTGAACTTAGCCTCACCATAATTCTAGTGTCACTAAACTTTCTTGCAGCTTATAAGATGATCTCAATAAAAAGTGTGAATTACAATGACCTGCGAAGTGCGGAGCCTCACTTCCTGCACAAGTATGTAACCCTGGGACAAAATACTATGGAAACTCCTGGAACTAAGGGAGTAAATTATCTAAAGTCTGCGGTGAGTGCTGATTCCATTTTATTCTACAAAAATGATTATATAAATGATAGTATCAACCTGTTTCCATTTATCATTGATTATAACTCGCTAACGTCACGGTCAAATGAAAATGCGGACAGTGTCAATATCTGTGTTTTTAATGCTGTCGGATCGGTAGAAGAGAAAAATAAGGTTGGTAAGGTGATCGGGACAAATGATACAATGAGATTTTCTTCGGATGACAATACCGACAAAACAATTACCAATTCTGGCCTTCTACAGTCGGGAGAAGAAATTGACTTCAGTTATTTGTTTAAAGACGATGAAGCATGGGTTCAGTTTAAATGCGACAATGTTTTTGTGCAATTCTGGGATGCCAAAAAGACTTTAGTAGGTGCTTAAATTTCTAAGTAAATCAGCGATAGCTTGAGTAAGATATACCCATTCAAGTTCCTGGACGCTTATAACAAGGCAGACACCAACTTGTTTTTCGGCAGAACAGAAGAAATAGGCGATCTGTACCAGATGATATTCCAGTCGAATATACTGCTGGTATATGGGGCATCCGGCACAGGCAAGACCAGCCTTATACAATGCGGGCTGGCTGGCAGGTTCAAAACACACGATTGGCTTGCTCTGTATATACGCAGAGGAAGCGACATGAATGCCTCTCTCAATAGATCATTAGTTGATGCAGGCGGAGTTAACGGCACCTCAGACCTCCAGGAGTCTTTTAAAACAATATACCGTAATTCATTTCGTCCACTATACCTCATCTTCGACCAATTTGAAGAGCTGTTTGTACTCGGCAGCAGGCAAGAGCAAGCAAAGTTTATACGAACAGTAAAGGATATACTGACAGTAGAGCAGCCTGTAAAAATGATCTTCAGCATACGGGAAGAGTACGTGGGACATCTATATGAGTTTGAAAAAGAAGTGCCGCAACTGCTGCGCAAAAAGCTGCGAGTAGAACCGATGAACCTGGACAAGGTAAAGCAAGTGATAACAGGTGTCGCCGGGCTTAAAGGATCAAACATCAGTTTACAGGCAGGACGGGAGCATGAAATCATTGAGAACATTTTTGAAAAGGTAAGAGTCAGCGACAATTCAGGAACGATACAGCTACCCTATCTGCAGGTGTTCCTGGATAAATTATACTTAGAGACCACCCACGACAATACCCGACAGGCAGACGCAGTATTTACTATGGAAGCCATCAATAAGATCGGTGACCTGGGTGACATACTCCGTGATTTCCTGGAAGAGCAAGTGCAGACAATAAGCAAGGAATTAAGCAAGAAGTATCCGGAAATCACAACAGACCTGATGTGGGATATCCTCTCTCCTTTTGCCACACTTGAGGGCACAAAGGAACCTATGTCTATGCCTGACCTAATAGATCGACTACCTAAAACAAACCCAAAACTACTAGGCGATGCTGTCGCTGCTTTTGTGAACGGGCGCATTTTGCGCTGCAAGGAAGATAGCGACATCTATGAACTGGCGCATGATGCGCTGGCAGGAAAAATTGCAGGCAAGAGATCAGACGAAGAGGTAACATTGCTTGAGGCTAAGAAAATGCTAAAAAGCTATATTGACATTAAGACTGACACCCTTAGTGAGAACCATCTGAATTTCATCCTTCCTTTTATTGACAAGCTTATTCTTACATCTGCAGAAAAGAAACTGATAGAAACCACGCAGAAAAAGATAAAAGCAGAACGGGAAAAGGAAAAGAAGCGTTTCCTCCAGATCCTTTCCGGCATGGCTATCGCACTGGTGATCATGGGCGGACTTACCTTTTGGGCAATTCAACAGCGAAGCAAGGCAAGGAGAAATCAGCAACTGGCTGAGGAGAACATAAATGCTGCTCAATCTCTTGCACTTTCCGGTTTGTCAATCTATAAACAAAGCAGGAACTGGGATATAACACTGGGCTTCAGGTATGCACAATACGCATATCTAAAGGACACAAACAATATGGACGCAAAAAAGGCGATCTATATGGCGGTGTTCCCTGCTTACCCTCCGGGTTATCAGGCCGAATTCCCGGGATACTCCCCAAAGCGGATCTTTTATAAATTCTCCTTAAAACATGAAGCCTATAACTCCACCGGTTTCCTATCTCCCGACGGAACTAAGATAGTGACGGCTTCAGCTAATGGCACATCCCAAATTTGGGATGCTGCAAATGGTAAAGAACTCTTTATACTGAAAGGGCACACTCAAAGAGTATACTATGCCGTTTTTTCCCATGACGGCACTAAAGTTGTTACCGCGTCTGCAGATAGCACAGCCAAAGTCTGGGACGCGCACACAGGCAAAGAACTGGCTGTATTAAAAGGACATACAGGCTTCGTGTTTACAGCAGTCTTTTCGCCAGATGATAAAACGATATTGACGGCGTCCGCAGACCATACAGCGCGCTTATGGAATGCCGAAACAGGCACCGAATTATCCAAGCTTTCTGGGCATAGCCAACCTGCATACAATGCGTTATTTTCACCGGATGGTACGCGTATCCTTACGAGATCATCGGACTCTACTGCAAGGCTATGGGATGCAGCAACAGGCATTGAAACAGCCCGCCTATCAGGGCATGCTGGGTCAATCCACGCTGTTGCTTTTTCTCCAGACGGTAAAAAAGCGGCTACAGCATCAGCAGACAATACTACCCGAGTATGGGATGTAGCTACAGGCAGGATGCTGCTGGATCTCAGAGGACACAACTACTTAGTCAACTGCGTCTCCTTTTCTAACGATGGCAGTAAAATTGTTACCGGCTCATCTGACAATACAGCTAAAGTGTGGGATGCGACAAACGGCAAACTAGTCGGTACACTTTCAGGGCACGAGGGCATTGTGAATACTGTAGTTTTCTCAAAGGATGACAAATGGATACTGACCTCGTCAGGCGACCATTCTGCAAAAGTATGGGAGGTCAAAACCGGGTTGGAAAAGCTAACGCTATCCGGCCACAGGCGTGCCGTGTTTTCAGCGGAGTTCGCTCCTGAGAAGAAAAAGATACTGACTGTATCGTATGACAAAACGGAAAGCTTTTGGGACATCTCAATAGGCAGAGAACTATATAGATTACTAGGCGATACCGGGCGAATAAGATATGCCTATTCACGTCCTGTATATTACCAGGTTTTCTCGCCGGACAACAGAAAGGTAGTGACTACTTGCTATGATACCACAGCCAAAATATGGGATGTAGCAACAGGAGCGCTTTTAGCAACCCTAAGAAGCCATGAAAGCCACATCTATTCTGCTGTCTTTTCCCCTGACGGCTCCCGGATACTTACAGCATCAGGCGATAAAACGGCTAAAATCTGGGACACTGCAGGTAAGCTGCTTATGACGTTAACAGGGCATAACGACCGGGTTTATACCGCTTTATTCTCGCCTGATGGCAATAGCATTATCACCTCGTCCATAGGAAATGCTGCAATAGTATGGGATGCCAAAACAGGTAAAGGAAAAGCAAAATTGACCGACCATACAAGGCAGCTCAATTCGGCTGTCTTCTCACCCGACAGCAAGAAAATAGTAACGGCATCCGATGACAGCACGGCTATTGTATGGAATGCAGCTACCGGGCAAAGGCTGCTGACATTATCCGGCCATGGCGGGACGGTATATTCTGCGGCATTTTCGCCTGACGGCAAGAAGATAGTGACCGCATCGTGGGACCTCACTGCCAAAATATGGGATGCAACATCCGGTAAAGAGCTAGTGGCTTTAGAAGGTCATAACAACCTTGTTGCTTCAGCTGCTTTCTCTCCTGATGGCTCCAAGATCGTCACTTCATCTAAAGACAATACAGCGAGGATATGGGACGTGGCTACAGGCAAGGAGTTAACCGTGCTTACCGGGCATACCGGCTTTATTCATACTGCATTCTTTTCATCTGACGGCAAGACCATCGTCACATCGTCCGGTGACAATTTTACCGGGCTGTGGGATGCGACTACAGGCAGTGAGCTGGCATTGCTACCGGGCAATACAGGCTATGTATACGCTGCCTTTTTCTCCCCAGACGGGAAACACATACTATCCGTATCTGATGACCGCACTTCTAAGTTATGGCTTGTATCCATTCCTGATATTATTAAAGAATTGGATAATAAAGTAGAAGACCTGGACACTAGAGAGAAGAAGCACTTCGGAATACCTATCCACCATGAGCCTTGATTTTACTGCAGTTATACAGTTGGCAGCTAACGAGAAGTGCAAATACGCCAAACTACAATAACCTATGATTTCTTTTCTTTCACTAAGCTTTCGTTTTCAGGATCATCTGCGACAGGTTCCTGTAATTTTACTTTTTTGGAAGAAGGCTTACGCAAACGCATGTTCAATACTTCCACACCGAAGGAAAACGCCATGGCAAAATAGATATATCCTTTTGGTATCTGCTGGTGGTGAACAGGCTCCAGACCTTCGAAGAATAATGCAAACCCAACCATTACCAGGAAGGAAAGAGCAAGCATTTTGAGCGTAGGGTGCTTGTGAATAAAGGCAGAGATATGTGCAGAGAACATAAACATAATGATCATAGCTATGACTACGGCCAAAATCATCACTTCTATGTGTTTTGCAAGACCTACAGCAGTTATCATACTATCGAACGAAAATACGAGGTCTATGAGTATTATCTGTACGATCGCATTGCCGAGTGTGGTGCCCACTTTATCCTTGCCGGACTCTTCGCGTTCTTCCTCATCACCTTCCAACTTTTCGTGAATCTCCGTTACTGTCTTAATAATGAGGAACAACCCGCCTGCAAGCATTATGAGATTACCCAGTTCGAATGTGTAGTGCCAAATAGGTATTTTAAAAGGATTGCGTACCAACCAGCCCAGGCACAACAGCAGGAGCACACGCACACCTATGCCTGTGAACATCCAAACCCTGCGCGCAACAGGCTGCTGCGCTGCGGGGAGACGACCCATAACTATAGAAACAAATATTACATTGTCTATACCCAATACGATCTCGAGCAGACTTAAAGTTATGAGGCTTATTAATGCGTCTACGGTGAACAATTCAGTCATTAGTCTTCTTGTTTAACTCCTTTATTTCTTCACAAATGTAACTACAATTTCCCCACCCCAACCAATGAACCGAGCAACACAAATGCAATGAGCCGGTATGGCATTTAAATAATTATACAATTTTCCTTATAAAACCTAAATAGAAAGTTTTTGTTCAAATACCTCCAAGTGACCATCTGTGAAATCGAGATGAGTGACGAATCTTACCAGTTGCTTGCCGAATGTAACACAGCTTATGCCCTTGGCAGCCATTGTTGTTACGAAATCTTTCGCCAGCAAATCTCCGGATAATTCAAAAATGACAATATTGGTAGTAACAGGATAGACGGTCTTTACGAAACTCTTTTCCGCAAGTATCTGCCCGATGGCCTTTGCCCGCCGATGATCGTCTTTTAGCCTGTCTGTGTTATTGTTCAGCGCGTAGATGCCTGCGGCTGCAAGAAAACCAGCCTGCCGCCAGCCTCCGCCCATCACCTTACGGAAACGACGTGCCTTTTTGATCACGTCTTTAGAACCCAACAAGAGTGAACCGACGGGACAACCCAAGCCTTTGGATAAGCAAATGGAAATGGAATCGAACACCTGCCCATAATCTTTAGGTGTTTCGTTTGTTTCTACAAGTGCATTGAATAGCCTGGCACCATCAAGATGCAAGACAAGACCGTTTTCGGTACATACCTGTTTTATCTTCCTGATCTCATTAAAATCATAAATGCTACCACCTCCCTTGTTCATCGTATTTTCCAGAGAAACCAGTTTTGTTACCGGCTGATGCACATCTTCCGCATTATTGATCGCACCCAGTACTTGTTCTGCGGTGATGCGTCCAAGATCCCCATTCAGTGTTTTAACTGAAGAAAAGGCATTCAGTGCAATACCGCCGCCCTCGAACAGATAGATGTGCGATAACTGGTCGCAAATAACCTCATTTCCCGGACTACAATGAACACGGATAGCGAGCTGGTTGGTCATAGTACCGGAAGGGCAAAACAGAGCGGCCTCCATCCCAAACATAGCGGCTGCTTTTTGTTCCAAAGAGCTAACGGTGGGATCATCGCCAAATACATCATCGCCGACCTTCGCTTCCACCATTGCCTGTAGCATAGCAGATGATGGCCTTGTAACAGTATCACTCCGTAAATCAATGATCATAGCTTCCATGTTGTTAAATATGCGGTCAGGTAACAAATATAAATGCTCTACAGGAAAATCAGGCTGCTTTGCTAATTAAATCAAGACAAACTCTTAATTTGAGCGCGTTAAAACCAGGAAAACCATGGGCAAAATAATTTTCGGAATCAATATTACGATAGATGGCTGTTGTGACCACACCAAGGGGATAGCGGACGAAGAAATTCATGACTACTTTACCGACCTTATTCGCCAGGGTGACGTGCTCGCCTATGGGCGCAAGACTTATGAATTGATGGTGCCTTACTGGCCGGATGTAGCGAAAAATCAATCGGGACAGACGAAAGCAATCAACGATTTTGCTGAAGTATTTGACTCTCGTGAAAAGATCGTATTCTCTCAATCACTGGCGCAGGTTGAAGACAGAAACTCAAGAATTCTTCGCACAAAGCCTGAGGAGGAATTGCTAAAATTGAAAGAGCAAGGCAAAACGATATTATTAGGTGGAGTGACCCTACCCTCATATATCATAGAGCTTGGACTGGTTGATGAATACTATTTTGTTGTTCACCCGATAATTGCCGGCGAAGGAGCACGGTTATTAAAAGGTATTAGCCTGACCGATCGGTTTCAATTAAAGCTTGTTGACACAAAGTTGTTTAAGTCAGGCTGTATTGCACTTCATTATGTGAAGTAATAACAGGCGTGAACTATCTTCTGCCCATTGTGTATCGCCGCGAGTTTTGCAGTTTCAACCAGCAGCATTTATGAACATTCCAAGAAATCTTTAACCACTTCAACCTGAACAATAACTACTACTACAATGAATAACAGCAATTATGCGAGGGTATACAGAATGACTTTTGCCAGTGTCTATCCGCTGTATATAAATAAGGTGGAGCGAAAGGGACATACAAAAGAAGAGGTAGATACCGTTATTTTCTGGCTGACAGGATACAATGAAAAAACGCTGCAAGAACAGATAAACAGAAAAACTGATTTTGAAACTTTCTTTGCGGAAGCGCCGCAAATGAATCCGAATGTTTCAAAAATCACCGGTTTAATTTGTGGTGATCGTGTAGAAAAAATAGAAGACAAGGTGATACAACAAGTGCGCTATATGGATAAGCTGGTGGATGAAGTGGCTAAGGGAAAGGCGATGGAGAAAATATTGAGGACGTAAGAGGTGAGCTATTCAGTGAATCCAATAGAGCTAATAGCGAACCGATTTACAGGTGAGTTGAAAATGGCTACAATATCAATGAGTATATGGTCCCCCTATTATGTCAGCTCACTATTTCATGGTACGCCTCAAAGCCATATTTTATTGCCGTTATAAGTACTTCAACGTCTATATCTTTCAGCTTTTTGAACTTGATGCAATAGCCGGTCACGCTTGCTTTGCCGAGTTTGTATCCGTAGGTTTTGGCTAAGTATGTCTTATCATCGAGACCGAGGATATAGACAGAGATACCAGTTGCGTTGGCACTCAAACCAATTTGAAAGAAATCACGGGTCTTGCCATCTGCATACTTGATGGTGTACAATCCGTAGCCAATATTTGGGTTACAAACCACCTTACCTTCGCTGTTTATGCCGGTTTCGAACCATAATTTGCAACCCGGCGACAACCGGAGTATGCGTTCGTGCAACTCCTGCATCTCCGTACTTTTTGGTTCAGATTGGTTGGCAATGTACTCTTTGATCTGAGCTTTTATGGTCATATAAAATAAATTAGGTTGGGCCTTGCTCACAAATTTAATAAAATGCATTTGCTTGAACAAGAAGGGTAACATACCTATTGGGCTTCGTTCCTCAGCCTATTGGCCGGGGGATTTTTCATGCATCGTGGTTTATTGCCGGTTAGGACTGTTTCTCTATTCCCCCGCCTTTCACTAACCCGAATGCCTCTTTCACTAACTGGTTACTCTATTCCACTTTTTACCGGCTTAATCTTGCAATAACAAAAACGAACCACTTATGAAAAACACCTTTCACCTGCCGGCACAAAATGAGCATCCACGGACAGCAGCGGTAGAACTCGCACTTTCACTTATGGAAAACGTGAACCCCTGCAGCATCATCGCTGATGCCAATGATAATGTTCGCTTCGCCGATATGGCAACAAACAGAATAATAAAAGTGGCGGCATTTACCACTAATCCGGCACAGTATAATTAAGCGCAACACCAGATAAACTAACTGATAATGATGTTTCACTAACTGGAGCCCCTGCTCTTTTTTCCGTCATCGTAATCTTGTAAAAACAAAATCACAAACAACCAAAAAACAGATATTTTGAAAAAGAACTTATACGCACTCGCAGCAGCAGCATTGACGTTGCTCACATTCAGCACCAAGGCACAAGTTATCTCCACGGTAGCCGGCACAGGTACTAACGGCTATACCGGCGATGGTGTAAGTGCAACCACCAGCGGATTGAACAATCCGGGAAAGTCCATTGTTGATGGCTCAGGCAATGTTTACATCGCTGACAAAGCCAATCACCTGATCCGTAAAGTGAACACCTCAGGCATTATCTCCACCATAGCAGGCACAGTTGGCTCAATGGGATTTAGTGGTGATGGCGGGGCAGCAACAGCGGCTATATTATACAACCCAATGTCCGTTTGCCTTGATGCTGCCGGAAATTTGTATATCGCTGATTTTGGAAACAACCGTATAAGGATGATCAGCACAACGGGAATTATTACTACCATCGCAGGCTCAACGTCTGGCTTTAGCGGAGATGGCGCTGCTGCTACCGCTGCTCAGATCAGCAGTCCTACCGATGTAGCAATTGACGCCACAGGCAATCTCTATATCTGCGACTATGGCAATCACCATATACGTAAGATAAACTCTTCGGGAATCATTAGCTCCTTTGCGGGTACTTCAGGAGGATTTTCTGGCGACGGTGGTGCTGCCACCGCAGCCCAATTATACGCTCCTAATGGTGTATGTGCCGATGCTTTCGGAAATGTTTACATCGCCGACCTCGGCAATTCCGTAGTACGTAAAGTTGATGCTGCCGGTATTATTACAACCTATGCAGGCTCCACCGCAGGGTTTGGTGGAGATGGAGGCGCAGCAACTGCCGCTATGATGAACAACCCGGCTTTTCTTACCACGGACATTGCAGGCAATGTATTCATCAGTGACATGGGCAACAACCGTGTCCGCAGAGCCAGCACCGACGGGCTTATCAATACCGTTGCTGGCACCGGTGCGGTAGGTTTCTCCGGCGATGGCAGCTCAGCAACTGCTGCGCCGATAAGTACGCCCACAGGCGTTGCATTTGATACCAACAATAACTTGTATATTACCAGTCAGTCTGTTGGCATAGTACGTGAAGTAAGTGTCGCTACTCTTCCTCTCAGCGGTTCATCTACACTTTGCGTCACAGATACAGCTTCCATTTCAAGCACAGTGACTTGCGGCATCTGGACCAGCAGCAATCCTGCGGTGGCAACTGTTGGTTCTTCGTCGGGTCTGGTTACCGGTATGTCAGCCGGAACTGCAACCATTAACTACGACCAGGGTATCTATCATGGTTCACAGGCCATTACCATCACCAATTGCGCACTATCAGCAACCAGCATCTCGGATGCCGACGCTTCGCCTAAGCTGTTCCCTAACCCTAATAATGGCACATTCTCTATTACCCTCCCGGAAAGCATGGAACATGCTACCATCACTATCTTCGATATGCTTGGCAAAGAAGTGGCAAAAATGGCTGATGCAAATACTTCACAGTATAATCTCAATCTGACAAACATGCCCGCCGGCACCTATGTAGCCAAAATAACTGCAGGCAATAATACACATAGATCAATCATGACTATCACACAATAGCCGTTTTTTGATTGTTAATGATCAATACCGAGCTCAAGATCGAAAGAGCAGCATTCCCAAAACAATGCTGCTCTTTTTATTACCCCACCGCTTATGTCGCGTAAATATTTTGAAACACGTGCTTTGGCAACAACATATGCTGATCTATTGCCGATTGATTATTGTGGGCGCTGCACTAGGACAGAACCTATCCTTTTCGGTTCATTCCCGATAGAGTTCTACAAATTATCCAACTAAAATAATGAGGTACAATAAGTAAGGGGTCACATTGCTGTAACCCCTCTTAGTGACCCGGATTGGATTCGAACCAATGACCCCCAGCTTAGAAGGCTGGTGCTCTATCCAGCTGAGCTACCGGGCCGGCACTCAGCTTAAAAAGTCTGCGAAGGTAAAAAAAATAGTTCAAATACAGGCAATTACTTTGGCTGCTCAGACGGGGCTTCCCCGTCTTTCAGTATAGTAACAGGTATGAGGTCTGACTGGTAGTTCCAGGTCTCATTGCCCCATTTCAATCCATCGTACTGACCACTAGGTACATAGGTGTACTTTCTATGCGGGTCATTGCCCTGTGATACCAGTTTATCAAATATGATCATTTTACGTTCCTCGTCCCAGTTCAAAGAAGCCTGAACGGTCTTCTTATATTCAAGAATAAAGCGATTGACACGCTGGCGGGGAAAATTCTCTGACGCAATACCAAAGATAGGCGCACCAAATGTGACACCGGTTTCCGTAATGGTCATTGGATCAAGTACTTTTCTATTGCTCAACGGGTTAGAAGTATTCAAACCGAACAATGTATAGACCGTACGGCCCTGTACCTCGCGCGACATGATGCGGTATATGATAGCTCCAAACCATTTGCGACCGGTGAGTATGCTGTCTTCAGCTCCTTTACCCATCTGGTCGGCATAATCAAGCAAGCCCCATAGCTTCAGTCGTTCTTCAGGCATCTGTATGGCGCCATAGTAGCGCTTCTGCACATTAGAAGGGGTTATTTCCCAGTTATACATTTTAAATGCCTTATCATCTGCATAAATGATATTGATGGTCTTACTCAGTTTTTCGAAAGGATAGTAATAAGAGTTCGGGATCTTGAGGGCACGTATCAGCTGCTTCACAAAGCGCTCAGAATAAGCGATGTGTGTATCAGGTATAAATGCATTGTACATAGAATCTGCAGTAGTAACCAGGGAATCTTCCATGATCTGGAGGCGCTCCATATTCTGCGGAGATATATCCTGCGAAAATGCCCTGCTGCCGGTAAGCAACATGAAAACAAACGCAGTAAACACAAATATATTCTTTACCATTTTGACACAATTATTTCGATACCAAACCTAATCAATTTTTCGTTAAAGATATAATAAGAGGTATGTGAACGGTGAAAAAACAGAGGAACCATGAAAGAACTGTGTTTTTAGCATAAAACACATTATTT
>Ga0209023_10003835_pt1 | contig 17620 bp, 16 predicted proteins | sample LakOneMetagenome_FD_187468 | JGI IMG/M metagenome (GOLD analysis project Ga0209023, IMG submission 187468) | Freshwater and sediment microbial communities from Lake Erie, Canada (SPAdes) (version 2) | ecosystem: Environmental > Aquatic > Freshwater > Lentic | place: Lake Erie, Canada... | reverse complement strand
ATAAAATATACATCTGCAATATATGTGTATTTTACGTGTATATGTTTCACTCATATTAAAATAACTGATTTAAGCCAAAACTTTCCGCTCCATTTTCCATTACTGATAATGTTAATAAATTATGCTTCGTCGTACACTCTTCACAACCATCTTTGAACAAACCAGTTGGATTCATTTCATCTTCATTTCTATATATATGGCATGATCTTTACAGAATTACGTGCAGCAGCGAAGGTGGCAATACCTGGCTCAAAATGCTTCAGACACCAGTTGGTCTTTTGTGATAAGGAAATACTTTATACTCAATCTTTCGCTTGTAGCCATTTTGTCATTATATTTTATTTTCATTCTTTTAATTTACATAGATTAATTATTATACTAAAATATTTAATCAAATGGTTTTAAATTATTTGTGATTAATAATTGAAGTAATAAATACAAAAATAATGACTAAAATTGGTAATAAAATAGACAATAATCAGCCCTTCTTCCTGCAAAAAACCATGATAATTAACCAAAACCTGGCAACGATCTAAGAAAATCAACCGTTGCGACTTTGCAGGTGTTTTTATCTAAATTTTATACTACAACTAATTGGTTATTATTCATTTAAATTGTTTACCTAAACAACTATTTATTAAAAGTGTGAAACAATTGTTCGCTACGGTTTAAACGACACGTTCGTAAAATCATTTGCAATTAAGAGAGTTTGGAAGTCAGAGCAGACGTCAGGAGATGATCGATTATTTTATAACGCATTGAACTAAATAAGCATAAATAATTAAGTATTCAATTATTTTACAATCCTATGATTGACAGCAAACAAGAGGAGATCAGAATTTCGTATTATCTTTTTTCATAGTGCCTTTTACCAGCAGGTACACCCCTACCCCCATCCAAATGACACAACCGATCTTTGCATAAGCCGGATTTGTGCCCGCAGTAACCGCAGCCGGGTTGGCTATAATATTATACAATTGTCTAACACCAAAGGTCATTAACAGCAATCCGACTATTGTTCTCCAGTTGATCATAAAATATTTTGTGTGACAAAATTACAGATTTTTTGTGAAATTCAATTTGAGGGTTTTCCATTTTTCTTCACGTCGAAAAAGAAAACAAACCACTAATTATTTATTTTCATCTACATCAATACACATGACGAACATATTTTTTTCATAATACTTAACTCATTTTCCAACCTTGCAGTAACTTGCACCCATGGAAAAAGTCTTCTCTTACCAGCATTTATACGAGTTCACCTATAACGTTTTTAAGGGTATCGGCTGCGCTGATGCTGATGCTCTAATAGCCACAAAAACACTTTTATCTGCAGATATAAGAGGTATAGACAGCCATGGTGTTGCCCGGCTCACCGGCTATGTTCGCCTGTGGGAAGCAAAGCGGATCAACGCCACACCTGACATAAAAATAGTACATGAGACGCCATCTACTGCAACCGTAGATGGCGACGCAGGGCTGGGATTGGTAGTGGCACCGCACGCCATGCAGATAGCTATAGACAAAGCAAAAAACGTAGGCACCGGATGGGTAAGTGTAAAAAACAGTAATCATTTCGGTATAGCGGGCTACCACGCTATGATGGCGCTGGATCATGATATGATAGGCATAGCCATGACCAATGCCAGTGCACTCGTAGCCCCTACCTTCTCTATAGAGCGTATGCTGGGCACCAACCCTATAGCCGTGGCCATCCCTGCGGGCGCGCAGCCTCCATTTGTGGCCGACTTTGCCACTACAACCGCCGCCAACGGCAAACTGGAACTGCTGCAACGTAAAAATGCAGCCGCCCCCATTGGCTGGGTACAGGACAAAGACGGCCATGATTCTACTGATGCCAACGCACTGAAAACCGGTGGCGTGTTGCTACCCCTTGGTAGCGACAGGGAGCATGGCAGCCACAAGGGCTATGCGCTGGGCAGCATAGTAGATATTTTCTCGGCTGTACTTAGCGGTGCCAGCTATGGCCCGTGGGCACCGCCATTTCCTGCATATGTACCGATGCCGCAGGATATGCCAGGCCAGGGTCTCGGCCACTTCTTTGGCGCTATGCGGGTCGATGCATTCCGTCCGGCGGATGACTTCAAGCAGCATATGGACCAGTGGATAACACGTTTCCGTAATGCAAAACCAGCTCCCGGCCACGACAAAGTACTGATACCCGGCGATCCTGAACGAGTGATGGAACAAATACGCATGAAAGAAGGTATACCGGTAACAGAAAGTGTGATCGATGAGCTAAACCTGGTGGGCGAAAAGTTCGGCTACCGTTTATAAACGGTGGCAATTGTAAAGCATTAACAAGTAAATAAGACTAACGAGCAACCGGTCGGGAGGTTATTGCGGTATTTGCTCGTTATCTTTACACTCGAAAACACTTACAATATCCATGAATATTGCTGCATTGCCACATAATGAGCAGGAAAGACTAAAAGCCCTAAACGACTACTATATTCTCGATACGCTGCCTGAAACAGATTTTGACGATATCACCAGGCTTGCATCAGAGATTTGCCATACCCCTATTTCCCTCGTCAGCATTATAGATGCGCGGCGGCAATGGATAAAATCAAGCACAGGGTTCCAGGTAACGGAAATAGCGCGCGATACTGCTTTTTGCGCGCACACCATCAATCATCCTAACGAGATATTTGTTGTTAATGACCTTTCTGCTGATGAGCGCTTCAAATGGAATCCATATGTAATGGAAGCCCCGCATGTTCGTTTTTACGCAGGTGTGCCGCTGGTAACACCGGAAGGCTACGCGCTGGGCACGCTAAGCGTATGGGACAACCAGCCCAGAACCCTCACCGAGGAGCAGATCAAGACGTTACAATCCTTAGGCAGGCAGGTGGTCACTCAGCTGGAACTGAGAAAAAAGATCATGCAGCTGGATAGTAATGAAGCGGAACTGAAAAGAGCCTATGCCGACCTGGAGAAATTCTCCGTGATCGCATCGCACGACCTGAAAAGCCCGCTCAATAATATCATATCTATTTGCCACCTGCTCAGCAGTGAGTATGGTACAAGACTGGATACCGAAGGCAACGAATACGTAAACTACCTGAATGATGCAGCTACTCAACTATCAGGCCTAGTATCAGGCATACTCAACTATTCCAGGTCTTCGCAGCTACTTACGGAGGATAAAGAGCACATCAATATCGCGGAACTGATAGAAGAAGTGAAAACCCTGATCAATGCACCTGACAATGCCACAATATCTTACCGCAAAGACGACACCACTATATTCACATCGCGCATTGCGCTGAAGCAAATACTGCTGAACCTGCTGCAGAACGCTATTAAGCATAACGACAAGCCTCACATTAATATTGATGTGGATTTCACCGAAAGTACCAAAGGGCTCACCTTCACCGTGCGCGACAACGGCATAGGCATAGCAGAAGGCGACACCGAAAAAATATTCGAGCTGTTCGAAACCCTCCACCACAAAAACGGCGACTCTACCGGCATCGGGCTATCTGTAGTAAAAAGACTGGTGGAAAAGCTGGGGGGAGCAATCAGCGTGGATACCTCCCTGCCGGTTGGAACGGCATTTATATTTACCATACCTCAGTAATACTGGATTGAAGGGATGCTGGTTTCTGGATATAAGTGATACTGAATTTTCAACATCAAATATCTAGTATCAAGCAACCAGCATCAAGCATCCGGAAAAACTACTGCGGCAACTCGCCCTTTTGTACCTGTACTGTGCCCTTCGGACGGGTGATCTGGTACTGGGTAAAATCACTATTGGCTTCCATACCGGTGCCATGTATGATCTCGGTAGCGGTCTGTATAGTCACCGGCTTTTCCGTAAAAAACTTCTGCCCGCCCTGGTTCCATATCAGCTCTGAGGTGGTCAGTGTCTCTCCCTTCTTGCTCACGATCTTTACGCTATCCCATACCAGCACATTGCCTTCTACCTCGTAGTAGCGGGATGAGTCAGCAGTAAGTGTATTCTCTACAAGCCCGCTGCTGTCGTTGTAGAATTCTGCTTTCAGGCTGCCGTTCATATCTATGTAGGCAAACTTAGCATTAGAGCTGCGCACGAATTCTTTGGCATATGCCCTCATGGTCAGCTTACCGTTCTTACTATTTATGATGGTTACATCCTCTGCACGGTCTTCCTGGCGATTACTTTTTGAGGTGAGGGCCCTTATCTCATTAATGTCATTGTTGCACCCGGCTATGGCACAAAACAAAACACCCGGAATAACTATCCGGGTAATTGCATTGAAGTAATATGTCAGCCCGGTATTAATCATACTTACGCGGTATGAACCACTTATCATTGAATGAGAACCCTAACGTAAACCGAATATAGGTCTGCTGTATCAGGTTATTGGTGGTCAGTCCCAGGCGGCCTACATCCATAGCAGCATGTACGCGCGACAGTGAGCGCCTGAAAGGCAGGCTCAGTCCGCCCGTAAGGCCATAGTAAGGCAGCTTGTTACCACTGATCTGTATATAGTCCTGGCCATAGTAAGCGCCCAAACGATAAGTGACACGCGCAAAGTACTTGCGGATATTTGTCGCATCGGGAACGAACTCGCCGCCAACAGCTGCCCTGTAAGACATATCGCCTACATTGGCATTGAATGAATTGTCAGGAGTGCTGTTGAAGCCGCTCCATTGAGTGCCGGTAAAGTCAATGCCCAGGTTCCATTTATCATTCTTTGCCAGCATCACGCCTATGCTGTAAGACAATGGCATAGCCAGTTTGCCCTTTTGCTCACCGGCATATGATGAAGTATCATTTATCAAAGTATCACCAAGGTTAATGGTACTTATCTCGTAAGCCTGGAGCCGCTCTGTAAGGTTCTGTTTCAGCGATATGGTACCGCCTATACGAATGGTGTAGTCAGAATCCAGCTTTGTTTCATACATGATTCCGCCTTTCCAATATATACCGCCTACCCGTGTATAATTGTTAAACGTAGATGCAAATGCAATGTTTGTAGTGGCAGTATCTAACGGCAGCAAAAGGCTGGCATTGCGAAAATTGCCGAACATATAACCCGCATTAAAACCAACGCTCAATCCTTTATATTTTGCAGCGCCTCCGATGAAAGCATAGTTCATATAACCCTCGCCCCTGTATTGGTTCTCCACCTTGCCTATTGAAGTATTCAACACAGTATCAGAAAGGTTGTAGTAGCTGCGCGAATAAGGGCGGAAGCCAAAAGACATGCCCGCATTCTTGCTTAGTGGTATACCTATATTCAGGTAAGATAACCGGCCGGCACCTGTTTTAATGGTACCAACTGAGCTTTCCAGTGTGTTCGAACTTCCGGTGGCACCGGCCTCAAAAGTAGTACGCTGCAAAAAAGAATAGGATGACGGATTGTCGGTATTGACCTGGTAAGGATTTTCATAGGCAGAGGTAACATTACCCATACCTCTCAAAACCGTATTGTTGCCATTCATCATTTCGCCTAACCCGAATTTGGAATAAGGATTATTCTCGCCCTTTGTAAAGGTGCCGTTACTACCTATCTGGGCATTTGCCGCAACCCCGCAAAAAATGAATGAAATTAATGCTAAGCTTTTAGCGTGGGATTGGAACATTATAGTTTAAAATTAAATTTAATCCCTTCAACAATAAGTCAGGGTCAGCAAATATCTTACTTTTAATTTTGCTTGCAAAGTATGGGGCATCACCGCCCGTTAATATGGCGTTAAAATCAGGATATTGCTTACTATATTCCTGTATCATACCGTCCAGTTCTGCAGCCATGCCATATACGGCGCCGCTCAGCATGCAGGTAGGCGTATCGTATCCTAAAAATATAAGCTCTGTTTTATCTACAGGCACCTGTGGCAGCTGGTCAGTAAATTCATTCATTGCCCTCAGCCTCATCTGGAAGCCGGGCGATATAGCACCGCCGCGGAATGTTTTGTTCTTCTGCATCAGGTTGTACGTAATACAGGTACCCAGGCTCATCACCAGGTTATTATTATTTGGGTACAGCGCATGTGCACCGCATATCAGCGCTATGCGGTCTGCACCCAGTGTTTCAGACGATCCGTAGGCATTGTTGATAGGCAGGCGGGTACGGCTGTCCAGCCTTATCACCGATTTTATCCTCGATTGCAGCAGCTGCTCCAATTCGTTACTGTGCTGCACCACTGTGCATACAATGGCTTTCACAGGCTTGTGTGCGTCCATTATCTGCGTCACCTGTTCCAGGGCATTATCTTCCGTGAACAGGAATTGCTGTTTCAGCACATCATTATCGAATATGGCAGCCTTGATATTGGTATTCCCCCAATCAATGCAAAGATTTATGGACATCGGCGTATTTTTTTAGAAAGGAAGGCAATTTAATAAAAAGGAATCAGAATTTATAGTGGTGGTGAGAATTAAGTATCGGAACAGGTATTTCCGAAATATTTTAGGGGTAGAATTGAAAAATTGGGTACTTAGCTTGGGTACTTCTATTAAACCCCTGGTGCGTCGCACATTGCATCGTCCGGAGTGCTATTCTTTCACAAATCGCCTTGTCATGGTGAGCCCCGTCGAACCATCGACCGCTTGTAAGAGATATACGCCCGGCACCAATTTACTTACATCTATCGTTTCCTTATTTTTTGTCATGGTCAGCCCGAACCACACTTGTTTTCCCACTACATTATAGATACGTACAGTAACATTATTTAAACTACTCTCTATAGTAATACTTCCTTTAGCTGGACTAGGAAATATATGAAGTCCTCCCGGAACAAGGTCCCGCTGACTAGCTGGAGGGGCGGAGGGGTTCCTTCACATAAATAGTATTCGCCTCATAGTCAAAACCATTCAGTTCAAAACTATCGTGTAGCTCACGAAATCCAAGACTAGTCAGGAAGCTATCAATAGCGGGCTTGAGGCTTTGACCCTCATAGTATGGTTTAAGGCCTACTTCGGTCATGATGATGCGGGTATTCTTCAGTATCTTTTCTGCGCCTTTGAATACCAGTAGTTCTGCGCCCTGCACATCTACCCACATTATGTCTACCTGCTTTACTTTATTGTCTTTGCACCATTTATCCAGCGTGGTGGCCTGTACTTTTATTTCTTGCTGTATCAACTTTTGGTTGAAGGGTGTACCATTCAGCCCTTCCATAAATTTGAACATGGAAGATGCACCGACATTGGGCACAGAGCTTTGCAGGGGATCGACCGGATAGAAAGGTATCTCACCCGCCTTATCGGTTACTGCTATGTTGTGGATGTTTATTCGTTTTTTCTGTTTCGGGTCCAGTGCATCATGACGGCTTTTGCATAACTCATAAGATGCTGGCACAGGTTCAAAAGCATCTACCCGCGCATCAGGAAACAACTCTGCAAATTCAATGCTCTGGCCGAGATGCCAACTGCCAATGTCCAGTATGTTCCTTACATTGCCCAGGTCCACTTTACCTTTCAGCATGGCGAGCCTGCGCTCTACCTGCCGCTGCTGGCCGTAACCACGGGCTATTGTATCATTTACACTACTTCCGTTAGCGCTTTTTTTTTAGAAGGTTCTTCCTTCACTAAAGTTTCTGCAGGCACGTTGGTAGATACATCGGCAGGTGAGGCCTCCTGTGCAAGGGCTATAGCCGGTGCAGCATCACCTCTTAACAAGCTAATGATTTGCGCTGCGCTGAATATTTCTTCTTCGCTATTGTAGGGAAAGTCAACAGGCTGACCCATAATGTTGTATTTGTTAAATACCGCATTGCGCAGCTCGGGCTTGAGCGTAGGTTGAGGAGCGATCAGATTCATGTGCCCGCCGTAACCAAACTGAGATGGCACATTAGCGATCCAACATACTAGTGATGGCAAGCCAAGAGCGGCAGCAACATGCTGTGCAAAGCTATCTATGAACAAGCGTTTCTTACTCATCATGAGCAATACTGCCAACTGCCGGAACTCGGCTGTAACAGGCCATGTATTCTGCAAAGGCAACTGATCCTGTCGGCGAATATGGACCACATTGTACTCATGTACAAAGGCATTCACTACTTGCTGTGCAGTATTGATAGGCAGGTCACGCGGCCACGAGTATTTGTCAGTCTGATTAGGTACACCCCCATTGGTCTGAATGACCATGATAGGTTTCTCTGATGCGAACAGCGGAGCGAAAGCGGTCTTTTCTTTTGCAGTGATATACAATTCAGGCTGCACACCATCTGGCTGAATGCCGTACATCTTACACCATACCTCAACAAGGTGGCCACGCTGGTAGATAAAATCTTCCTCGTTGTAGGGATCCTGCAGGAACAGCTTACTGTTCTGTCCTTCTATATGGTCAGGGTAAAAATAATTGAGATTGTTGTGTGTCAGCACTTTGTTAACGTGCGGATTTTGTAAGAACACATCAGGATAGCCGGTTATCACTATCAGCTCAGAATCAGGATATTGTTTTTTTATGGCCCTGCATACTGCAGTTGCGGCTACACTCTTACCTATACCGCCATTGATCTGAAATATTATCTTCATAGTGCTCCAGGTTTATTGTTTTATGATCTTCGATATTGTTTTTTGTCCTCCATTATTGTTTACTTCCAGCAGATACACCCCTTTCGCCACACTCTTCAAATTCACCTCATTATTCACATTATCCACAGTTCCGGTTTGCAACACACGCCCAACCATATCGAGAAGCTTATAAGCGCCGCTTTCCTGAATACCGTTTACTCTTATCACATCGCGTGCAGGGTTAGGATACACCGACAGTGCAGTAGCAGCAGCAAGCTGCTGAATACCTACCGGAGGTATCTTTATGATGTGCTGCCCGCTGGTAGTGCTATCGTAGCAGCCATAGGTGGCTGTGCTCACTACCCTTGCTGTAATGGTGTCTGTGCCTGCACCCTTGGTATAGGTAACAGATGGTACAGTAGTAGTGGTAAACTCTACCCCCTTATTCAGCCAGTGTATGATATAGCTGCTGCCTGCCTTAGCCACCGTTGCAGTAACTGTTACCGTACTGCCTGCAGGTGCTGTGATAATGCCGGATAAAGAAATGGTAGGGACAGTAAGCACAGGCGGATAAGCAACTTTACGGATACGTTTATTGGAAGACTCTGAGACATATAAATTGCCACATGCATCATAAGTCACACCTGCAGGTCCATATAATTCAGCAGCTGTCGCGGGACCACCGTCACCACTGAATGTGCCAACACCTGTATTTCCAACTATATTGTGTAATATGCCACTATGGTCTACCCGATAAACACGATTGTTATAAAAATCAGCTATTATTAGGTTCCCGTGCAAGTCAAAGGTTAGTTTCCCCGGAGCTATCTGTGCATTGGTTGCAGGCATACCATCGCCTATGTAAGTATAGGTGCCGTTGCCAGCAAACGTGGAAATGTACCCAAAGGTATCTATCATACGCACTCTGCCGGCATTCTCATCTGAGATGAAAATGCTCCCTGTATCATCTACCGCTATGCCATATAGCAGGTTGAACCCAGCAACCGTTGCTGGGCCGCCATCACCGCTGCCAGCAGAACTAAATGTGCCATTGCCTGCTACAGTTGTTATAATACCCTTAGTATCTATTTTACGTATCCGGTAATTGTTATGATCTGCAAGATACAAGTTGCCTTTCTTATCTAAACAGATATCTTCTATCGTAGATAATTTAGCAGCAGTAGAAGGTATCCCTTCACCATAAAAACCAACTGTTCCATCCCCGGCTATCGTAGATATTATACCTGTACTAGCGTCAACTTTTCTTATCCTTTTATTATTGTAATCGGCAATGTACATATTTCCCATAGTGTCGATTGCCACAGCAACTGGTACACTTAGTTTAGCAGAAGTTGCAACTATACCATCACCAAAAAAACCACTGGAGCCTGTTCCTGCAAATGTCGTAATAATACCTAACGGAGATACTTTCCTAACTCTATTACCTAATTGTTCTCCGAAATAAAAATTACCTATTTTATCAAATGCCCCTCCACAGTCTGCATTTGTATATGCAGCAATCGCTGGTCCTCCATCTCCTGCTCCACCACTTATACAACTTGGAGAAGTACCGCAACCAGCAATAGTTGTAATCGTTTGTGCATGGATTGTGATAGCACTAATTAGGAACAAACCTGTCAAACACCGTTTCATTATCTTCTGTTTTTATACTTATAAAGATAAGGATAATTTACTAGGCAAGCATTGCAATACAGCTACCTAATGGAAAACCTGCTGCTACCATACCTGGTGTTGCTAATAGATAATACAGCGTCCCTGGAGGCAGAAATGCTGGACCCAAAGGTGAATTTATTGCATTCAGGCATTCTACATAAAATGTATTAGGTGCTGCTGCAGTTAATCCATTACCAAACATACCTACATATGGATTTCCACCATCATTATTATTATTACCACCCAATATAGCAGAGCAAGCACCTCTTACCTGGTTGTTCTGCCCACCTGCTATTACCGCATGATTAGCACCCGGGAATACGGTATTGCCCATGCCGCCACCTATAAAGCTATGCGTGGTTGCTGCACCTATTGAGTCTATGCGGTTACTCTGTCCACCGCCAATAAAGCTAAAGTCTGCGAATGGATTCCCTGGCGCCGAAGTGCCTATATTATTGTTATCGCCCGCGCCTATCATTGAGCTGTTGCCGGTTACGGTGTTGTTACCACCACCAAATATGGCGGAGTGGTCAGTGCCTGAAGCTATAACGTTGCTTTCGCCGCCGCCGATAGTGGCAAATTTTATTGGCGCGCTGCTGGAGTCTATCCTGTTGCTTTGTCCACCGCCTATAAAGCTTTTGTCTGCGGTAGGGTTACCAGCTATTGCGCTACCTATCATATTAACAAATCCGTTGCCGATCATGGAGTGGAAGCCCGATACCATATTGTTCTCCCCGCTGAATATGGATGCATTATCAGCACCGCCGCATAAGCAGTTATGGCTGCCGCCGCCCAGCACCCCATACTGTGCCGGGAACACAGCAGTCGAGTTAGCACTATTGTTGTAGCCGCCACCTATAAAGCTATAATTGGCCGTTGCGGTATTCACGCAGCCACCGCCAATGAAACTGCCTGAGGAAAGTGCTGTGTTCTGTGTGCCGCCGGATATTACCGCACAACGGCCTGATATTACATTCTGGGCGCCTGCCACAATAGCGCTGTCCTCTGATCCTGCACATACCATATTGAACCTTCCGCTACCAATAAAATTTGTAACTGCGTCCGCTGCCGCCGCCACATCTATACATTGGTGAAAACCATTACCAATAAAATTCCCCCCGGTAGTTCCACCGGCTGCATTGTTACCTATACTGTTCTGCAGGCCATTTACTATTACGTTACGTTGGCCGTTTGTTTGAATACAATTCTGTTCTCCCGCCCCAATAAATGACAGATCGCTATTGCTTTCGATACAGTTATAAGTACCTCCCGCTATAGCGCTTATCTCGGCATCGTCAATTAAGTTGTTGCAACCGCCTCCAATAAATGAATAACTGGTAGTTAGATTTGTCGCATTCTGTGTGCCGCCACCTACAATATTACGGGTCCCACAGGCACAGTTACGAAAGCCACCTACTACTGAACTTTCATTTTCTGAATAATTTAACTGACCGCCACCTATAAAACCGTAAATAGTACAATTGAGAAGGCCTCCTGTAATAGCCCCTGAATCGGAATAATTTCTCCAACCGCCGCCAATAAAACTACACGACCCCGTTGCTGTATTACACTGGCCGCCAACAATTGCCGACTCACTGGTACCGGTTATTTTGTTAAGTTGTCCGGAACCAATGAACGAATACGGTGCACATACCTCATTAGTATTACCACCGCCTATAGCAGAGTTATTTACAGTAATTAAATTGCTTTCTCCTCCTCCTATAAATGAAACATCATCTGATACAATATTATTCTTTCCGCCAAAGATAGCTGCATGATCCGTTCCCATGTTGCCCGTAGTCTTCGATAATAAAAATGAGTAATTGTTGGGCGTAGACTTTGTCTACGTTCTGGTGGTAGTCAATCTCCTGATTGACGAATAAAATAGACACTGAATTCACTCCCAATAGACAAGCCATAATCAGCCCAAACCCTTACCCACAGCCCAAACTATTTTTAATGACACTACCGAAAACGCTATATCATAGAAATTTTCTCTTGTTAGTTCCGTTTTCCCTCACGAACTTTGGGTGTTGAAAAATTGGTATGCTCTTTTGTTATCAGGAGTGCGCTACAGAAATCAGCAAAATCTATAGATCCGGCTAATCTGCGATTCAGACAATGAGTCGCAATTATCGGAAGTAAACAGCAGCATTGTCATCCTGAGCTTGTCGAAGGACGGAAGCAACTGGAAGGGTTATGATGGAGTCCCCCTTTAGGGGCGGAGGGGTTTCAGTTCACCGTAAAAACCCGCAGCAATCCCGCAATTTCAGTAATATAAAACGTTGATGATCAACATAAATCGAAAATCAGCATTTTATTCTCGCAATTCCGCAAATGCTGGAACTCCCCTTTCAACCGCGTAATTGGAAGCGACGGAGGTTCTGTCGGAGAGCTAAGGGATTAAACTGCCGGCAAAAAAACCGGAAGTAGCTGGCAGGATTGCATTGGGGTCCCCCGGAACAAGGTCCCGATGACTATCGGGAGGGGCGGAGGGGTTTCAGTTCGCCGCAAAAACCCGCAGCAATCCCGCAATTTCCGCAATATAAAACGTTGATTATCAATACCAATCAAAAATCAAGGTTTTTTCCCGCAATCCCGCAAAATGTGTTCGGGCTGGCAAAAAGGAAGTGCTGGACAAGATAATAAAAACTGCGGCTCATGGCAAAAAAGCGGAAGTAGCCGGAAGCCTGGTCGTAAACTGTAAACTGCAAATTGCATATTAAACCATATCAATGGTTATTTTCTGCTTTCTGGACCAGTGTTCTATTTTGGAATAATAGGCGGTGGCTATTGCATTCAACCTGGTCCTTAAATGCCTCCTGCGATCGGAGGGAACATAAAGCAGGATGCGGTTTCGCTCTCTGATGAACTCTTCCGTGATGTCCTGCACGGTGATCAGTTGTTGCGGATTTCCCTGCAATACTATCTTCTTGAACCAGATGATCAGTTCGCAATAGGCATGATAATAATCCAACAGCTTTTTTTCCGTGCGTACAGACATATAGACCGGGATTGAGTATATAAAGATACAAATTTCGCTGAGATATGCCACCGTTGATGCCGGGATAGCAAATCAGAAAGAGCAGAGGGTGAAGGAGGACGGAGCACCGTCATGAAATGGATGAAACAAAAAAGCCGCCCGGCATACCGGACGGCTATATAAAGTAAGTAGTAACATTACCTGGTGATCACTATCTTCTGGTATACATTACCGGCATCGGTAGTAATGGTAGCATAGTAGACGCCACTGGCCAGCGCCTGCGGCAGATGCACTACCGGCTCGGTGAGCATCTTGGTAAATACTACCCTGCCATACAGGTCTGTAAGGCGCAGTACATCGGTTTGTTCCGCGCCGCTGATCTGCAGATAGTCTTTTGCAGGGTTGGGAATTATCCTGATGTTAGCAGCAACGGCATCATGTGTGCCCAGGCCACTTACGGTGATGGTAGTGCAGAAACTATCGATACAGGTGGATAAAGCGGATCCGGCCTTACGTTTCACCTGCACGATCGCGCATGCAGTATACGTGCCCTTTACGGAGTAAGTATGCGTTGGGTTGATGGCGGTAGAAGTGTCTTTTGTGCCGGAAGCAGGGTCGCCAAACTTCCACAGGTAAACAAGTGTGTCGCCGGTGGTACTGGTGGCCTTGCCGGTAAAAAACACTTTGTTGAGCTTTCCAATACTGTCTTTGGCAGTGACGCTGAAATTGCCACAAACAGAGTTAGCCACTGCAAGGTCACTGATGAGTATGCCACCTGCCGCAGATTTATCGAACAGAAATTTCACCTTAGCTATTTTGGTGAGATCTACACCTGCAAAGCTGTCCAGCGGTATGCTCACCGTATTCAGCACTGTTTTGGGCAGGTCGCCTGCCTCTGTGCCCGGCTCATAAAAAAAAGCCTGTGTGTGGTTACCTACCGTTTGCGTACCTATCTTGCCAGCTGCGTCTATCAATTGCACGGTATAGTCCAGCTTTTTTACAGACAGTGCGGTTTCGTCAAAGTTAACCGCTGCCCTGAATACAAGATTCTTGAAGCTGCTCAGGTTCTGGCTGGCTGCCGGTATACTATTCTCATAATAGTCTGAAGAGGCATCCCAGGTCATTCTCATTTCGCCAAGGCCTGACTGGTGCGGTTCCTGTGCGGGATTGGTGCCTATGCTACACAACGGCATGGTAGTACCATTGCAAATGTCGGCAGTAGTAAGGCCGCTTTCTACTACCGCGCCGGAGAGTGTATTAGTGCTTAATTCCGAAAGCAGGTCCACACGGTTTATGTCCTTGCGGTCTGTAATGCCAGGATGATAAGAGACGAAGACATTCGAACTATCCAGTGTAGAAGATACAGGAGGCACAATATCGTTCACCTCCAGTATAGGAGCAAACTGATTTTCGTGGCCCAGGTACAGGCGGTAAAAGGCCGCTGCATAAGCATTGTATGCAGCGCGCTGCTTCACAGTATCGAAGCGCGATTTCTTAGAAATGCCACACTGCGCATCTGCGTTGCTCCAGCCATAGTCGCCCCAGTCGTCGCCGCCGCCGCCTACGTAAGGGTTAGGCGACCAAACGGTATTGAAGAAGTTGTGATTAGCGCCCAGCATCAGTATATTATGCTTTGGCGATTCGTCAGTAGGGTCAGCGTAGCGTGTATCATCATAGAAATGCACCCCTTCCAGGTCAGACACATCGCCATCGCAATACGGAGCAATGTTCAGCAGCGGAATACCATTTACAAAGTGCCTGTAAAAATCAACAGGTGCCAGTGTCAGTATGGCCTTTATGCCATATGGGCTGCCCAGTGTGCGGTTATACTCCGCCTGGAAGATAACGCCTTCACCACCGCGTGAGTGACCCATAGTGCCTATGTTCTGCATGTTGAGCCTGCCAACGAACGTAGTGCCGAACGGTGCGCCACCGGTAGTGTTCCAGGTATTCCAAAGGTCCAGGTGATGCTGGGTAAGCACGCCGCGCGCATTCATACCTGCATCACTAAGCCCGCCATCTACAGCATTGATGGCATTGGCCGATATGGAGATGACTATATAGCCATGGCTGGCCAAAGTACGTGCCGCATAGTCGTAACCCGCATAGCTGGGTATAGCCTTCTTCCTACCCGTGCATGGCCACCCTGAGCTGGATGCCAGCGTAACAGAATCATAACACGTTTCATGCCTGCCATGCAGCCAAATGATGACCGGGAAAGGGCCTGACGTGAGATCGGAAGGATAGTGCACTGAGCCGCGCTCCTCCATATTGCTCGGGAACATAGCTGCCGGTGGCGGCGAATAAGAAAGGTTGCCCAGGTTATACTCTGCCTTCACCACAGTGTGTGTACCCATCAGTCCCGGGTCGGGCGTAGTCTGCGCCGCAGTGCGGAAATTACCGCAGCAAAGCGCCACCACAGCAAACAAAAATACCCTTGAAAATATCGACTTACTATTCATTATCAGTGCTTGTAGTGTGTGATCATTTAGTTGCCTTTGCCTGCATCGCCTTGCTATACTTGCCCAGCGACCAGCACCTCTTGTTTTGCTTTGCTATCGCGGCACGGTCCTGCGTACTTCCCTCCCTGAATACACGGCCATACGTCAGGTACATAGCCTCACCCTCCTTAAAATTATTATAGCTCTCAGCAGGCACGCTAAAAGTCAGCAGGTTCTTACCATCATCATGCGACTGCTCATACAGCGTAAAGTCTTTATTGCCCACATACAGCATATACCTGTTGCCGCCATAATTAAATGGCTTAGACGAAGACAGCGTCACAGACACAGTCTTTCCCTTTTGCATCACAGATACCAGCTTGGTCGCCGGTTTGCTCTGCGCCATAGCACTGCCTCCCAGCAACAGCATCGCCATCAGACTAAAAAGTATTACTATTTTTCTCATGTTAGTTTTATTGTCCATACAGCAAATATAAATGAAATTAAAAAAAAATCGAAAATAAAATGGCGGAACTACTCTTAATAGCAAATGCCGGGATATACCCGGCATTTGCTATTAAAAAACTTAAGACAACTTAATCAAGCGCAGTAGCGTCCTCAATGAGCACACTGGCCTGGTTGTTGATCATTTCTATAAACCCACCGGATATTTCATAGGTTTCTGTGGTATTCTTGTCCTTCAATACCTTCATTTTCCCCTTACCCAGTGCAGCTATTATAGGTGCGTGGTTTTCCAGTATCTCGAAAGAACCTTCAGTACCCGGCAACTGAATGCCATATACCTTGCCGCTATATACCTTATGCTCCGGTGTTAATATGTCTAATTGCATAATCTGAAACCCCAAACCCCTAAAGGGGCTTAAAAAGTGATTAATAATATTGTTGCTCCCCGCCCTGTCAGGCTACAATGTAGTCCCCCTTCAGGGGCGGAGGGGTATCAATTTAGTTTTTAGCCTGTGCCATCAGCGTCTTACCCTTAGCGATAGCATCGTCGATGTTACCAACCAGGTTGAACGCTGCTTCAGGATACTCATCAACTTCACCATCCATGATCATGTTAAACCCACGGATCGTTTCTTCAATAGGTACCAGTACGCCCTTAAGGCCGGTGAACGCTTCCGCAACGTGGAACGGCTGCGACAAGAAACGCTGTACTTTACGTGCACGTGCAACGGTCATTTTATCTTCTTCACTCAACTCGTCCATACCCAGGATAGCGATGATATCCTGCAGCTCCTTGTAGCGCTGCAATATCAGCTTCACACGGTTAGCGCAGTTATAGTGAAGATCACCAACGATGATCGGTGTAAGTATACGTGAAGTAGACTCCAGCGGGTTAACCGCAGGATAGATACCAAGGTCAGCGATCTTACGGTCAAGTACGGTAGTCGCATCAAGGTGAGCGAAGGTAGTTGCCGGAGCCGGATCGGTAAGGTCATCCGCCGGTACATATACCGCCTGTACAGAAGTAATAGAACCATTCTTTGTAGAAGTGATACGTTCCTGCATCAGACCCATTTCGGTAGCCAGCGTAGGCTGGTAACCCACCGCTGATGGCATACGGCCAAGAAGAGCCGACAGCTCAGAACCTGCCTGTGTGAAACGGAAGATATTATCTACGAAGAACAGGATGTCCTTTCCTTTGCCTGTGCCATCACCATCACGGAAGTATTCCGCAACTGTAAGGCCCGACAGCGCCACACGTGCACGTGCACCGGGAGGTTCGTTCATCTGTCCGAATACGAAAGTAGCTTTACTGTCTTTCAGTTCGTTCATGTCCACAGTGCTCAGGTCCCAGCCGCCTTCTTCCATGCTATGCTTGAACTTGTCACCATATTTCACGATACCAGCTTCGATCATTTCACGCATCAGGTCATTACCTTCACGTGTACGCTCTCCTACTCCTGCGAATACCGAAAGGCCTGCATAAGCTTTCGCGATGTTGTTGATCAGCTCCTGGATCAATACTGTTTTACCCACACCGGCACCACCGAACAAACCGATCTTACCACCCTTTGCGTATGGCTC
>Ga0209023_10003834_pt1 | contig 17621 bp, 15 predicted proteins | sample LakOneMetagenome_FD_187468 | JGI IMG/M metagenome (GOLD analysis project Ga0209023, IMG submission 187468) | Freshwater and sediment microbial communities from Lake Erie, Canada (SPAdes) (version 2) | ecosystem: Environmental > Aquatic > Freshwater > Lentic | place: Lake Erie, Canada... | reverse complement strand
CGGCGTCGCAGGCCGCGGCGAGCGCCTGGTGCAGGGTGGCGCCGGCGGTGGCGGAGCTGAGCAGCAGCACGGGTGAGAGCAGGTGGCCGATGGCGTCGGCGAGGGCGACGCGTTCGCGGACCTTCTCGACGAAGACGTCTTCGTTGCGGATGACCAGGCCGGGTTCGTCGGCGCTGGTGGAGATCTGGTCGGTGTCGACCAGGCAGAACAGGCCGTACGCGGCGGTGATGTCGCCGTTGCTGGGCCAGCTGATCCGGTACAGGGCGACGATGTTGTCGGCGCTGGTGTAGCCGCCGGCCTTCTTGGTCGCGGCGAGCCGTTCGCGGGCCTGGGGCAGACAGTCGACGAAGCTGTGGCCGAGGGCGTCGGGTGCCTTGTGCGGCATCTCCACGGCCAGTGAGCTGTGCGGGTTCTCGGCGATGATCGTGCTGATCTCCGCCTCGTCCGCGAACTCGTCGTAGTTCTGTGCACCGGTGCCACCAGTGCTGACCCAGGCGTGTGGGATGGGGTGCGCGACCGTCATGGGGTGAAACGGTACCGGCAGGGTGGAGAGGCCGGTGCGTGCTGGTGCGGTGGTGCGGCCTGGACCACTGCTGATGGTCAGCGGCGGGGCGAGGAGGCTGTGGCCGGGGCGGCCGGCGACGGCTGACCAGATTCTGCCGTCGGTGGCCGGGATGGTGGTGGTGGGGCCTAACGGTGCCATGGTGTGCTCGCTTCCCGCGGTGCTGCGGTCGGGGGACCAGCGCCGACCGGTACTTTCGACGCCTTTGTCCTGAATAGCCTATTTTTTGGCGTCGGTCAGGCGAGCGGCCAGAAGACTCCCCGGCCGGGGTCCGGCAAACGCGAGGATTGCTTGCCCGGTCGTGCGACCCGCCGCGGCACCAGATGGCAGGATGACCGGCACACACCGCCGACTGCGATCCACGCGGGTGGCGAATCGGACCGGATGGAGTATCAGCGTGGCCGGAGTGCGCAACCTGACCCAGCTCGAGGCCGCCGAACGGGCGCGCCTCATCGATGTCGTCGGGTACGACATCACCCTCGACCTGACCGACGGTGAAGGCGGCATCAGCGCCGACACGTTCCACTCGGTGACCCGGATCAACTTCACCTGCAGCACCCCCGGCGCCAGCACCTTCATCGAGGCGGCGGCAGCCAGCCTGCGGTCGGCCACCCTGAACGACAAGCCGCTGGACATCAGCGGCTGGAGTGCCGAGACCGGACTCACGCTGCCCGAGCTGGCCGCCGAGAACGTGCTGGTCATCGACGGTGACTACAGCTTCTCCACCACCGGCCAGGGCCTGCACAAGCTCGTTGACCCGGTCGACAAGGAGTACTACCTCTACAGCCAGTTCGAGACGGCCGACGCGCAGCGGGTGTACGCCTGCTTCGACCAGCCCGACCTCAAGAGCGTCTACACCTGGCACGTCACCGCGCCGGCGCACTGGAAGGTCGTTTCCAACGCGGTCATCGAGCGCGAGGAGCCGGCCCGTACCGGCAGCAAGACCGTCCACTTCGCCACCTCGGCGAAGATGAGCACGTACGTGACGGCGATCTGCGGTGGGCCGTACCACGAGGTCCGCAAGATGCACGACGGCATCGAGATGGGCTACTTCTGCCGGGCCAGCATGGCCCCGCACATGGACGTCGACGACCTGCACCTGATCACCACGCAGGGCTTCGACTTCTTCCACGAGAAGTTCGGCATCCGGTACCCGCTGCCCAAGTACGACCAGATCTGGACGCCGGAATTCAACGCCGGTGCGATGGAGAACTTCGGCTGCGTCGTGCACGCCGAGGAGTACTACCTGTTCCGCTCGCAGGTCACCGACTACGAGTACGAGCAGCGGGCCAACACGATCCTGCACGAGCTGGCGCACATGTGGTTCGGTGACCTGGTCACCATGCGGTGGTGGAACGACCTGTGGCTGAACGAGTCGTTCGCCGAGTGGGCCTCGCACTGGTGCAACACCGAGGCCACCCGCTTCGTTGACGCGTGGGGCAACTTCCTGTCCACCCGCAAGGCGTGGGGTTACCGGCAGGACCAGCTCTCCTCCACCCACCCGGTGTACTGCGAGATCCCGGACGTCGAGGCCGTCGAGGTCAACTTCGATGGGATCACCTACGCCAAGGGCGCCAGCGTGATCAAGCAGCTGGTGGCCTATGTGGGCATCGACTCGTTCGTGGTCGGTCTGCGGGCCTACTTCACCAAGCACCTGTGGGGCAACGCCACCTTCGAGGACCTGCTGACCGAGCTGGAGACGGCCTGCGGTCGGGAGCTGCGCAAGTTCGCCGCGCAGTGGCTGGAGACGGCCCAGGTCAACACGCTCAGCCCGCAGGTCACCGTGGCCGCCGACGGCACGTACGGCTCGGTGCTGGTGCACCAGAGCGCGCCGGCCGACTACCCGACACTGCGGACCCACCGCATCGGCGTCGGCCTGTACGACCTGGTTGACGGCGGTCTGCAGCAGCGCGAGCTGCTCCAGGTGGACGTCTCCGGCGAGACCACCGAGCTGACCGTACTGGCCGGCAAGAAGGCCGCCGACGTACTGCTGCTCAACGACGACGACCTCAGCTACACCAAGCTGCGCCTCGACGAGCAGTCGATGCGTACGGTCGTGCCGCACCTGGCCACGCTGAAGTCGGCGGTCTCCCGCGCGCTGGTCTGGGCCACCGCCTGGGACATGGTCCGCGACGGTGACATGGCCACCCGCGACTACCTCGACCTGATCTGCGGCTCGCTGCCGAAGGAGCGGGACATCAACCTGGTCACTGCCGCGCTGCGGCAGGCCACGACGGCGCTGGCGTTCTACGCCGACCCGGCGTGGGCACCGACCGGATGGGCGAAGCTCGCGTCCACGGCGAAGGCGACCGTGGCGGCGGCCGAGTCCGGCAGCGGCTTCCAGCTGGCCTGGGCGCGGGCGTACGCGACCGCTTCCCGCTCGACCGAGGACATCGCCACCCTGCGTGGCTGGCTGACCGACAGCGGTCTGCCGGCGGGGCTGACGATGGACACCGAGCTGCGCTGGACCGTGCTGCAGTCGCTGACCGCGGTTGGCGCCACCAGCAGCGAGGAGATCGCCGCCGAGCTGCAGAAGGACCAGACCAACAGCGGTGAGCGCGAGGCAGCGCTGGCCGAGGCACTGGCCCCGACGGCCGAGAACAAGGCCCGTGTCTGGGAGCTGCTCGTCGGCGCCGAAACGCTGCCGAACTGGCGACACCGGTCGCTGCTGCAGGGTCTGCAGCACTCGGCGCAGGTGGAGCTGACCGCGCCGTACGCGCAGAAGTTCTTCGACAGCGTCGCCGACATCTGGGAGCGGCGGGACAGCGAGACGGCGCAGGACTTCGTCGTCATGGGCTACCCGGCGCACCAGATCAACGACGCCGCGCTGGGCATGGCCGAGGCGTGGCTGGCCAGCCACGGCGACCAGCCGGCACCGCTGCGGCGGCTGATCGCCGAGGGCCGCGACGGCGTGGCCCGGTCGCTGAAGGCGCGGGCGACCGACAGCAAGTGAGCTGATCGACGAGGAAGGGGCGGGACCGCTACGGCGGCCCGCCCCTTCCTCGTCATGTTTGTCGGCTACGACCGGCCGGCGTGACCGATCAGTTGATCGAGACCGATCAGCAGGCCACCGGTCAGGTCCCCGCCGCCGAAGGCGGCCACCATCGACAGCGCCGCCAGCTTGGCGTCACGGTCGTGAATGCGCTTGCGTGCCTGCCCACCGGTGACGATCTCCAGCTGGCGCTGCTGCGGCGAGACCGCGATCAGCACCGCGTTGGCCGAGTTCGCGATCTTGGCGTGCAGCTCCTGCGCCGCTTCCCGACTGGGGGTGCCCAGCGGGCCCACGTAGATCGAGAACGTCAGGCCGGTGCTCGCGTCAGCGGTCCGCAGCGCGCGGTCCAGCCGCAGCCGCTGCTTGGTGCTGAACGGCCCATCCTGGGTGACCTCGGCCACCTCGGTCGCGTTACCAGCGGTCACTTGCGCCTCCGATCGGTGCGGGCCGGCTCGCCGGCTCCGATCCTGTCGTGATCGCCGGGCGGGTGCCCGGGTCGCCACCAGCCAGGAACCAGACCGGTCCCTCCTGGTACGGCCGGCCGGGCCGGTAGCGACGCACGTTGCGGCTACCGCTGGCGTAGGCGAGGCCGCCGACCACGAACAAGATCAATGCCGGGATGGCGCCGTAGACGAAAATCGTCTCGGAAACAGTCACTGGACGTTCCCCATCGCATCTGGAAAGAGGGTGGCCGCGGCCTGGGGCAGGATCGCCTGCCGCCAGGTCGCCCGAGGTCCTCCGCGCCGGTGGCGGGTGGTCCGGTGGGGCGGTGGCGGGCCTGAAGTCACGTTAGCGGAGCGCGGGGCTTCGCGCGGCGGCGGGTGCGGATCCGGGGCACAGATCTGCCGGTCAGGCGGCCCGCCCTTGCGTGCCAATCGCCGCAGAATCGGGCATATCCAGCCAGTCCATCCAGCGCGGGTCGGCGGCGCGATGGCCAAGAATCCGCCAGGCGTTGCCGCGCGGGGCCGCTGGCGGACAGCGCAGCGTCCAGCCCAGCTCCTGCAGCGTCCGGTCGCCTTTGCGGTGATTACAGGGGGCGCAGGCGGCCACGACGTTTTCCCAGGCATGCCGGCCACCGCGGCTGCGCGGGTGCACATGGTCGATCGTCTCTGCCGGCCCACGGCAGTACGCACAGCGCCCGCCATCACGGGCAAAAACACCACGCCGGGACAAACTCACCGTCGCGCGGTAGGGAACTCGCACAAAGCGATTGAGCCGGACCACCGACGGGGCCGGTAATCGGTGCTGGGCCGAGTGCAGCAGACCGTCACCATCGGTCACGCACGTCGCTTTCGCCGTCAAGAGCATGGTCACCGCGCGGCGCATCGACACCACACCCAGCGGCTCGTAGCTCGCGTTGAGCACCAGCACCACGCCGACTAGACCTGTCTGCACTGATCGACCTCCCTGCGCCCGCACAGCGACGGACCCACCCGCCCGGGGGCCCCGAGCAGGGCAGTGGCACTAATAGTCCCTGATAGATCCCCATCCGTCACCCCCGAATCCGGGCAGGTCAGGACACCGAACGCACTAGTCCTGAACCGGCCAGCAGCTGGCCACTCCCCCGCCACCCACCCGCCACTGATCGCCGGCGGAAGCCATGCGGTACGAATGACCGGTGATCGCCATCGACCGTCCCCCGTCCTGCATCGACGACACCCTCTGCGGACAGCTCTACGACTGGACCGGCAACGTCTGGATCGCCGAGACCGGGAACTGGCTCGTCCTTCGCCTGCTGCCGGCGATCCTGATCTTTGTCGCGGCCGCGGTGGTCCGGCGGATGCTGCACCGCACCATCGACCGCCTTACCCGTACGACCGTGGCGGCGCAGCGGCCGCGGGTGCTCCGCCTGCTTCGCGAACGCTCCCCCAACGGCGACAGCGCGCTGGCTCTGCTCCCGGAGCGGCGCCGGCAGCGGGCCGAGGCGATCGGCTCGGCCCTGCGCAGCTTCAGCAGCGTGATCATCTACGCCAATGCCGCCCTGCTGGCGGTCATCCGGCTCGGCTACTCACCGGCCAACCTGCTCCCCCTGGTCACCAGCGCCGGAATCATCGGCGTAGCGCTGGCCTTCGGCGCGCAGACACTGGTCCGCGACCTCATCGCCGGCCTGTGCATGCTGCTGGAGGACCAGTACGGCATCGGCGACACCGTCGACCTCGGTGCCGCCACTGGCGTGGTCGAGGCGGTCGGCTGGCGGATCACCACGGTGCGTGATCCGCAGGGGGTGGTGTGGCACATCCGCAACGGCGAGATCATCCGGGTCGGCAACAAGAGCCAGGGCTGGGCCATGGCGGTGGTGGACCTGCCGATCGGTTTCGGCCCGATCGAGGCGGCCAGCCTGGCCCTGAGCGGGGCGGCGGCGGAGTTCGCCAAGGACCCGGAGTTCGCCGCCGACCTCATCGAACCCCCCACGGTCGTAGGGGTAGAAGCGGTTACGGTGGATGGCGCGGTTTTGCGGACTACGGTAAAAACGACCGTCGATGCGCAGCCGAGAGTTTCTCGCGAATTGCGGCGTCGATTGATCGACACACTTGAAACCGCAGGTCTCATGGCCCATCACCGGCCCGGACAACGCACGAAAGCCCCCACCCAGCCAGATCCTGAGACGGGGCAAGGCGGAGCAACCTAACCGCGCGGCCCACCTGATCTACCTGTTCGCTCTAGCTAAGACTCGTTCTTTCGGGCAGAATTCCCGACAGCGCAAATCCCAGTGGAGCTTTTTCCCCGTTGGCTGCCTCCCGCGGCCTTGATGGAGGACAACGGTGAGTGATGACGGGCGGGCCGCCAACAGACCGGCAACCTTCCGCGACGTCTTCGCCGTCCGTGAATTCCGCTCCATTTTCGGCGCCATCGCCCTTTCCTGGGTCGGCGACTACCTGGCAAAAGCGGCGGTAAGCGCACTCGTCTTCTACAAGACCGACTCCGCGGCCCTCTCCGCCGCCACCTTCGCGCTCAGTTACCTACCGTGGCTCGTCGGCGGTCCGGTCCTGGCCGCCCTCGCGGACCGCTTCCCGTACCGCACGGTGATGATCACCTGCGATCTGATCCGGATGGTGACGATCGGGGCGGTCGCCATCCCCGGCGCACCCATCGAATTCATGCTGGCGATGCTCTTCCTCACCAGCATGGCCAACCCGCCCGCCCAGGCTGCGCGCTCGGCGCTGCTGCCGGCGATCCTCGGCCGGGACAAGCTGGTCGTCGGACTGGCGCTCAACAGCACCGTCAGCCAGATCTCCCAAATCGGCGGCTACCTGGTCGGGGCCGCGATTGCCCCGTTCGCGCCGCGGCTGGCCATCCTGGTGGACGCGATCACCTTCGGTGCTTCCGCGGTGCTGATCTGGCGCGGCGTCACCCGCCGACCGGCGTCCGGCACCAATGAACGGCGCCACCTGCTGCGCGAGACCGCCGCCGGATTCCGGCTGGTCTTCGGCACCCGGGTCCTGCGGGCCATTGCCCTGGTCGTCTTCGCCACCTCGCTGTTCAGCATCGTGCCGGAGGGCCTGGCGGCCGCCTGGGCCGGCGACATCGCCAAGACCTCCGCCGGGCAGGGCATCAGCCAGGGCATCATCATGATCTCCGGACCGGTCGGCTTCGTCCTCGGCAGCTTGTTGACCAGTCGACTGATACCCGCCCGGATCCGGGAACCGCTCATCCCCGGCTTCGGTGTGCTGGCCGCGCTCGCGCTGGTGCCGGCCCTGACCACACCAGGGGTCACCTGGGTGGCGGTGATGGCGGCCGTCAGCGGATTCGCCACCGCCGGGCTGTTGCCGACCGCCAACGGGCTGTTCGTACAGGCGCTGCCGAACGGGTACCGGGCGCGGGCGTTCGGCGTGATGCAGACCGGTCTGCAGGTGTCGCAAGGCGTCGGTGTGCTGGTCACCGGGTACCTGGCCGACATCTACCCGTTGCCCCGGGTGGTCGGCGTGTGGAGCCTGGCCGGGGTGGGCATGATGCTGCTGCTTGCGGCGATCTGGCCGACTCGTAACGCCTTCCGCCTCGCCGCCACCGCAGTGGTGATGGGCGCCCAGCCCGATGGCGCACCGGTGCCGGCCGAGCGACAGGTACCGCACCGGGCCACCGCCCCTGCCTGAGCGGTTCGCCATCCACGGCAGCGGCCGCGTAGCCTCGATCCGGCGACGAACAACCGCAAGCCCTAAGGACCAGCCGTGACTGAGCAACCGGAGCAGATCAACTACTTCGCCGCGATGGGCGGAGAAGCGACCTTCCGGCGGCTGGTCGGCGAGTTCTATGTCGGTGTCGCCCACGACCCGCTACTGCGGCCGATGTACCCGGAGGAAGACCTCGGACCGGCCGCCGACCGGCTCGCCCTGTTCCTCATGCAGTACTGGGGTGGGCCGAACACCTACTCGGCCGAGCGGGGACATCCGCGGCTTCGGATCAGGCACGCCCCGTTCCGCGTCGGACCGGCCGAACGCGATGCCTGGCTGCACCACATGCACCGGGCCGTACAGACGCTCGAGCTGGCGCCGGAGCTGGCCACCATGCTGTGGGAGTACCTGGAGCGGGCGGCGTACTTCCTCGTTAACACCGAAGAGCCGGTCGAGCCGGGCGAACGCCGTAAGCTCCCCTGATCAGAGGATTCTTCGCATCCCTGGCTGATCCTGCCTCGTTTTTCCATAGACGACAGACCGTCTATTTTCGAGGAGGCGGCATGCGCCGTCGCATAACCGGTGCGCTGGCCGTACTGCTGCTGGGACTGCCAGTCGCGGTAGCCGAACCCGCCGCCGCCGACATCAGTCTTCCCACGGTGGTCTCCGACAATCCGGTCGACTGGACACCGCACGTACTCGACGGCAACGTCTGGGCCATTGCGGTGGTCGGGCCGACCGTCATCGTCGCTGGCGACTTCACGACTGTCCGGGACGCGGTGCGGGGCAAGAAGTACACCCGCAACAACATCTTCGCCTACACGCTGACCACCGGGGCGGTCCTGCCGTGGGCGCCGAGCGTGGACGGCCCCGTCCTGACCGTGGCCGCCGGGCCCGCCAACACCGTCTACATCGGTGGCTCCTTCGAAACGGTCAACAAGGTGGCCCAGCGTGGCCTGGCCCGGCTCTCACTGAACAACGGCAAGCGCGTCGCCGGGTACAAGGCCTCGATCAACTGGGGTGACGTCCGCTCGCTGATCTACCGCGACTCCCGGCTCTACGCCGGTGGGGCGTTCTCGGCCATCAACGGCGTCGTACGAGCCGGGCTGGCCCGGCTGGATCCCACCACCGGTGCGGTGGATGCCGGATTCGACGCCAAACTCACCGCTCCCGGCCTGGCCCGGGTCCGGGTCGAGGACATCGCGCTCGACCCGGACGGGCAGCGACTGGTGATCCTCGGCGCGTTGAAGCTGGTCGACGGCGTGCCGCGGGACCAGATCGCGATGCTGGACGTCGCCGGGCCGCACGCGGTCCTGACCGACTGGCTCACCACCGCCTACAGCACGCCGTGCCTCAGCGGCTTCGACACCTATCTGCGGGCGGTCGACTTCGCACCGACCGGGGATTACTTCGTCGTCGTCAGCACCGGTCGCCAGGCCGGACCGACGATGATGTGCGACGCGGCCACCCGATTCGACACCGCCGGCTCCGGGGAACACGCCCCGGTCTGGGTCAACCGGACCGGAGGGGACTCGCTGTACGCCGTCAGCGTGACCGGGTCGGCGGTGTACGTCAGCGGGCACCAGCGGTGGATGAACAACCCGCTGGGCAAGGAGGCCGCCGGGCCGGGGGCCGTCGCACGGCAGGGTATTGCCGCGCTGGATCCGTCCTCGGGCCTGGTGCTGCCGTGGAATCCGAGCAAGGACCGGGGCGTGGGCACGCGCGCGTTGGTCGCCACCAGCGCGGGCCTGTTGGTCGGATCGGACACCACCAGGCTGGGCGGGGAGTTCCATGCCCGGCTGGGCATGTTTCCGCTGATCTGACGGACGCAGCGTGCTGGGTGGCCGTCGTGGACCGGACAGCTCCGGCGCACGACGGCCACCGTCGTTCAGCAGCGTGGTGGTGGTGCTCCTACAGCAGGGCGCCCTCGTCGTGCAGCCAGTCCACGAATGACGTGGCCACGGCGGCGGCGCAGTCGATCAGCTCGACCAGCAGTTCGTCGTGGACACCGGCGGTCAGCGGTACCTGCAGCTCGGCGTAGATCGGCAGCTGGTTCCGTTCGGTCGGGTCGCCGATGTAGGCCTTGCAGAAGCGCCGGGTGTGGTTCCACTCGTTGACCACTCGGTATGCCCGATCTGCCCAGTCTGGCGGCACGGTCATGTGCGGCCGGGCCCGGATCACCAGAATCTCGTCATCCGGCCCCTCGATGGTGAACAGCACGGCGTGCCGCTCCCACATCGCCAGCAGACTGCCGCCGCCGTCGTTCAGGAACCGAATGTCCAGCTTGTCCAGCGCCGTACCGATGCGCTGCAGGCTGACCGGCGCCACGGTGACGACGGACTCCGTCGCCCCGCCAACTGCCGGTGCCTCGTCGACCGCCACCGCGCCGGCTACCGGCAGGGCAGCAGCGGCGGCAGCCGCCTTGCCTACCGGGGCCGTCGTTCCGGGCGTACCCGCGGCCGTCACCACCTCAGCGGCGGTCGGGCCGGGCTGGGTCGGAATCTTCCGACCCAACGCGCTCTCCGCCGCCAGCGGAAGGTCACTCTTTGTGTCTGTCTCGACGCCGGCTTCACCGGCACGCCATGACCACCACGACATGTTTGCGCCACCTCGCTCCCATGCGAACCCCGATCAGAATCTCGGCCGAGCTTGGCCTGTAGCCGAGCGGTCGAGGTCCGCGGCACGACCATAGCTGTGCCCGCACCCACCTACACAGGCCTAAGTCAACTGCCGGACCGGAGGTGTGATTGCTGGCTGACCGAACGTATGAACAATGTGTGTATTCAGCGTGAACCCCCCCGACTGGCGGAGCCATGCTGATCCGTACGGCGCCGCGAGCTCCACCCAAGGGCCAGCTACCCGTACGTCGACCGGCGCCTCGGGGTCGTTCGCGAGATCACCCAGAAAGCCCATCCGGACTACTGCCTGGATCATCCGTTGAGCCACCCGCACCGGTTCAATCCCCGTAGCACGGGAGTTGTCCGATTCGACCACAATGGCGATGTGGTCGAGGAGCGCCTCTCTGATGACACGGTCCCCGGCATCGATTCGTTCACGACTTTCACGCATCACTGTCGCGGCGGCACGGGCGGTATCGGCGAGCACCCGCGCCGGGATGGTGTCGACCGAAAGCGCGCTGGCCGGCGGCAGTGACCAGCGCCAGTCCGCATCCCGTCGAGATGGAAGATCGTCACTGTCAGTAGTGAGGGTGGTGAGCAGGTCGTTGGCGCCGACGGTGGCGTCCAGGCTGTTGCCGGTGGAGTCGATCGGGCCGGCGCCAGCGACGGCCCTGGTAACCAGGACCTCCCACGGCAGCCGGGCCCAGACCGCCGTGGCGGGACCGGCCGGGCCGCCCGTACGCGGAAGCGGACGAAGCCGGACCGGGGCGGCCGGGTCGATGCGGACCAGCCGGGCGAGGAAGGCGCCGGCGTCGGCGCGCCCGGACAGGCCGTGCCGGGTGGCGGGAGTGGAGGTCATGCCGTACCCCACGCGGCGGCGGCGTCATCCGGCTCGGCGTAGGAGTACAGGAACTTCCGCTCGGGCTCGGTGAGGCGACGCGGACGGCCGAGGGTCAGGTCGAACGGCACCATCACCGACAGGGCCCGGCCGGCGAGCTGACCTTTGTTGTACAGCTCGTAGTGGATGGTGAAGCTGGCCCGCCGGATGTTGCTGGCCCACACCTCGATCTGCACCTTGGGCGGCACGTCCGAGGAGGGCAGCTGGGTGTCGTACTCGACCGGGCGCAGGTAGTCGATCTCGGTGCGGGCCACGACGACGCCGACTTCGAAGGACTCGAAGCCCTGTTCGCGAGCGCCGACGAACATCATCGCGACGCGCGCTTCTTCGTAGTACGTGCAGAAAACGGCGTTATTGACGTGCCCAAAGCTATCCATATCGGACCAGCGCAGGGTGCAGTCGTAGCGGAATCGACGCGCCCCGCCGCTGTTTGGCTCTTGCACCGGCACGACCGAACCTCCCGAGGGCTGCATTGATGAGATGCCACATCCTCGCAGGTCGGCAAGGTCAACAACGCGCGGGTGGACAGCACGCCGCCCTGGTCACAGCGGTCGTGACCAGGGCGGCAGTGGCTTGGCGACTAGTCGCGGGTCAGCTTGCGGTAGGTGACCCGGTGCGGGCGGGCCGCGTCGGCACCCAGCCGGTCGACCTTGTTCTTCTCGTACGACTCGAAGTTGCCCTCGAACCAGAACCACTTGGCCGGATTCTCATCCGTGCCCTCCCAGGCCAGGATGTGCGTGGCCACCCGGTCCAGGAACATCCGGTCGTGGGAGATGACCACGGCGCAGCCGGGGAACTCCAGCAGCGCGTTTTCGAGGCTGGACAGGGTCTCGACGTCCAGGTCGTTCGTCGGCTCGTCGAGCAGGATCACGTTGCCGCCGATCTTCAGCGTCAGCGCCAGGTTGAGCCGGTTGCGCTCACCACCGGAGAGGACCTTGGTCGGCTTCTGCTGGTCCGGGCCCTTGAAGCCGAACGCGGCCACGTACGCCCGCGACGGCATCTCGACCTTGCCGACCATCAGGTAGTCCAGGCCGTCGGAGACGACCTCCCAGACGGTCTTGTCGCCGTCCAGGCCGGAGCGGTTCTGGTCAACGTACGACAGGTTGACGGTGTCGCCGACGCGGACGCTGCCCTCGTCCGGCTTCTCGATGCCGACGATGGTCTTGAACAGGGTTGTCTTGCCGACGCCGTTCGGGCCGATGATGCCGACGATGCCGTTACGCGGCATGTTGAAGCTCAGGTGGTCGATGAGCGTGCGCTCGTCGAAGCCCTTGACCAGGTCGTTCGACTCGATGACCAGGTTGCCCAGGCGCGGGCCCGGCGGGATCTGGATCTCTTCGAAGTCCAGCTTGCGGGTCTTCTCCGCCTCGGCGGCCATCTCCTCGTACCGGTCCAGGCGGGCCTTGGACTTGGTCTGGCGGGCCTTGGCGTTGGAGCGCACCCACTCCAGCTCGTCGGTGAGGCGCTTCTGCATCTTGGCGTCCTTGCGGCCCGCCACCGCCAGCCGCGCGGCCTTCTTCTCCAGGTAGGTGGAGTAGTTGCCCTCGTACGGGTAGGCCCGGCCGCGGTCCAGCTCCAGGATCCAGGTCGCCACGTTGTCCAGGAAGTACCGGTCGTGGGTGATGGCGATGACGGTGCCGGGGTACTTGGCCAGGTGCTGCTCCAGCCACTGCACGCTCTCGGCGTCCAGGTGGTTGGTGGGCTCGTCCAGCAGCAGCAGGTCGGGGGCCTCCAGCAGCAGCTTGCACAGGGCGACGCGGCGGCGCTCACCACCGGAGAGCTGAGTGACGTCGGCGTCCGGCGGCGGGCAGCGCAGCGCGTCCATCGCCAGTTCGAGCTTGGAGTCGATGTCCCAGGCGTCGGCGTGGTCAAGCTGCTCCTGCAGCTTGCCCATCTCCTCCATCAGCTCATCGGTGTAGTTGGTGCCCAACTCCTCGGCGATGGCGTTGAAGCGGTCCAGCGTCGCCTTGGTCTCCGCGACGGCCTCTTCGATGTTGCCCAGGACGGTCTTGGTCTCGTTCAGCGGCGGTTCCTGGGCGAGCATGCCGACGGTGAAGCCGGGCATCAGCTTCGCCTCGCCGTTACTGACCCGGTCCACGCCCGCCATGATCTTCAGCAGGCTCGACTTACCGGCACCGTTGGGGCCGACCACGCCGATCTTGGCGCCGGGCAGGAAGTTCAGCGTCACGTCGTCCAGCACGACCTTGTCGCCGTGCGCCTTGCGGGCTTTTTCCAGCACGTAGATGAACTGCGCCACGGTGTGCGGTACCTCCGGGTCGATGGGTGGTTTGCTGACATCCTCCCAGGCCAACCAGCGCCCGAGCGCACCGGCCCGCGCCCTGCCCCTACCGACACCCGGCGGGTGGCGTACCGCCGGGTGGACTGCGGAAGATCGACGCGAACCCCACCCACCGAAAGGGCGACCGTTTCGTGAACCCCCTCGTACGTACCGCTGGCGCCGCGCTCGCGGCGGCCACAGCTCTGGCGCTGCTCACCCCCACCGATGTCACCGCCGCACCGGCCGTCGGCGACCGCACCAGCACCGCCCAGGCCCGACTCGTTGACGCCGTGCCCACCCCGAAGCTGGACTGGTGGAACTGCACCCCCGGCGCCCAGTGCGCCACCGCCCACCTGCCGCTGGACTACGGCAAGCCGAAGGGCCCCACCACCGCCGTCGCACTGGTACGGGTCAAGGCGCGCAAGCCGAAACAGCGGATCGGCAGCCTGTTCATCAACCCGGGCGGTCCGGGCGGCTCCGGCATCGGTAGCGCGCTGGACGCGCGCGACTTCCTCAGCCCGGCCGTCGTGGACCGGTTCGACATCATCGGCGTCGACCCGCGTGGGGTGAACTTCAGCGAGCAGGTGCGCTGCTTCGCCTCCGCCAAGGAGCAGCAGCGCGCGACAGCCGCCGCCGCCGACATCATCATCCCCACCACGGCGAAGGAGGAGAAGCTCTACATCACCGCCGCGCAGAAGCTCGGCAAGGCCTGCTCCACCACCGGCCAGCCGCTCGCCGCCCAGGCCAGCACCACCGAAAACGCCCGCGACCTGGACGTCCTGCGCCGCGCCGTCGGTGACAAGAAGCTCAACTACCTCGGCTTCAGCTACGGCACCGCGCTCGGCCAGTACTACGCCAACATGTTCCCCGACCGGGTCCGGGCGATGGTCCTCGACGGTGTCGTGGACGCCTCCTCCTGGTACGGCAACCCGGCCCGACCGACCGAACTGGACAGCCGCCTCGGCTCCGGTACGGCCACCTACCGGGCGCTGCAGCAGGTCATGTCCCGATGCGCGAAGAACAAGAACTGCGGTCTGCTCGGCTGGGGCCCCGACCCGCTCGCCACCTGGAAAAAGGTCGCCGAGACGGTGAAGAAGAAGCCCGTCACCATCACCACCGGTGCCGGGCCGCGCGCCATCACCTACGGCGACTTCGTCGGCGACACCCTGGGCGCCCTGTTCGGGGTGACCGGCTTCGAGACCGTGATGAACGCCACCTACGCCGTGATGAATGTGATCAAGCCGCTGCCGGTGCCGCCGAACTCGCCGCAGGCCGCCGCCGAGCGCGCCGGCGCCAACTGGCTCGGCCGCAGCGTCGCCCGCGGCGGCGACAACTTCCCGTACGACAACGGCGCCGAGCTGTTCGCCGCGGTGACCTGCGGTGACGGTGCCCACCCGGCGAAGGCCGAGCAGTGGCCGGCGCTGATGAAGACCGCCGCCAAGAAGGCCCCGTACTTCGGGCCGGCCTGGGGCTGGCAGAACGCACCCTGCGCCACCAGCACCTGGACCAAGCACGACCAGCGTCGCTTCGGCGGACCGTTCAACCACACCCTCGGTACGCCGGTGCTGTTCGTCGGCAACTACTGGGACCCGGCCACCAGCTACACCGAGGCGATCAGCGCCGCCAAGGCGATGCCCGGCAGCTACCTGATCACCAGCGACAGCTGGGGCCACACCGCGTACGGCACCTCCGCCTGCACCACCGGCGGGGTTGACCAGTACCTGCTCACCCTGCGCAAGCCGGCCAAGGCCACGTGCGTCGGCGACATCCAGCCGACGTTCCCGGACGGCACCGAGACGATCGTCGGCGGCCGCACCGAGCGCGCCGGCATCGCCACCACCCTGTCGCCGGCGACCCAGCCGACGAAGCTGCCGCCGGTGGTCCTCCCCTGGTTCCTGGCCAACCGGCACTGACCCACCCACGCCGGCCGCTTGTCCCAACGGCCGGCACCCCGTCGGTGGCGCGACCGTCCTTCGTCGCGCCACCGACGGCCCCCACCGCTGGCTGAACGTACAAAACCGCTGCTCAGTTGCGCTTTACCGATGACCGGCAGGTTAAGGTCGCGCGCAGGCAACAACCCTCGACAGGAGACCGCATGATCCGGGTAGTCATCGTTGACGACGAGGCGCTCATCCGGTCTGGTTTCTCCCTGATCCTGGCCGTGGCCGGCGACATCGAGGTGGTGGCCACCGCCCGGGGCGGTGAGGCGCTCGCCACCATCGCCGAACACCAACCCGACGTGGTCCTGCTCGACATCCGGATGCCCGACATCGATGGGCTGACCATCCTGCGGGAGCTGCGCCGCGGCGACCGGCCACCCGTGGTCGGCATCCTCACCACCTTCGACGCCGACGAGTACGTCGCCCAAGCGCTCAGCGGCGGCGCCGCCGGATTCATCCTCAAAGACACCGACCCGCAGCACCTGGCCCAGTTCGTCCGGGCGCTGGCCGCGGGGGCGGTGGTGCTCTCCCCGCAGGTGACCGGCGCGGTGATCAGACCGGCCGAGGAGGACACTGTCCGGGCCCGGCAGCTCCTGACGACGCTGACCTCGCGGGAGACCACTGTTTTGCGGCACATCGCGGACGGGCTGACCAACGCCGAGATCGGCGTCCAGATGTTCCTGTCCGCCGCCACCGTCAAAGACCACGTCAGCGTCATCCTCACCAAACTGCGGGTGACCGGACGCATCCAGGCGGCGCTGCTCGCCCAGCGGGCCGGCCTGCTCGACCGGCCAGCGCCGTGACCGCCCTCGCCCACCGGATGACCGCTGTCGTCGCCCTGGCCCGTCGGGTGCCCGGATGGGCCATCGATGTCGGCATGTTCGCCGTGGCCGCCGCCGAAACGATTTTCATCCTCCAGCTGTGGAACATTCGCGACCTGACCACGATCATCGTGTCCTGGATCGGCGCGGTCGGGGTGCTGGCGGCCCGACGCTGGCCGCACCTGGCCCTCGCCGCCGCGCTGCCCGGCCAGCTCACCACCACCATCGCCAGCCCAGCGCTGATCGGCCTGTTCTTCGCCGGCGTCCGGTCCCGGCGGTGGTGGACGCCGTGGCTGTGGATCATGCCGCTCACCTACGCCACCCTGATCAGCTGGCCCTCGATGGACTGGACCTTCCTGGGCGCCGACCGGCTGTCGCTGGCCATCAACAACCTGGCCGGATTCGTCGCGCCGCTGCTGCTCGGCGTGCTCTTCCAAGCCCGCCGGCAGCTCGCCAACCAGCTCGCCGCGCTGACCGCAGCCCAGGACAAAGAGCGGGAACTGATCGCCGCCAGCGCCGTGGACCGCGAACGCGCCCGGCTGGCCCGCGAGATGCACGACGTCGTGTCACACCAGGTCAGCCTGATGGCCGTCCACTCGGCGGCGCTGAGTGTGAGCACCACCGACCCCGCCGCCCAGCAGGCCGCCCAGACCCTGCGTGGCCTCTGCGTACGCACCCTGGACGAGCTGCGCGCCATGGTCAGCGTGCTGCGGGCGGCGACCGGCCAGGCCGGCACGCTGCTGCCCCAGCCGACCCTGGCCAACCTCGACCAGCTCCTCACCGACAGTGAGCTGAGCGCCACCCTCGTCGGCACTCCTCCCGGCGGGCTCAGCGCCCCCGAACAGCGCGCGTTCTACCGCACGGTGCAGGAGGCGCTCACCAACATCCGCAAGCACGCCCCGGGTGCCTCGGCCACGGTCCGGTTCTGGACGGAGGAGCACCGGGTGGGCGTACGGGTCACCAACACCGCCCCGCAGGGGCCGAGCATGGAGCTACCCGGATCGCGGCTGGGCCTGCTCGGCCTGCGTGAACGTGCCCAGCTCCTCGGCGGCGGCCTGCACACCGACAGCCGACCCGACGGCGGCTACGTGGTGGAAATGTGGCTCCCCCGTCCCGTGGGGTAGTCAGCGGGCGGTTTCACCTGACGATTTGCGGGTATGCCCGCGTCGGCGTCGCGCACCATCCGGCCAGCCGGGGCCACGCACCCGTAGGCTCAGCGCACAAAGGTCGAACCACACCGGAGGTGCACTAACTGTGACGGACCGCAGCGCGTTCGTGGTCGTCGCTAACCGACTGCCGGTTGACGAGGTGGTGACCGAGTCCGGCAAGGAGTGGCGGCAGAGTCCTGGCGGCCTGGTCACGGCGCTCCACCCGGTACTGGCCAAGCACCACGGGACGTGGGT